>Ga0209636_10004854_pt1 | contig 13735 bp, 9 predicted proteins | sample DeeMarSWOR152_54_FD_187464 | JGI IMG/M metagenome (GOLD analysis project Ga0209636, IMG submission 187464) | Marine sediment microbial communities from White Oak River estuary, North Carolina - WOR-1-52-54 (SPAdes) (version 2) | ecosystem: Environmental > Aquatic > Marine > Intertidal zone >...
AAGAAAGAGGGCGTGATTAACTATGTTGATAAGGCTTTGGCAGAGCTGACCGCTGGCAAAGACATAAGCACTAAGAATACCAAGCCTTATGGCTGTACTGTAAAGTATCCGCGATAAGACTGGCCAAGCCGCTCGACAGAGAAAAAACTCAAGAGGAGCAGACCCGGTGAGCGGCTTCTCTTGCCGCAGTAAAAGCTGAGCGTTTGCGTCTTTATCAGGTAGGTGTGAGCAGGTCTGTAAAAAGCTGATTCCCGCAGTGGGAATGAGTTAAAGTGTAACTTTTTAACTTATTTTGGAGGTCAGTATTATGAAGCGGTACCTAATTTCAATTGTCGTCGTTCTGGTGGTTCTGGCGGTGGGCTGGATTGCATTCGGGCAGGAGCAAAGTGACTTTAGGGAGCGAATGGCCAAGATGCGTGAGGCCCAAGCGAAAGCGGTTGAAGTGATGGGACAGGAGCTTGCGAAGTTGAAGGAAGGCATGGCGCAACCCGCTTTTGACCGAAGCCGATTTCAGGAAATGTCCGAGGAAGAAAGAACCAAGTTTATGGAAGAGCGTAGGAAGGCTCGCGAGGCACAGCAGACATCGATCAACACGATTATAGCACAAATCGCGATTCTACAACGTCGAGAGCAGCCAGCAGAAGGTGAACGATTCATCCTGGTAAACACTGCCGACCTGAAGGCCGTTCAGGCGCTGGCGAAGAAGGAGAAAGCCACGCAAACTGCCGAGCGTATCACAGAACTGCTTGAACCGCCCCGGAGGCGATTCGGCGGCAGGCGGGGCCAGACTGGCGAGTGAGGAACCAGGCAAAGAGAGGGTCAATAGCCAAGAGATTCCGGAGAATTAACAGAAAAGCAGCAGAGCTTAGGTGATGCTCAAGAGACAGAAGGAGCAAACGTACGCGCAAGACTACGTTGTTATTTGGAAAAATCGGTCCACCGAGGAAGACTGCGTCTTGCCAAGATGGCTTGTTTTTTGCCTTACCCATTGGCAATGAGGATATTTTACCATGAAGCATAAACTGCCGTATCTGATGCTTGATTACGGGTTCGGCAGAGTGGGCCCAGCTTATGATGCCAAGACCACTCCACATATGTTTATCATAGGTCCCAGAGGCAATATCGCCCACGAGGGTTCCATTGATAATTCGCCAATGGGCAGGCAAAAAGAGGGCGTGATTGACTATGTGGACGGGGCTTTGGCAGAGCTGACCGCAGGCAAAGTAGTAAGCACAAGAGAAAAGAAGCCTCATGGCTGCACTGTAAAGTACGCTTAATAAGGCAGGCCGGGCCTGTGGTGAGAGGAAAAACTCAGGAAGCGCAGACCCGGTGAGCGGCTTCTCTTGCCACAGTAAAATCTGAGCGTTTGCGTCTGTATCAGGCAGGTGTGAGCAGGTCTGTAAAAAATGCTGATTCCCGCAGTGGGAATCAGTTAAGGTATAACTTTTTAACTTATTTTGGAGGTCAGTATTATGAAGCGGTACATAATTTCAACCGTTGTAGTTCTGGCAGTTCTGGCGGTGGCCTGGGTTGCATTTGGGCAGCAGGAAGAATGGAGGCAGCGTATGGCCCAATACCGTCAACGACAAATGGAAGCGATTGAAGCGATTCAAGCGCAAGCTGGGAAGCTGAAGGCAGCCATGGAAGCCCCAAGGTTTGACCGAAGCCGATGGCAGGAAATGTCCGAGGAGGAAAGAACCCAATTAAGAGAAAAATTCGGTAAGATGCGAGAAGAGCGGCAGCAAGCACTTGCAGCGATTGAGCGGCAAGTTACGATACTCAAAGGCCGACGACAGCTCGACACAGAACACGAAGAATCCATAGCTGAACTTCAGGCCATTCATGCGGTGGCGGTAAATGAAAAAGCCGAGAAAACAGCCAAGCGTCTCGAAGAGCTAATCGCAAAGCGCAACAAGGAATTTGAAGACAGTATGCAGAAGCTCGGATTAGAGCAGTTCGGGCCAAGGCGTTAGAGATTCCAGCCGATACGCTGAGAGCGGACTGTTAGGATAGGGAAAGCAGAATAGATTAAGGCAGCGAAGCGAGTCCTTAAACTGTTCGGCTGTTTCGAAAAAGCCGTTCAATGGAAGCAGGCTCTCCTTTCCGATGTATCTTGTTTTTTTTACAGGACACATTGGCAAGGACGAGCCTTTTTTATTAAAATACAACGCCGCCGAAGAACCGAATTAGCGAAGCTCAAGCGCTGTCAAATATATCTATGTTAACCTGATTATACGAAGAAAGGCAGAAAGATGAGAAAGTTTTGGATGATACTAATTGGATTTGCGGTTTGTGGTTTCTACGGTTGCGGCTCGTTGATTTCTGCGCAGGTTACGGGAGCGGAGCAAGCCGAAACTAAAGAATTAACATATATTGACCTTATTAACCGGCTTACTGACTTGGAGCATTTGGCGACATTGCCTGCTCCAGGTGAAAAGTGTGCGCAGTGGTCGAGCTATGACCGCAGAAGCAAGTATGACGAGGTATCTGGTAAGTATATTGATTGGTCGGCTAATGGCGACGGCACCGGTATTATCCGCAAGGAAGATGGCAAGCTTGTTTTTGCAGAAATGGAAGGCCCCGGCGTTATATGGCGCATCTGGTCGGCACTTGCCAAAGAGGGGCACGTAAAAATTTATCTTGATGGTGCTGAAGAGCCTGCGGTTGATTTGCCTTTTATAGGATATTTTGACTGCAAGAATGAGCCGTTTACTCGCCCTGCACTTGTACATGAGACTGCGCGGGGATTGAATTGCTATGTGCCAATTCCGTATCAGAAGTCATGTAAGATTACCGCAGAAGGCGATTGGGGCATGTATTTCCACTTTACGTACACAACTTACCCCAAGGGAACTGTTCTGCCCACATTTAGACGAGAACTTTCTGCTGCTGAGTCAGAAGCGCTCGATAGAGCCAATAAGATACTTACCAGATGTGAAGGCGACCCAGCCGGCCTGCGACCCGCTGAAGTTACTGTGCGAAAACGTGCGACGATTGCCCCTGGTGCCACGGCAACGATTGCCACGTTGAAGGGCAAGCGAGCTATCACAGCTCTCAAGGTCGATATGGATTTGCCTGAATCTCCGAAAGACCGTGATGTGCTTCGCGAGATTATCTTGCGCATTTACTGGGACGGCCAATCCCAACCAAGTGTTTGGGTGCCGTTAGGAGACTTTTTTGGCACTGCTGCCGGCGTGAACAAGTATAGGTCTCTGCCGCTCGGTATGACAGAGGAAGGTTTTTATTGTCATTGGTATATGCCGTTTGAGAAAGGTGCTGTGATCGAATTAACCAACGACGGAGAAGAGATACGCACTGTAAACTTTTCAGTTACATATGCTCCTCTTACAAAGCCGATTGAAAAACTCGGAAGATTCCACGCAAAGTGGCATCGTGATGCGTTTCTGCCTGATGAGCCGCAGCGCCGAGCGATTGACTGGACCATGCTCAAGACGCAAGGGCGGGGCCGTTTCTGTGGCGTGATGCTCCACGTGTGGAATCCAAAAGGCGGCTGGTGGGGCGAAGGAGACGAGAAATTTTTCGTCGATGGCGAGAAATTTCCCTCTACCTTTGGCACCGGCTCTGAAGATTACTTCGGCTATGCCTGGTGCACGCCAGAGCTCTTTAGCAATTGTTACCACAATCAGACGATAAGTATGAATAACCGTGGGCATGTCTCTGTGAACCGCTGGCACATTACCGACAATGTGCCGTTCCAAAAATCTTTCGAGGCTGCGATTGAGAAATACTATCCGAATAGTAAACCGACACTTTATGCCGCCACCGTATATTGGTATCAGGCAACCGGCCAAGCTGACCCTTACCGGCCTGTACCCGTTGAGCAGCGCAAAGGATACTGGGGCCCAATTAAGATTTTCAAGGTTGAGGGTGCACTGGAAGGAGAAAAGCTCAGAATACTCGCAAAGACAGCAGGAAACGCAACGCAACAGGATATGAGCGGATTTGGTCCAGACTGGAGTGAGGAGGCTCAGTTGTGGTGGACCGACGCAAAGCCGGGCGACACGCTCGATTTGGCTGTGCCGGTAGAGAAAAGCGCAGCATATAAACTTAAGATGCAACTTACAAAAGCGATTGACTATGGCATTGTCCAGCTCTATTTGGATGGTAAGAAGCTCGGTAAGCCCATCGACCTGTACAATGACGGTGTGATACCCACGGGCGTTCTGGATATGGGTATTTGTGAGCTTGACAAAGGTGAGCACAAATTAAGGATTGAGATTGTTGGTGCGAACGAAAAAGCCGTCAAGGCATACATGTTCGGGATTGATTATCTGCTTTTGGAAGAAATTCAATCCAGTTTCTATCTGCCGAAGGATTCATCTTATACGATTTTCGATTCTGTGCGTGATTCGGTCAGGTTCGCCGTAGAGCGAACTTTGGTTCCTTACAAAGGGCATCTTTGCTGCAAGTCGAGCTTTGTGGACAAGGACGGCAACATTATGGGCTGGCATGATTTTGGCAACCTTGAAGGCCCGGGCTGGGCGGCAAATGCCGTAGGCGGTGCTTACGAAATCTATTTGTTCTCTAAGCATATCAGAGACCCATCTCTGGCTGAGAAGGCTATTTTATTGCTGGATCACGTGCTTGAGGATGGGTTCATCGATTACGAAACAGGATTCATTACCGGATACCGCGACACCGTTACTGGCCGTTTTTGTCTTAATTACAAGCACAATAGCGATTGGTTCTGTGTCGGCTCTATGGCCAAGGTCGCATTTCAGTTACTCATCTTTGGTGACCTTCTGGATAATGACAGAAAAGAGAAAATGTACGGTATTGCCACCAGGACCGCGGCCTGGATAGATGCCAAAGTAAAGCCTGCGCCAAATGGGTGGTATCCGCGGCGTTGCACGCCAACAGGCCAGCATTATGCCAAAAGTCCGGATGGCGGAAATGACTCATTGTTCGAAAAAAGTGCTGATGGGCTGTTTATAATTCAACTCTTTACGGCTCTGACCAAACGGGGGCTGGCTAATTACACAGATAGAATCGACGAAAAGGTAAAGTTATTCATAAAACTCGGCGGGATCTTCGGAAGTATCAATCACGATACTTATGACGAACATGAAAATGTTGCGTACGCAGTGGCGTTCCGTGTTCTGCGAGAGGCGGCTAAGTTGCTCGGTGAAGAAAAAATCCGTGCTTTTGCCTACGATAAATGCCTTGCGGATCTGGACCAGTTCAAGATGAAGGAGGATAGAAACGGAGTGCAGACAAAGGGTCTGCTTTTTATGGAGAAAAGCTGGGATACGGCTTACCTCTGGGAAAACGCTGAAGCGGCATTGGCATACATTGAGGCTTATCTTGATACCAATAACAAATTGTATCTTCTCGACGGGCTTACCATCCTGCGAGCCATCGCAAAACATCATCATGGCGACTACGGGTTCTTGACTGAAGGAGTGGACTGGAATAATCACGTAGGTAAGCAGCATCATTTCAATGAAGACGAGTACGGAGATATTAAATATACCGAGCCTCTTTTGAATAACATGCATATTGTGGAGCCTACTTTGCTGGCGATTAAACTTGAAGATGTGGTCAGTAAAGCCCCAGAACGTTAATTGCAATTATCTCATTAATGCGAGAAAGGAAATGAAAGATGAGAAGAGCCAGGACAATCATAATCGCACTTATAGTTTGCAGCTTTCTTGTAACGTTCCACGGCACGGCCGAAGGGATTGAGATACGGCCGGGACATGTCATTCCCGTGGACAAGAATCTCTCGCAGGATGCGGTGCAGCGTCTTTTAGAGAGGGGGGGCCAGCGCGAATTTTATAGCGGCAAAGACCTTGACACCATAGGTATGCCTATCGGAGGCATAGCGACAGGGCAGCTCTATCTACGCGGCGATGGAACACTTGGCCTCTGGTGGATCTTCAACAAGCATATCTTCACCGGTTATGGGGCAACCTGTTATCGCACCTATAAACCCGAATCGCCCGTGGACTCGGGCTTCGCAGTGGTCGTGCAAAAGGACGGCGAAATGGCCGCCAAGCCATTAAACCAGGATTTTGGAACGGTGGAGTTTATCGGTGTATACCCTATTGGTATCGTTCGGTACCGTGATGATGGGTTCCCTGTGAAGGTCGCACTGTCGGCCTGGTCTCCTTTCATTCCACTTAATGCAAAAGATTCTGCTCTTCCGGCCACGCTGTTTAATATCAACGTCGAGAATACTTCCGACACAAACCTCGAGGTCAGCGTTTTAGGGTGGCTTGAGAACGCGGTTCTCATTCATTCGGCAAAGGCGGTGCAAGCTCTGCGTCGAACCCGGATCGTCAACGACATAGGCCAGAACTTGATTGTGCACACGGCTGAGAAAGCGCCCGTGCCCAAAGGTGCGCCAGAACCGCGGCCGAAGATCGTACTCGCAGACTTCGAAGGACCGGATTATAGCGACTGGAAGGTAACTGGAGATGCCTTCGGAAAAAGCCCCGCCAGAGGCACGCTCACTAATCAGCAAAGAGTATCTGGCTTTCTCGGAAAAGGGCTGATAAATACTTTTCTCGGCGGGGACGGGCCTGTCGGAACGTTGACATCGCCACCATTTGAGATCTCGCGCAAGTTCATCAATTTCCTCATTGGAGGGGGTGGACACGCTGGCCAAACCTGTATAAATTTGCTAATTGACGGCAAAGTCATGCGTACCGCAACCGGCAAGAACAACGAAACGCTCGAATGGAATATCTGGAATGTAGAGGAATTTGAGGGTAAAGCAGCGCAAATCCAGGTCGTCGATAAATTTTCTGGTGGCTGGGGGCATATTAACGTTGACCAGATTGAGTTGTCGGATGAGCCACAGAAAGGGCCGATAGGCCCGCTCGATAAGCTCCCGGACTACGGCTCAATGGTATTGGCCCTGGCCGAAAATGGAGCCGCACCTCAGGATGTCCGCAGACTTCTTGCAACTATTGGTGATTGGGCTGCGAAGCTCCACGCTGAAGACAATGTTGCCTATTCTGTTAACGAAAGGCGAAGTGCGGCTCTGGCTACTCACACTGTGGAATTGGCGCCCGGTGCTAAGCGCCTCTTTACCTTTGTGCTGACTTGGTTCTTCCCTAATCATCCGAACGGCCACGAGTACGCAAACCGTTTCAACAGTGCCGGTGACGTAGCCGACTATGTCCTCGATAACCATGACCGCCTTATTGGGGATATTTCCAAGTGGTACAGGACTTACTATGAGCAAAGCACGCTGCCGCGGTGGCTGCTTTTCCGCCTGCACTCGACCGTGTGCAACCTGGCGACGGGGACGTGCCAGTGGTGGAAGAACGGCCGTTTTTGGGCGTGGGAGGGCGTCGGCTGTTGTGAGGGTACCTGTACCCATGTGTGGAACTATGCTCACGCGCCGGCTCGTCTTTTTCCTGAGCTTGAGCGCAGCGCCAGGGAAATGCAGGACTTCGGCGAGGGCTTTGACAGCAGCAGCGGCCTGGTCGGCTTCCGGAGCAACCGCGCCTACGCAGCAGATGGCCAGTGCGGCACCGTGCTCAAGGCCTATCGTGAGCACCAGATGTCCGCCGACTACTCCTTTCTGAAGCGCAACTGGCCGCGCATCAAAAAGGCCCTGGAGTTCTCTATCGGCCGCGATGGCAACGATGATGGCCTTATCGAGAGCAGTCAGCATAACACCTACGACATCAACTTCGAAGGGCCCAACACCTTCGTCGGCTCACTGTATCTGGCTGCCCTTCGCGCCGGTGAGGAGATGGCAAAAGAAATGGGCGACGAACAGTTCGCCAAACGCTGCCGGAAGATATTTGAAAGTGGCAGCCGCCTGACCGTTGAGCGACTCTGGGACGGCGAGTACTTCATTCAGGTTGTTGATTTAGAGAAGCATCCAAAACATCAATATGCAAAGGGGTGCCTGTCCGACCAACTTTTTGGTCAAGGCTGGGCACATCAGCTCGGCCTCGGCTATATCTATCCGCCGGAATATGTCAAGAAGGCCCTGCAATCGGTTTGGAAATATAACTGGGCGCCCGACATTGGGCCGTATAACGCCACACATAGGCCGGAGCGCTGGTTTGCCAGCCCCGGCGAGCCTGGCCTGTTCACATGCACCTGGCCCAAGAGCCCATATCTTGCAGAAGGTGTTCGCTACAAGAATGAGGTCTGGACCGGCATCGAGTATCAGGTGGCCGGCCACATGGTTTGGGAAGGGATGATTGAAGAGGCCCTTGCAATCTGTCACGGCATTCAGGAGCGTTATCATCCGGCCAAGCATAATCCCTTCAACGAGGTTGAATGCGGTGACCACTACGCACGGGCAATGGCCAGTTGGGGTGTCTATACTGCTCTGGCAGGCTATGAGTATCACGGCCCGAAGGGTCGTCTCGGCTTCGCGCCAAGGATAACGCCCGAGGACTTCCGTGCTGCCTTCACAGCCGCTGAAGGCTGGGGCACATTTGCACAAAATCGGGACAGCAAAATGCAGCGCGAGCGAATTGAGCTGCGCTGGGGTCGATTGGCTCTGAAATCTCTTGCTTTTGCCGTTCCTGAGAATTTCCAGTCGGTCAAAGTCTCCATAACAGCGGCAGGGAAACCCATCGAGAACGACTACAAGCTAAAAAATGGCCGTGTTGAGATAACTTTGAGCAAAAAGCTGACCATTTCTGAAGACCAGGTGTTTGAAGTAAACATTGAGCGGCAAGATAGATGAAAGTGTTACTTCGAGAGAGGAAATTGTAATGATAAGAGATTTAATAAGAAAGAACAGGAGCTATCGGCGTTTCTATCAGGAAGTTGCCATAGAACTCAAGACGCTCAGAGAGCTTGTTGACCTTGCAAGGCTTTCTGCATCCGCGGCTAATATACAGCCCCTAAAGTATATTCTTTCCTGTGAGCCTCAGAGGAACGCTTTAATATTTCCGCACCTTGCCTGGGCCGGTTATATCAAAGATTGGCCGGGTCCCTGTGAGGGCGAGAGGCCGGCTGCGTACATCATCATACTCGGCGATACTCAGATAAGTCAGTCTTTTGGCTGTGACCACGGAATAGCGGCGCAGAGTATTCTCTTAGGTGCAACAGAGAAAGGCTTAGGTGGTTGCATTATCGGCACAGTACAAAGGCAGGAACTCCGCAAGGATTTGGATATACCATCCCGCTATGAGATACTTCTTGTTGTAGCTCTTGGCAAACCCAAGGAGACGGTTGTAATCGAGACAATTGAATCGGGCGAAGATATAAAGTACTGGCGCGATAGTGAAGGCCTGCACCACGTGCCAAAGCGGGCCTTGGATGATATTATCCTTGATTAGGCCTTGAGTTTTCAGGAAGACTTTGAGATTATGACTGTCCACCGGCGGCAAGAAGGGTAAACCTGGTCACGCTTTAACGGTAACGAGTCCAATAAGCTGTCAGCCTGGAAACCTGTTCGCAAATCTGGTGGTTACTGCATCCGTTGGAAATTCTAAAAATCTTCTTGTATTCTTCACAAATAGCTGCAAAATGTTATACTGTTTTGCCTGCTCATTCGTTTTGGGCGGAAAAATCGGCACAAGTGAGGGTGAATGGAGTTGTAATCGTAGAGGAAATCAACTTTAAGTTAAGGAGTGTATTATGAAGAAAATATCAATTGGTTCATGGGCGTATACTATCGGCCCTTACGCGGACAATCCGGTACCCTGGGAAGAAGTGATACAGAAGGTTAAAGATTTGGGCTTCGATGGCGTGGAGTTAGGCGGTTTTCCGCCGCACCCGAACCCGGACAATTTGCCGGACAAAGAGCAGCGTGATGCCTGTAAAGAGCAATTGGCGGCATTAGGGCTTGAGTGGTCAGGCCTGGCGGCAGATTTGTGGAGCCAGCACCTAATCGATACTGACGACAATTCTGCGTACCTTGACTGTTTTCGCAAGAATCTGCAGTTCTGTGTCGATCTTGGGATTCCTGCCATCCGCGTGGATACCGTCCAGCCGCCGACCATTTTTGACGAGGTCGATGCCGATACAGCACTGCAGCGTGTCGCAGGGACCTGGAAAATTTGTGCCGCTGAAGCTGCCGATGAGGGTGTGCGTATGGCGTGGGAGTTTGAGCCCGGCTTTGCTTTCAATAAGCCGTCAGACATCTTGCAAATCGTCGATGAGGTTGGACACGACAATTTCGGGGTGATGTTTGATACGTGTCACGGGTATATGGTCGCTTGCACGGGAGCGCGTCAGCCGGGCGAAAAGGAAATATTGCCGGGCGGTGTGGTTGAATTGGCGCAAAAACTTCGTGGCAAAATCAATCATATCCACCTTATCGACTCTGACGGTACACTGCACGGTGGTGAGACATCGACTCACGCACCCTTTGGTAAAGGCAAGATAGATTTCGATGCGCTTCTTCCTGAGCTGGCGAAAAATGACATGGGACACGATTGGTGGACAATTGATTTGTGCTTCTGGCCGGACGCCTGGGTCGTCACGCAGGAAGCCAAGAATGCAGTTGATGAGCTGAACAAGAAGTATGGATGATTAGAATGGTCTGGTTCTCCAGACCGCATATATCGGGAGGAATTTTATGGCAAAGAAGAAACTGAATGTGGGGCTTATCGGTTATGGCTTTATGGGCCGGACGCACTCCAACGCCTATCGCAGGGTTGTCAACTTTTTTGACGTGCCGTACGACCCGGTCCTGCAGGTAGTCTGTGGGCTGGTGGAGGACGAGGCCAAAGCCTTCGCCGAGCGGTGGGGCTACCAGTCGTACACCACCGATTGGCGAAAGGTGATCGAGGACGAGAACATCGACGTGGTGGATATCTGCGTGCCGAACAACCTGCACGCCGAGATCGCAATCGCCGCCGCCCAGGCTAAAAAGGCCATCTGCTGTGAGAAGCCACTGGCGCTGGACGCCAAACAGGGCGAGGAGATGGTCAAGGCCATCGAAAAGGCCGGCGTGGCCAACATAGTCTCGTTCAACTATCGCCGGGTGCCCGCGGTGACATTGGCCAAGCAGCTTATCGATGACGGTCGTCTGGGACGCATCTTCCACTATCGCGCCAACTTCCTGCAAGACTGGACGATCTCGACTAAGGTCCCCCAGGGGGGAATGGCTACGTGGCGGCTGGATGTAAAGGCGGCAGGTTCGGGTGTGACCGGCGACCTGCTGGCCCACTGTATCGACACGGCCATGTGGCACAACGGGGCTATCACCGCCGTTTGCGCCATGACCGAGACCTTCGTTAAGGAACGGATGCATGTGGAGACGGGCAAGGTCGAGCCGGTGGGCATTGACGATGCGTGCACCTTCTTATGCCGTTTCGAGAACGGCTCGCTCGGCAACTTCGAATCCACCCGCTACGCCCGCGGCCACAAGGCCCTTTACACCTTCGAGATCAACGGCGAGCACGCATCTATTGCTTGGGACCTCCACGACCTGCACCGGCTTAGTTACTTTGACCACCGCGATGAATCAATTGTTCGCGGCTGGCGGTCGGTCCACGTCACCGACAGCGACATGCCATATATGGACAAGTGGTGGGTGCCGGGGTTGCAGATCGGTTACGAACACACGTTCGTCCACCAGACAGCCGACTTCTTGGAGAATCTGGCCGAGGGCAAGCCGACATCGCCAACCTTCCGCGAGGCCCTCGCCACGCAGTACGTCTGTGACGCAGTGCTGGCCTCAGCGAAAAGCAAGAAATGGGAAACAATCAAAAAGGCTTAAGCATAAGAGCAAAAGAGCATGTGGGATTGCCGATCTACGATTTGCGATTTTTAGATTTTTCAATCGAAATTCGGCAATCGACAATCTCTTGTGCCTTATGCACTTTTTACTTGATTAAGGAGAACTTATGTCTGCGAATTCTATTGCGAACAAAGCACTTGAACAGGGAGAAGGAATTATAAGGCTGGCGCCGAATTGGGTGCCGCGTTCTTTTTGTGTGCCAGGCCGGCGCATCAAACTCCATCCGGATGACTACTATGCGCTGGGCGGGGAGCGTGGCGGCCTCGATGAACGCTGGTTTTCATCAACCACACCGGCTGATAACGGACCTTTGACTGCGCCGAACGAAGGCTTGAGTTTCATCGTCTTTGAGGACAATGGAAAAATAGAAAAAGTGCTGCTGAAAGATGCAATTGATGAGCTCAAAGGCGAGCTTATCGGTGACAGACTCTGGGATGAATACCAGCGCTGGCCGATGTATTCGAAGTTCTTCGACAATAAAGGCGCTCTGCCCCACCATATTCATCATCGCGACAAACATGCGAAGTTAACAGGTCAGTTGGGAAAGCCGGAGGCCTATTATTTCCCGCCGCAAGCGAATAACCACGGCGGCGATTTCCCTTATACTTTCTTCGGCCTCAAGCCCGGCACCACGAAAGAGCAGGTCCGCCAGTGTTTGCTTGACTTTGAAAAAGGTGACAACAGAATTACGGACCTGTCGGTTGCCTATCGGCTTGAAGTTGGTACAGGTTGGGATGTGCCGCCGGGAGTGTTACACGCCCCGGGCAGCCTTTGCACATATGAGCCGCAGAAGGCATCGGATGTTTTTGCCATGTACGAGTCAGTTCCGCACAATCAGGTTGTCCCTAAGGAGCTTCTCTGGAAAGACACACCTGAAAATAAAGTAGGAGATGTTGACCATTTACTTGAGATAATTGATTGGGACCTGAATGTTGACCCGGACTTCGCGGAGCACCGGTTTATGCGTCCCAAGCCGGTCCGGCCGGCAAAAGAAATGGAGGCTGAAGGCTACATCGAAAACTGGATATGCTATAAGTCAACGGCCTTCAGTGCCAAAGAGCTCACGGTCCTGCCCGGCAAAACCGTCACCATTAAGGATAGCGCCGCCTATGGATTTATCACGATGCAGGGGCACGGCACAGTCGGACAATGGGATATAGAGACCCCTGCACTGATAAGGTATGGCCAGCTAACTTCTGATGAATTCTTTGTCAGCGAAAATGCCGCCAAAGAGGGCGTGAAAATCACCAATCCCTCTAAAACCGACCCCATCGTTATGCTCAAGCATTTTGGGCCTGACAATCCGGATTTAGTTATCCAATAGTAAATCGAGTCGCGAATTCACGGTTCACGAATTACACGTCGCACAGGACGACGGCTTCGCTGAGGCTCTGGAGCGGATCGCGTGTCGGGATGAACTCCTGGCCGACATAACCAGTGTAGCCGGTCTTCGCAATCTCTTCCATTATGGGTTTGTAGTTTATCTCCTGCTTGTCATCCAGCTCACGGCGGCCCGGATTGCCCGCAGTGTGGTAGTGGCCGATATAGTCCTTGTACTGACGGATGCGGGCGATTATGTCGCCGTCCATGACCTGTACATGGTAGATGTCAAACAACAGCTTCATCCTGGGTGAGCCGACCCGCTTGATGATTTCCATACAGTAGTCGGTATGATCGCCCTGGTAGCCGGGATGGCCCTTCATCTCGATTGCAACCCGGCTGTTGAGAATCTCCAGGCAGAGGTTGACCTTCTTCTTCTCAGCGTAGCCGATTATCTTCTTGTAGCCTTTGACGCAGTTCTCGATGCCCACATCGTCTGGAATGTTCTCGCGGAAGCCGGTGAATGTAATGACATTCGGAAAGCCATATTCGGAGCAGGCATCAATCGAGTCGCGGAGCATCTGCAAGCACATATCGTGGTAGCTGGGATTGTTCATACCCTTGACAAATGTGTGCGATGCCGTGATGGCGCAGACTAATCCGTATTTCTTCAGCGTAGGCCAGTCCTTAGGCTCCACCAACTCGATGCTCTTGCAGCCCAAT
>Ga0209636_10004855_pt1 | contig 13734 bp, 11 predicted proteins | sample DeeMarSWOR152_54_FD_187464 | JGI IMG/M metagenome (GOLD analysis project Ga0209636, IMG submission 187464) | Marine sediment microbial communities from White Oak River estuary, North Carolina - WOR-1-52-54 (SPAdes) (version 2) | ecosystem: Environmental > Aquatic > Marine > Intertidal zone >...
ATAGATAGATAGATAGTTAGTTAGTTAGTTAGTTAGTTAGTTAGTTAGTCAATCAGTTTTCTTGTTTGTTTGTATCCTACATAGATAGTTAGTTTAGAAGGGGTAGAAAAAAGAGAAGGGGGGAAATTCTTAGCCCTTTTTTCAATAGAATTTTGTCCGCTCGCCTAAAATATATCCAATATATTGCAATAATTTAATTATCCCTATATTATTAGTAGTTATAAAATTTTCAGGAATTTAAATCCAAATGAAATCGCTCTTGAATTATTTTAGTTCAGTCAAGTTAGCCATTTTTCTGCTGATCATTATTACCCTTGCCTCCATTCTCGGCACTCTAATTCCCCAGAAAAGAGGTTTAGATGAGTATGTGGCCCGCTACGGACAGTTTGGGAATCTATTCCATAAGCTCCAAATTACCAAGCTCTATCAGTCATCCTGGTTCATCGCCCTTCTTTGCCTTTTTGCCCTGAATATCATCGTCTGTACTTTAACCCGCCTCGCACCAAAACTCAGGAAAGCACTTCAGCCAAAAATAGAAATAGAAACAAAGGAGATCACTGTCTTAAAAATTAAGGAAAAATTCAAAAAAAGCACAGGTCTTGAAACAGCAAAAAAAGATCTGGAAAACGAACTTCGCTCAAGGCATTACCGTCTCAAAGAAGTAGAAAGGGAAAACAAAACCTTTATTCTTGCCCGGAAAAGAATTCTGGGGTGGTTTGGTGTCGACTTTGTCCACATCGGCATCCTTATTATTATTGCAGGAGGGATTATTAGCGGTGCAGGTGGAATCAGGAAATATTTAACCTTTTCAGAAGGAAAAGTTCTTGACATTCGTGAAGCTGGATTCAAGCTCAGGCTTGATAAATTCGAAACAGAATACTACCCGAACGACAGTGTCAAAGATTGGAAAAGCACCCTCACAGTTATTGAGAATGAGAAGCCAATCCTGAGCAAAGTCATCGAGGTTAATCATCCCCTGACCTATAAAGGCTTTGTTTTTTATCAAAGTAGCTACGGTTGGAACTGGGCAAACACTTCTGTAGAAATTTGGGTAAGAAAAAGAAAAGATCCTTCATTCTTGAGGAAAATAAATATGAAAGTTGGGCAAAAGGCGAGCCTTGAAGGCGAAAACATCCATATATCCGTTATGCATTTTATCCCTGATTTTATTATCAACGATAGAAACGAGATCACATCCCGTTCTCTTCAACCCAACAATCCTGCCGCCTTTATAGAAGGATGGGAAGAAGAAGAGAAAATTATGTCGAGTTGGATTTTTTCTAAATTTCCTGATTTTGCCCGCATCCACTCTGAAAAAGAAACAGATTTATCTTTTGAACTAAAAAACTTTAAGGCTGACCAACTCTCCGTTATCGAAGCGGCCAAAGACCCAGGTGTAAATTTCGTTTGGGTAGGATGCACATTTTTAATGATAGGTCTTGCACTAGCTTTTTACTGGCCTACCCGAGAAATTAAGGTTATTCTAGAAGAAGACCACGGAAAGACTGAAGTAATAGCAGGGGGAATTGCCTCTAAAAGCAAAGAAGCTCTTCAATCTGAATTCGAGAGAATCATGACTTCCCTAAGGAGATCCAGATGAATGAATCGCTTTTGTTTCTCGCGACCTTCATCCTCTACATAATTTCAGCTTTTTACTATTTTCTCTTCCTTTTCAAAAAAAGAGAAAACCTGGCAATGATAGGATTCTCGTTTGCTTTAGTAGGACTCTTCATCCACACCATAGCTCTGTTCTTGAGAACTTTTGAAAGCGGCCACGCTCCATTCACGAACATGTATGAGTCCCTCTCTTTTCTCGCCTGGTCCTCTATTCTTGCTTATATCATCATCGAGTTTAAATTCGAGATTAGAAGGGCAGGACCTTATTTCCTGCTCATTGTTATCGCTCTTATGGCTCTTGCTTCATCGCCATTGATGCCCAAAGAAGCAACTCCCTTGGTTCCAGCCCTTCAAAGCTATTGGCTGTGGCTGCACGTATCTGTGACTCTACTCGGAGAAGCCTTCTTTGCCATAGCTTTTATCACGAGCATCATGTATCTGGCGACTGACTCGAAGGAAAGAAAAGGAACAAAATCTGGTCTTTCACCTGAAAAATTAGATTCTGTCAGCTATAGATGTATCGCTGTCGGCTTTCCTCTGTTTACTCTGGGAGGCCTTGTCTTTGGCATGGTCTGGGCTTTTTATGCCTGGGGCAGATTCTGGAGCTGGGACCCAAAAGAGACATGGAGCCTTATAACCTGGTTCTTCTTCGCCCTTTATCTTCATACGCGAATAGTCATGGGCTGGAAAGGACGCCGTTCCGCTTACGTTGCTATTATCGGATTTTTAGCCGCTCTCTTTACTTATTTTGGCGTAAATTATTTGCTGGTTGGCCTGCACAGTTACGTATGATAAAAGATAAAAAAAACTGTAGGGGTTTGATTTATCAAATCCTCGTAGCTATTTGCACGATTAAAAATGTGGGCCTTATGAATCAAGCTCCTACAGATGAAAAAATTATTTTAAGCCCCTACACGGCAGCTCTGAGATCTAAGACCAATTTGCAATAGAATTGACGTTGACAAATTTTCAAAAAAAGCAAGAATCATTTGGGAAAAATCCCTTAGATGAATAGAAGAAAATTCATTGACTTCTTTTTGGGAGGAAGCCTGGTTGGCACGATTATCGCCTTTCTTTACCCAACCATTCGGTATATCCTCCCAACAAAGCAGACTGAGCCTGTCGTAAAAAAAATCACAGCCGCAAAAGTAGGCGAACTAGCGCCAAACACGTCAAAAATCTTTAAGTTCGGAACTTCTCCAGGCATCCTGATATTCACGCCTGATGGAGAGCTAAAGGCTTTCTCTGGCATCTGTACGCACCTCACCTGTACTGTCATCTATGAGAGCGATACAGGGACGATTCTTTGTCCCTGCCATAACGGAAGATTTGATTTAAACGGGAATGTCATCTCTGGTCCTCCTCCCACTCCCTTGGAACCTTACAACGTAGAAATCTCAGGAGAGGACATCATCGTTTCAAAAAAAAGCTGAGATGAAAAAACTTCTTCAAAATATTTATTCTTATCTTGACTCCCGCTTTATGCTCTCTGGCCTAATGGAGTTTGCCAAAAAAAAGAAGGTCCCCGAACATAAACATTCTTTCTGGTATTATTTCGGAGGCATCTGTCTTTTTCTTTTTATTCTTCAAGTTTTAACTGGCATTTTGCTCCTCCTTTACTACACCCCTTCTGTAGATGCAGCCCATGAGAGCATTAAATACATCATGAGCCAGGTTAAATTTGGCTGGCTTATACGTTCAGTTCATAGCTGGTCTGCAAATATTCTCATCGGCGCAATTTTCATTCATATGTTCAGCGCTTTTTTTCTCAAAGCCTACAGACCGCCACGAGAATTAACCTGGATAACTGGTTTCTTTCTTCTCCTGATTTTCCTTGCCTTTGGTTTCAGTGGATATCTTCTTCCTTGGAACGAACTTTCCTTTTTTGCCACCCAGGTGGGAACAGATATTGCCGGGACTATTCCTTTGATTGGAAAGCACATCAAGACTTTCATCTTAGGAGGGCCTGAAGTCTCCGGAGCTACTATTTCCCGCTTTTTCTGGCTCCATATAGGCATTCTGCCTTTGCTGACAGTGATAATTCTTGGAATTCATGTCCTCTTAGTCCAGGTACTGGGAATGAGCAAGCCCATAGGTATACCTGAAAGCGAAGTCAAAGAGGTTCCCTTTTTCCCAAATTTCATCCTTAAGGATTCCCTTGGCTGGATGATTATTCTGGCTCTTATCGGAGTGCTCTGTGTCTTTTTCCCCTGGGAAACTGGCCAAAAAGCAGATCCTTTTGCTGCGACTCCTCTTGGCATAAAGCCAGAATGGTATTTTACTTTCATGTTTACAACTCTAAAAATTGTCCCCTCTCATATTTTTTCCGTTGAAGGAGAAGTTTTAGCTATTTTTGCTTTTATAATAGGAGGAATCCTCTTAATGCTTGTTCCTTTCTTGGATCGAAATGCGGCCAAGGAAAGAAGGAGTCCAGTTTTTTCTCTTATAGGTTGGATCGTTGTCCTTTATATCCTAGTTATGACTGCTTTGACGTATCTTCTGCCATGATTATAAGAATGAGAGTACAAAAGATTGGAAAATTAATTTACTCATCAAGCCTCATTATCCTGGCGATATCACATCTCAATCTTTCTCTCAATGCCCAAAGAAACTCATGCATAGAGTGCCATAAAGAACTGGAAGATAAACTCCTGGCACCCGTGGAAACTTTTAAAATGGATATTCATCAACAATTCGGGATAAGCTGTTCGGACTGCCACGGAGGCAATCCATCAGAAGAAGATATTGATTTAGCCAAAGATAAGACCTTTAAGGGAACTCCTAAAAGATCCCGAATTCCTGAATTCTGTGCTTCCTGCCATTCAGATTCCAGCTACATGAGGCGCTTCAATCCCAACCTGAGAGTTGATCAGTTAGACATATACTGGACTAGTAAACATGGCCAGCTCTTAAAAAAGGGCGACACAAGGGTTGCTCTTTGCACTGACTGCCATGCTGCTCATGGAATCCAGGCAGCTACTCACCCAAAATCATGGACTTTCCCCTGGAATATACCGGAGACTTGCAGTCGCTGTCACTCTGATAAAGACTATATGGAAGACTATAAAATCTCGACCACTCAGTGGGATGAATATAAAGAAAGTGTCCATGCCCGCGCCCTTTTTGAAAAAAAGGACCTTTCTGCTCCTGTTTGCAATGATTGTCACGGCAACCACGGCGCCTCTCCGCCGGAAGTGACTTCAATCGCCTTTGTATGCCGGCAATGCCATCCCAGTGCTGGAGAGCTCTTTTCTCAAAGTCCTCATAAAAAGGCTTTTGATGAAATGGAGCTATCCGAGTGCGGAGCCTGTCATGGAAACCACAAGATTCTTCCGCCATCCGACGAAATGCTGGGAACAGGAGAAAAGGCTGTCTGTATCCAATGCCATGAATCTGATTCCAAACCATACCAGGTTGCTTCACAGATTAAAGATAAGCTTGATGCATTTATCGAAAAAATCAACCATGCCAATTATTTACTGGAGCAGGCAGATAGGCAGGGAGTTGAAATTAGTGGACCCAAATTCAAGCTGGTAGAAGCAAATACTGCACTGATCCTTGCTCGAAACTTAACTCACAGCTTCTCTCTTACGGAGATCGAAGAGAAAATTGAAGAGGGAGAGAAAGTCGTGGTTGAGGTGATAAGAGCAGGAGAGGCTGCCTTGAGAGAAGCCGAATTCAGAAAGACCGGGCTGATTATTGCCACCTGTTTCATCTTTCTTTTGTCCATTGCCATTTTTCTTAAAATAAAACAAATTACCAAAAAAGCTCCAAATGAATCCCGTTGAAATATCAACCTTATGCAATATTCATCGTTTTAAGGAGCCGGAGCGCAGTTCAAACCTGGAGAGAAATCTTTGCAAGCTCAGGCCATTAGCTGAGTCTTAAAAGTTGGATAGAAACTTTCATTTTAAATATTCTCTATAATTACTGATGAAGTTTCGGAAGATTATTTTCTTTGCCTTCTTTCTTTGTATAATTTCTGCCTCCTTTTTAGCTGCCGCGACAAACGAGGATTGTGCGACTTGTCATGACGACCCCGAGTTAACCACTAAGCGGAAAGGCCGCACCATTTCTCTTTATGTGGATTTTAAGAAATTTTCAGTTTCAGTTCACAGGGATTTAGATTGCATTTCTTGCCATATGGACGCAGATGTGGAAGAGTTCCCCCACCCCGAGAGACTTGATATGGTGAACTGCGGGATTTGCCATGATAAAGCCGATGAGGAATTTTTTGCCGGGATTCATGGAAGAGCTTTAAAACGTGGGGCTCCCTATGCTCCGACGTGTGGTGAATGTCACGGAGGTCATTATATTTTGACTCCCAGCGATGTTAAATCCCAAACTTATAAGATGAATATTCCTCTTCTTTGCGGAAAATGCCACAGGGAAGGGGCGCCTGTTGCCCGAATTTATAACATCCCAGAAAAGGACATCTTATCCAATTATTCCCAGAGTATTCATGGTGAAGGCCTTTTTAAGCAAGGCTTAATAGTTACGGCAACATGCAACGACTGCCACGGCAACCACCTGGTTCTTCCTCACACAAATGCACGCTCGACGATATCTGTCCGCAACATCGCCAAAACCTGCACAAAATGCCATGCCCGAATCGAAGAAGTCCATGTGAAAATCATCAGGGGAGAACTCTGGGAGCAAGAGCCAGGTGCCATTCCTGCTTGTACTGATTGTCACCGCCCTCATACTTTAAGAAGAACGAACCTAGTGCTTCGCACATCTGACCGTGAGTGCCTCCAATGCCACGGAAAAGAAGATGTTTACAAAATGGTCAGTGGACAGCAGGTTTCTATGACTGTCCACAAAGAGGATATACAGAATTCTGTGCACAGGAACATTCCTTGTGTGAAGTGTCATACGGATATCGACCCGCAGAGGCATAGGCCCTGCGAAACTGCGGGCACTGTTGACTGCTCAAACTGCCATGCTCAGATAGCAGAAGATTACTTTGAGAGTGAACACGGAGAAGCATATATTCAGAAGCATCCCGATTCTCCTTACTGTACTGATTGTCACGGAAAACACACTGTCTTCTCTCACCGAGATGAACGGGACAAAACATATCGGACCAATATTCCCCAGTTATGTGGGGATTGTCACCGTAAGCTTCCTACTCCGGATACCCTCAAAATCGAGCAGGAAAATGTTCTTGTGGACTATTCAAGCAGCGTGCATGGACAGGGATTGATCAAGAAAGGTTTGCTGCCCAGCGCTGTGTGCACGGACTGCCACGGCACTCACTATATCTTAAACCATGAGGTCGATGAGTCTTCTACTCACCCAGAAAACCTTCCTGCAACATGCGCCACCTGTCATCAGGGAATCTATAAAGAATTTGTTGACAGCATCCACAGTCCATCCAAATCCAAAACCACTGAAAAATTACCGAACTGTGAAGACTGCCACTCTGCTCATCAAATCAAACAGATTGAACAGGACCAATTCATGGTAGAAGTTACTCAGCAATGCGGCTCTTGCCATGCAGACCTTTCAGAAACGTACACAGAAACGCTTCACGGCAAAGCCTATACTCTCGGCTATCAAAAGGCAGCCAAGTGTTCTGACTGCCACGGGGCACATGATACCAAGAAAATCGATCACCCGGATTCTCACGTAGGTTTCAAGAAGGTTGTTCAAACCTGCCAGAAATGTCATCCTGATGCCAATCGCCGATTCACCGGCTACCTGACTCATGCAACTCACCATGATAAACAAAAATATCCTATCCTTTATTTTACATTCTGGGCAATGACTTCGCTGCTAATTGTTGTTTTCAGCTTTTTTGGTCTTCATACATTATTATGGATGCCACGGTCTTTTAAGTATCTCAAAGAAAAAAGAAAACACAGAATGATTCATAAGAAATATTATATTCAGCGTTTCACTACCGAGCAGCGGATCACGCACATTTTTGTAATGCTCAGTTTTGTGGGACTGGCGCTAACTGGAATGATGCTCAAATTTGCCAGCATGCCCTGGGCAAAATTCCTTGCAGATCTGTTAGGAGGAGTTGAAATCGCGGGACGTATTCACCGCATATCAGCCATCATTACTTTTGGATACTTTTTCGCCCATTTGTTTTCCTTATTCAGAACAAAAGTCAAAACTAGGACGCCCTGGAAGAAGGTGATCTTCGGTAGGCGCTCGCTCTGGTTTAACAGAAAAGATGCAAGAGATTTTGTTGGTACGATAAAATGGTTTCTCGGCCTCGGTCCCCGTCCAAAATATGGCCGCTGGACCTACTGGGAAAAATTCGATTATATGGCTGTCTTCTGGGGAATTGGCGTCATCGGAATGTCCGGATTGATCCTCTGGTTTCCAGAGCTCTTCACTAAAATCTTACCAGGTTGGCTCATCAATGTGGCAATGATCGTCCACAGCGACGAAGCTCTGCTGGCTGTAGGATTCATCTTCACGATTCATTTCTTCAACACCCACCTTCGGCCCGAATCCTTCCCGTTAGACCCGGTCATCTTTACCGGAACAGTACTTCTGGATGAATATAAGAAAGATCGTCCTGAAGAGTACAAATACCTCAAAGATTCCGGTGATTTGAAAAAATCAGTAGTGTTGAAGGAAATCTCTCCGAAAAAACTGCTAACAATACGAATCTTTGGATATGCTTTCCTTATTATCGGGATAACTTTAATTTTGTTGATTATTTACAGCATACTGTTTGGCTATAAATAGGTTTTTGAAAGAAGAATCGAAATCCCGTATTAAATAAATTGGTTCTCTTCTATTTTGTGTGGGTAACTGAATGACTAAAATACACGGAAATGGCGTCGCTCCCTTCAGATTTTTAACGCCATTCCCTCACCGTCTATCTCGGCGCCTGCGTAACTCCGCACGTTAAATATGTTTCTTCGAACCAGATGTCTGTGTTCAGTCATTTTTTCGCCAGATTGATCCTGTCGTGCTCAAACATACTCGGCGGCCGATTTCATCGGCTTCCCTCGATATACGATTCGGTAAGGCTAAATCTTCAAGGTCGCTTCTTCCATTCCCGTGCATTTTACCCACACTGTCTGGAAGAGAACCAATAAATTATTTTCTTCTTTGGCGCTTCACAGATAATCAAAAGATGATCTATTCGTATATTTGCACAAATTTTCTATTTTTTTTTGTATCCAGAAGAGCTTTTTGTATTTAAAATTGAGTTTTACTGTATAAAATAAAAATTATAAGATTCCTATCTCTGAAAGAATAAAAGATATTTGCTCATAGAACCAATAGCATATTGACAATGATATTATTCTCTATTAAGATTTTTTTGAATTGAAAAGGAGGATATGATGAAAAAAATCCTCTTAATCTCGATTATTGGAATTTTCCTTATATCTATTATCGGTCTTTTTAGCCAGGAGTTTACGTATGTTGGCGCTGGAAAATGCAAAATCTGCCATAAAACCGAGAAACAAGGAAGGCAATACCCCCTCTGGGAAGAGAGAAAGCACTCCAAATCTTTTGCGGCCCTAACCACTGAAGAGGTCAAAGTCAAAGTTCCAGATGCACCCGAGAATCCAGAATGTCTCAAATGCCACGCACCTCTCTTTGAAAAAGATCCTGAATTTAAAGAAGAAGGGGTGACCTGCGAAGTATGCCATGGACCGGGCAGTGCGTACAAAAAATTAAGCGTCATGAAAAGCCGGGAAGAGTCTGCGAAGAATGGCCTTATTCTTTATGGGTCAGCCGAGGCCATCAAAAAGCAGTGTTTAACCTGTCATGATATGGCCCACGAAAAGCCTTTTGATTTTGAGGCTGCCTGGGAAAAGGTAAAGCACGCAATCCCTGAAAAGCAGTAGTCCCTGGACTATTATACTTTTAGTACTTGATACAGCTCCGACAATATAATATTCCTTCATGCATGGATTCTACGTTATAAAACCTGGGGCTGCTATTTTCCGGATAGGATCATAATCCAGAGAGCAATGATGAAACAAATTGGCCGACTTCATGTCCTAACAGACACAGTGCTTCAATCCCGCTTCTCGCACTTGGAACTCGCCAAATTGGCAATAAAAGGGGGGGCGGATACAATCCAGTTCCGCCAGAAGATTGGGGCAACTCGAGAGATGATCGAGGTTGTGCGGCAGTTAAAAAAATTGTGCAAAAGCTCTGGCGTAAGGCTCGTAGTGAACGACCGTGTAGACGTTGCAATTGCTGCAGAGGCAGACGGAGTTCATCTTGGACAAGATGATTTCCCCATCCCTCAGGCTCGCAAACTGCTGGGAGAAAGTCGGATAATTGGCGGATCTGCAGCTACCCTCAAAGAAGCGGAGAAATGCCTTGCTGAAGGGGCAGATTACATTGGGTTTGGTCCTGTTTATCCGACAACATCCAAGGAAGATGCAGACCCTGTTACCGGGATTAAGCTCCTGGAACAAGCGGTTGAAGCTATCCCTCTCCCTATCATTGCCATCGGCGGCATAAGTGTAGAGAATGCACCTGAGATAATGCGAACCGGCGCACAGGGAATCGCTGTGATCTCTGCGGTCTGCTGCCAAGAAGACCCTGAGCAGGCGACAAGAGCGTTGTATAACGCTCTCCAAACAGAGACATCAAGAGGAGATCATGCCTAAGACTCTGGAAGATGTTGGAGAATTCGGATTGATTCAGCGAATTCACAAACTTCTCAAGAGAGAGGGAGTTAAGACGCCCGGAGTATCACTGGGAATCGGTGATGATACTGCATCTATCCGACCTCGCTCCGGGTACGAGCTATTGCTCACTTGCGATTGCCTGATAGATGGCCAACATTTCCTATCAGATCGCATCGCTCCCATTGATTTAGGGCGACGGGCGATGGTGGTTAACATAAGTGACATCGGTGCTATGGGAGGTCAGCCTCTATATGCCCTCGTATCATTGGGACTAAAAACAGATATGCCTGTCGAAGATGTGGAAAACATGTATCGTGGCTTCGCCATGGAACTCAATCCTTTTGGAGCTTCTATCATAGGTGGAAACATCACCAAGACAAAAGATGCTATTTTCATCGACATCACCTTACTTGGCGAGATAGAGCAGGGCAAACTCGTGCTCCGTTCTACGGCCGAGGCTGGAGATGTGATTCTTGTCACAGGGTATCCAGGCCAGGCTGCAGCAGGTCTTAAATTTTTGTTGCATTCTGAGTTAAAAAAAGATTTATTAGAGCATCCACTCGTCCGCACCTACAATACTCCCACACACCGCGCCACGGAGGGGCAAGCGATTGCCCGTTCAGGGTATGCTACAGCTATGATCGACACCAGCGACGGATTCCTGGGTGACCTGGGACATATCTGTCAGGACAGCGGTGTGGGAGCTGAGCTGATTCGAGAAAAATTACCTATTAGCGATGATCTTCATCAAGCTGCTCTCAAACTTAAGTTAGATCCTTACGAATTGTTCTTACAGGATAGCGATGATTACGAGTTAATCATCACAGGTGCTCCCAAGAACGTGGCTCAGATCCGTTCAGCTGTTGCCTCGGTCAGTGATGTGCCTGTCACTGAAGTCGGTAAAATTACTGATTCTGCCGCGAAGATCCAATTGATACTTCCCGATGGAACGCGCCGTCCCATCACTCCTGCAGGATGGGATCACTTTGCAAAAGGAGAAGAGGATGTTTGACAAAAGACTTGCGCAAAAAGCAGCTGAGAATCTGAAGAACCTCCGAGAAAAGAAGCCTTTAATCCATAACATAACAAACTTTGTGGTCATGAATTACACTGCTAATGCTTTGCTTGCCTGCGGCGCTTCTCCTGTGATGGCCCATGCGTCAGAAGAGGTCGAGGAAATGGTTTCCTTTGCCGGCGCACTCGTACTTAACATCGGAACTCTCACCCCTTACTGGGTTGATTCGATGCTCAAAGCAGGCAGACGCGCCAACGAACTGAATATTCCGGTTATTCTGGATCCAGTGGGTTCAGGAGCCACCAAATTGAGGACTGAATCTGCCAAGCAACTTATTGACGAAGTTTCCATAAAAGTGGTTAGGGGAAATGCCTCTGAAGTACTCTCCCTTGCCCATCAGGGCTCCAAAACCAAGGGAGTTGACTCCATCCATACTGTGGACGAGGCTGCAGATGCAGCTCTTACACTCTCTAAGGAACTAAATACTACCCTGGCTATTACGGGGAAAGTGGATCTCATCACAGATGGAGAGCGTATCTACCGTGTCTCTAACGGCCATGACCTGATGGGTTATTGTACAGGCACGGGTTGTACTGCAACAGTCATTATCGGAGCGTTCCTGGCAGTGGATCCTGACTCTGTCACAGCCACAACCACTGGCCTTGCCTACTTCGGCCTTGCGGGCGAGAAAGCAGCCATAAAAGCCCAAAACCCTGGTAGCTTCCAAATAGCCATGCTCGATGCTCTTTACACGATAGATGAAAAACAGATGGAGAAGGGAGCAAAAATCCATACGCAGTAGATAATCGCAGCTCAATTAAGAATGCAAATTCTTAATCTCTTGATATTGAGCTTTTGCTGTCCAGCTGCATATATCAGGCTACAAAAAACCTATTATCCGAACTAAAGGCGCCATTCCTTTCGTTTAGTGAGAATCTATAAATGAAATCATCTTAGCTAAGTCTGTCGTGGGAGCCTTGCATGCGTAGCTTTCACAAACATAGGCAGTGGCTTTTCCGTTGATTTCATTTTGGCTCCGTACAAAGGGGACGATTTTCTCTATGGCCTTCCCATCTTCATCCTGAGGATGAAGGATTAAAATCTTTCGCGGAAGAAAACGGCAGCGAACAGCCTGCAGCATTTTTTCTGTGCCCTCTTGAAGCAAATTACCTGCAATAACGATCTCTTGTGTTGGACCAACAGTAAAGTCCAGGGCGATAAGAAGCTGCGAAAACGCGGTTGGTGAGCGGTTGATCGTCTTGCCAAAGCTTTCCATAGCCTTTTCTGCTTTTTTCTCGTACTCCTGCTGCATTGTCATCTTGCCAAGACGAAGAAGATTAAGAGTGGCTACTGAGTTTCCAGATGGAATTGCACCATCGTAAGCATCTTTCATCCTTGCTATGAGCTGTTCACTATCAATGCCCGTAAGATAAAGACCGCTGTTCTTATCATCCCAGAACAGTCTTAACATATCATCAGTCAGAGCCAGTGCTTCCCTGAGATAGCGGGCTTCAAAGGTTGCTTCGTAAAGATCGACCAATCCCCAGATAAGGAAAGCGTAATCATCTAGATAACCTGGAAGAGCCGCTTCGCCTTCTCGGTATCGGTGAAGAAGCCGACCATCCTGGCGTCTTAGCTCCTTTAGCAAGAAATCTGTTGCCTTCCGGGCGGCATCAGCATACTCCGGCTTATTAAACGCCTGGGCTCCTTTGGAAAGGGCAACGATCATAAGACCGTTCCAGTCAGTGAGGACCTTGTCATCCTTGGAAGGATGAATCCTTTTCTTGCGAGCAGTAAACAGTATCTTACGAGATTGTTCCAGAATCTTTTTGAGTTCAGCGGCAGTCATCCCTTCATCCCTGGCAAATTCTTCAACAGGCTTTTTGATGCGGAGTACATTCCTTCCCTCTTCAAGATCACCTTTTTTCTTTACGTCGTAAAATCGGCAGAAGAGCTCTGCACTTTGCTCTCCGAGGACCGCTTCAATTTCATCTTGCGTCCAGAGGTAGAATCTTCCCTCTTCCCCTTCACTGTCTGCATTCTCGGAGGAGTAAAAAGCTCCTTCAGGAGTTGTCATATCCCTCAGAACATATGTGAAGATTTGTCGCGCTACTTCTGCATATTGCTCTTTCCCTGTAGCCTGGTAGGCCTCAACATAGGCAATGGCAAGCATTGCTTGGTCATAGAGCATTTTTTCAAAGTGGGGAACGAGCCATTTGGAATCTGTGGAATAGCGGTGAAACCCAAAGCCTAAATGATCATAAATTCCGCCCCGCCACATGGCATCCAAGGTCTTTTCAACCATTTTTAAAGCCTTCTCTTCACCGTTTCTCTTCCACAAACGCAAAAGGAGTGAAAGATTGTGGGCGCTCGGAAACTTGGGTGCCGGGCCAAAACCACCATAGATTTCGTCAAAACTATCCTCAAACTTTTGATAGGCCTGTTTCAGATTCTCCTTTGTAAGACTTCTATTCGTTGAAG
>Ga0209636_10004856_pt1 | contig 13733 bp, 9 predicted proteins | sample DeeMarSWOR152_54_FD_187464 | JGI IMG/M metagenome (GOLD analysis project Ga0209636, IMG submission 187464) | Marine sediment microbial communities from White Oak River estuary, North Carolina - WOR-1-52-54 (SPAdes) (version 2) | ecosystem: Environmental > Aquatic > Marine > Intertidal zone >...
GCGGCTTCAATCACATTGTTTATTTCGACTGCTCTTATGTTTGGTTCTGATTGGCGGGAGAAATCGAGAAGATTTCTGATTATCCGGGAAGTTCTCTCCAGTTCCTTTTCCATCTTTAAAAGCTGTTTTTCTGTCTCATCAGCTTGCAGTTTCTTTTCCGTATACTTTTTGAGAAGAAGTTTTATGTAGACTAGAACACCGGCTAATGGATTATTCACTTCGTGAGCCACACTGGCCGCTAACTGACCCAAGGAGACTAGCTTTTCTGACCTGATCAATTCTTCCTCGGTTTGCTTCCGCTGGGTAATGTCTTTTCCTGAACTCAGTGTGCCAATGATATGCCCCTTTTCATCTGTGAGTGTCGTATTGTGCCAGGCAATAATCCTCTCCTCACCAGACTTAGTGATTATCGAGTTTTCATAATCTTCTGCTTCCTCAATTTCTCCAGCCATCACTTTTTTAAAAGTATCTTTTCTTTCTTTCCTGTCTCTTTCCGGGACGCATAAATCAAACCAGTTCTTGCCCATGATCTCTTCTTCTGTGTATCCCAGAACACTGCACCCCTTTCTGTTGATTAGGGAGACTATCCCATTATCATTTATGGCGACGATTATCACTCCCGCTATGTTGAGGTACTGCTGCGCTTTGTTTCTTTCCTCACGCAGTTTCCCCCATAATCCCTTATGTTTGGTTAAATCCCTGAAATTTTCGACAGCCCCAATTATCTCATTATTGCCGGCTCGCAACGCTGAAGTCGTTATGTTTACAGGAATCTTATTCCCCGCTTTATTGGTGATCATAATCTCATAACCGTAAACCGGCTCTCCATTTTCTAATATCTTTTCTAAAGGACACGCTTCTTCACAGAGATCACTTCTAAGAATATCACGACAGTCTTTATTCAGTGCTTCCTCTCTCTTGAAACCAGTGATCTCCTCAGCAGAACGATTAAATGATGTGATCCTGCGTTTTTTATCTAAAGTGAGGATTCCCCCATCCATACTCTCCAGGATAGTTCCGAGGAATTCTTTTGTCTCTTTATCTTCTTTTTTCAAGTCAGCATCTCTCTCTGATACTATTATATAGAAACTTATTCTTTAGTAAAGATTTTCATAAAAGAGGCCGCATCTTAGCATTTCCATTTGCTTAAATATAGGTAATGCTGCGGAACCCACGCCCTGCCCAGAGACATGCCGCTCATCCTCAACATCTACGACAAGGATAGAGAGCTCGTCAAACAAATCAAGAGAGATTAAGAAATAAGAAGGGGGAGGTCCTCATTTTAGAGACCTTCCTCCTTCTTTTCCAAATATCTAATCTCCGGCTTTAAACAGATTCTCGCATTTCTTAAAAACATCGAGTATATCGGATCAAGAATCAGGGAAGCAAGGTTTCCATTTTTCATTTCTAATTGATCCTATTTCTTTTTAAAACTGAGAATGGAAACCTAATCCGTTTATACCTTTTTGGAAAGAGCAATCAAAGTCCTGGTTACAAATTAATCTCGGTTGGACTTCTCTTTTTCTTAATGATATAATTTTATTTAAATAATCTTTCCCTTTCTTACGCTATGAAATTTCCGGCTCTATCTTTGAGGACAAAACTCATCCTTAGCTTTCTCATCGTCATCATCATCGGCGGCTTGCTTTCCCTGAGTTTTGGCTCAAGGCTGGTCAAAGACACCATCATCCATGAGGCCCAGGTCAAGGTCAAACATGACCTGTCCGCTGCCTGGATGGTCTTCAACGAAAAGCTCAGCGATATAAAAGAGGTTGTCAGCCTGACTGCGGCAAGAGAAGGCCTTCACGAAACGATAAAAAACAATGACAAAGATTCTATCTTGAGAAATCTTAACCGGGTGAGGGAAGAGAACGGATTGGATATTTTGAATCTGACAGATAAGAACGGAATCGTCGTCATTCGGACCAGGGAACCCGATGTTAGAGGAGACGATCAATCCCGGGATGAGATCGTGAGAGAAGCCTTAAAGAATGGAGAGATAGCCTATCCTCAGATCGTTCCCCGTGAAGAACTCCTAAAAGAAGGAAAAGACCTGGCGGACCAAGCGTACATGGAATTCATCGACACTCCCAAAGCCGCCCCGCGGCCTGAGAACAAAGAAACCAGCGGCATGATGCTGAAAGCAGCCGCAACGATCAGAGACGAAAACGGAACCACCCTCGGAATCCTTTACGGCGGAATTCTTCTCAACCGGAATTATTATATCGTGGATCGGGTGAAAGAAATCGTTTATAAAGGGGAGAAATACAAAGGCCGCGATAAGGGAACAGCCACCATCTTTCAGCACGACCTCAGAATTTCCACTAACGTGCCGAACGAAAAAGGGGAAAGAGCGATTGGAACCCGCGTCTCGAGAGAGGTCAACCAGGCCGTGCTCATCGAAGGACAACCATGGATCGACAGGGCATTCGTGGTTAACCACTGGTACATAACCGCCTATGAACCCATTAAAAACATAAATGACGAAATCATCGGAATCCTTTATGTGGGGATGCTCGAGAGGCCATACATCGACACAACCAGCAGGGTTATGCTGACCTTTACTCTCATGGCATTTCTTTTTATAGTCTTCCTGCTGGTGATCCTCTATTTTGCGACCTCCCGAATCACCAATCCCCTCCAGAAAATGGTGGTGGCCACTCAGGAAATAGCCAAGGGAGACCTGTCTCATAAGGTTGAAGTGAAATCCAAAGACGAGATCGGCTATCTGGCTGATTCTTTCAACCAAATGACAGCTGACTTGAAAACGGCCAATCAGAAACTCATTGAATGGGGAAAAACTCTGGAAAAAAAAGTCGAGGAGCGTACCAAGGAATTGAGAGAAATGCAGGAACATCTCATTCAATCTGAAAAATTAGCCTCCTTGGGAAAGCTGGCCGCAGGAATTGCCCATGAAATCAACAATCCCCTGGGTGGGATCCTTATCTACAGCCATTTGCTACTTGAGGATACATCCAAAAAAAGCCCTCATTACGAAAACCTGAAAAAAATCGTTAAGGAGACTTCCCGCTGCAAAGATATCGTCAGGGGCCTGCTTGAATTCGCTCGCCCTAAAGAGCCAGAAATGACTCTGATCAACATCAACGATGCTGTGGACAGGTCGCTGGCCATCGTCGAAGGCCAGACCATTTTCCAGAATATCACCCTAGACAAAACATACGCCTCTGACCTTCCTAAAATCGTTGCTGACGAATCCCAGCTCCAGCAGGTGTTCATGAACATCATCATTAACGCTGCCGAAGCCATGGATGGAAAAGGAAAACTTTCCCTAAGAACGTCCATGAATACGGACAGAACCCACATAGAGATTAAAATCTCTGATACGGGGCACGGCATAAAGGAGGAAGACAAAAAACGGCTTTTCGAACCCTTTTTCTCCACTAAAGAAGTGGGGAAGGGCACAGGCTTAGGGCTGGCCATCAGCTATAGCATCATTCAAAAACATCAGGGGACGATTGAAGTCGAGAGCCAGGAAGGCAAGGGTTCGGCCTTCATTGTTAAACTCCCCATCATGAAAGAAAGCAAGAATGATTGAAAACGCAAGCATCCTCGTTATTGATGATGAAGAAGCCATCCGGGATGCCTGCAGCCAGGTCCTAAAAAAAGAGGGGTACTCAGTCAAAACAGCAGAAGATGGAATCGAAGGCCTCGAACTGTTTAGAAAAGAATTCTTCCATGCCGTGTTGCTCGATTTGAAGCTCCCTGGAATCGATGGAATGGATATCCTCAGCCTCATCAAGGAAGAACAGCCAAAAACACAGGTCATCATCATCACCGGATTCGCCAGTATCGACTCCGCCGTCGAAGCGATGCAGAGAGGGGCTTCCGATTACTTGCCGAAGCCTTTTACGCCCGAGCAGCTGCGGCTCATCACCAAAAAAGCTCTGGATAGCCGAAAGATTCTTATCGAAAACATATACCTCAGGGAAGAATCAAAGAAGCACATACCATTCGATATGGTCATAGGAAAAAGCAAGATAATGGAAAAGGTCCTGGATATTGTCAAACGCATCAGCTCCTCTGACAGCACCGTCCTCATCACCGGAGAAAGCGGGACCGGCAAGGAAATCCTTGCTCGAGAAATCCATAACCACTGCCCCAGAAAAGATGCTCCCTTTGTAGTCGTGGATTGCGGAGCTCTAGTTGAAACTCTTTTCGAGAGCGAGCTTTTCGGCCATGTCAAAGGCTCATTCACAGGCGCTCATGAGACAAAGCACGGCCGATTTGAAGTCGCCAGCAGAGGGACGATATTCCTGGATGAGATCAGCAACATCAGCATGAACATCCAGGCAAAACTCCTGAGAGTCATCCAGGAACGCGAGATCACCCGGGTGGGGAGCACCAAGCCGATCAAAGTGGACGTGCGTATTCTGGCCGCCACGAATGAAAACCTGGCTGACCTGGTTACAAAAGAAAAATTCAGGGAAGATCTCTTCTACCGCCTGAGTGTCGTTCCTATCAACCTCCCTCCTTTAAGAGAAAGGAAAGAGGACATTCCCTTTTTTATCGACCATTTTGTGAAAAAATACAGCCGGAAGGCCAGGAAAAAAATCAGCGGCGTATCCCCACAGGCTAAAAAAGCCTTGATGGAATACGACTGGCCCGGGAATATCAGAGAATTGGAAAACACCATCGAAAGGGCGGTGGTGCTCTCCAGAGGGGAGAAGATCGAGCTTGAGGACCTTGCCTATCACGGTATCAGTGCCGGCTCTTCTTTACTTCTGCCGGTCGGAGGAAAATACAAAGCGCTCGAGGATATAGAAAAGGAATACATAAAGATCATCCTGCAAGCCAAGCACGGGAACAAAAGCCAGACTGCAAAAATTCTTGGAATCGACCGCAAAACCCTCATGGCTAAAATCAAGAAGTATAAAATTAAGTAAAAAAAGAGGGCAGGTGTACATGCTCAATAATTTGTTAACATTTTTTGCATGTCATTGCGAGCGAAGCGTGGCAATCTCGTAAAGAGAAATTATACTATTACGGGAATGAAGATATCCTTTTTATGAGATTGCCACGCTTCGCTCGCAATGACACAATGTTCTTGCCAAAAGTGTTACCTAATTAATGAGCAAAAATACCAGGCCCTTTTTGAGGGACTGTCTCTTTCAGTCCTTATGTAAAGAAAGATAGGGACTGTCCCTTTCAGTCCTTATGTAAAGAAAGATAGGGACTATCCCCCTTCTAGATAAAAGGGGCCTGTCCCCTTTTTCTTTTTTTATCCATCTCTTCCCCAAAGAAATCCTCCGTGCCGGTGTTGATCCCCTTCTTCGGCTTTAAGCGCCAAATGAAAGTCTCAGACAATCTCGTTCATGTCAAAATTGAACACACTTGAGGAAAAATTCCCCACTTTTGATTTTCCACCATTCCTCAGAGATTAATCCTTCTAAACAGGATCAACCTAACTTATTTTCTAACAATAATTTATAAATAATCCAAAATTTTCTCTTTTTGTGCCAATCAGGCATGTAATTTGCATATTCCATTCATCTTGGAGGTTCATATCTCTTTAAACAATTCTCAGGAATTCAAAAAAAGAGCTTCTCATTTGGGGAGCGAGAATGGCTCAAATAAAACAAAAGGAAATTTAAATGAGAATAGTCAAACTTAAAAAGAATAACCTGTTTCCATTCTTGGAAATCATTTCTGAGAAAACCGCCCTCTGGGCTCCTGTAAAAAAAGGAGACAAGCACGTCTTCAAAGAAACAACCGACTTCTCTCAAATTGAGATGAACACTACGCGTACCATCCTCCCCCCTCGAAAAATCTTACTTCCTCCGGCTTTCAGCATGTTCAATACTGATGAGGAGGAATACAAAGAAGATTTCTCCCATGCCGCTAAAAAAATTCTGTTCGGCGTTCACCCCTGCGATATCCATGGATTACTGATTCTGGATAACTTTCACAAACAGGCTTTCCTCGATCCTTATTACCTTAAGGCTAGAGAAAATACTCTGATCATCGGTCTCTCTTGCTGGCCGGATGAATACTGTTTTGCCAAATCTACGAACACACACATCATTGAAGAAGGGTACGACCTCTTCCTGACAAACCTCGAAGATTTCTTTCTCGTCTGGATCGGCTCCAGCCAGGGAGATGACCTCATCCGACTCAAGCCGGAGCTTTTTGATGAAAACTTGACAGACAAGGATATCCAATCTTACCTCAAATGGCAGACAGAGAGAGACAAGGCCTACAAGTGGGATTTAAACTTCACCGCTATGCCTGACCTTGTCGAGCTCAAATATAATGACCAGCTCTGGGAAAAGCTGGGTCATGCCTGCCTGGCCTGCGGATCCTGTTCGAATGTCTGCCCGACGTGCAACTGCTACAACATCATGGACAAGCAGTTCCTGGGTGGAAAAGACGGAAAAATTGTCCGCCACTGGGATGCCTGTACGCTTGAAGAATATTCCGAAGTCGCTGGAGGAGAAAACTTCAGAGAAAAGAGATCCGACAGGCTGAAGCTCTTCTACACTCACAAACTCCAGGCTTACATTTCCAAATACGGGAAACCCAGCTGTGTGGGCTGCGGCCGCTGTATCGTTACCTGTCCGGTCGGGATCAACGTCAGGACAGTTGGGAATGCTCTCCTCGGAGAAGAAGAGGACACCTTCTGGGCCAGACTCCAAAAAGAGGTGACAAAATGAACGGAGAACATAAAATCATCACTCAATCTAATCCCTTTATCCCCGAGCCGGCAAGAATCGTCCGCACCTATCATCTCACTGAAGATGTGAAATTCTTCCAGGTCCGGATCGTAGACATGGAAAAAGCCCTCTCCTTCCAGTATAAGGCGGGCCAGTTTGCCATGATTTCGGTCCTGGGCGCGGGCGAAGCTCCCTTCTCAATATCCTCCACTCCTTCCCGGCCGGGCCTTCTGGAATTCTGCATCCGAAAAGCCGGCTCAGTGACCAATGCCATCTTCCGCTTAAAGGAAAACGGGCTGGTAGGAATCAGGGGGCCATACGGAAACGGATTCCCGGTGGAAAAAATGAAAGACAAAGATATCCTCATTGTTGTCGGCGGGCTCGGCACCGCACCTCTTCGTTCCGTTTTACTCTACTGTCTCGACAATCGTGACCGGTTCCGAAGAGTTATTGTTCTTCACGGCGCGAAAAAACCAGCTGAAATGATCTTCAGAGAAGAGTTTCTTTCTCTGAAGCAGAGAGAGGACCTGGAATGCCATCTGGCTGTCGATGCTGATGACACGGGAAAATGGACAGAAAACGTAGGTGTTGTCACGACTCTTTTCCCCCTGGTGAATGATATCGACCCGGCCAACACTTATTCCCTCGTCTGCGGCCCGCCTATCATGTATAAATTCGTACTCAAAGAGCTCGTCAAGCTCAACATTCCCAAAGATCAGATCCTGATGACGCTGGAAAGAAGAATGAAATGCGGTGTGGGCAAATGCGGGCACTGCGCCATCGACTACATCTACACCTGTCTGGATGGGCCTGTATTCACCTACTGGGACGTGCTCCACATGAGGGAGCTGATTTAGGGAGGAAGAAATGCCAAAAGACAAACCAAAAATCGGGATCTTTGAACTGACCGGCTGCGCCGGTGATGCCCTCCTCATCCTCGACTGTGAAAAAGAGCTGAAGGATATTTTCCATGCAGCTGACATCCAATCCTTTGTCATGGCCAAGAGCGACAACATCGACGGGAAAATGGATGTGGCTCTCGTGGAAGGCTCTGTCTCCACTGAGAAAGAAAAGAAGGAGCTTCTGGACATAAGGAAAAGAGCAGAAGTCGTAGTGGCTATAGGTACCTGTGCCTGTTTTGGAGGAATCCAGGCTGCTTTCCTCGAAGGAAGCGAGTGGGAAAAGAATTACAAAGAGGTTTATGGCAAAACAAAAATGACCCATACCAAGCCCCTTCAGTCCAAACCTATCAATGCCCATATTAAAGTGGACTTCTATCTACCCGGATGCCCCATAGGCAAGGAACAATTTTTGTCCACTTTCAACCGGATCATAAGAGGAAATCCGCCTGAGCTCTACCGCTTTCCAGTGTGCGTGGAATGCAAATGGAACGAGAACGATTGCCTTCTGAATAAAGACATTCCCTGCTTGGGTCCCGTCACAGCGGCAGGCTGCGGGGCCATCTGCATCAATCATAACCTTCCTTGTGTGGGCTGCTGGGGTCCGATACCAGGAGCCAACTTCACTTCTGAATATTACCTTTTAAAAGAAAAAGGATTCGATGACGATTTCATACGGAAGAGAATGGGCAATTTCAGCGGCACGGGAATCGCTGATTTCCTCGGAAAAATCAAAGGAGAGAAGAGATGAAAAGGATAAAAATTGACCACCTGGCCCGAGTGGAGGGGAATGGAGGCGTTGTTGTAACCATTGACGGCAAGGCCGTGATAGATGTCAAATTTGTCATAAATGAGGGGCCGCGCCTCGTCGAAAGATTGACACTGGGCAAGACTCCTGAGGAAGACGTCAGTATCGTCCCCCGCATATGCGCCATCTGCTCCATATCTCATAAATATGCGGCTCTCCGTGCCATGGAAAATGCTTTATCAGTGAAAGTCCCTCCCAAAGTGGCTCTCTTCAGAGAGTTGATGCACATGGGAGAGATGATCGAAAGCCATTCGCTGCACGTCTATTACCTTGCCTTACCTGATTATGTCGGATTTCCCAACGCCATCGCCATGGCTTCTAAATTTGACCTCGAAGTCAAGATCGCGCTTGAAATGAAAGAATTCGGAAACCACATCATGGAAACGGCCAGCGGCCGGTATATCCACGGAGAGAATCCTGTGATCGGCGGGTTCGGGAGATATCCCACGAACGATGAGCTTCTCAGGATAAAAGCCCGGGCGATCCAGTTCATGCCTTTCGTTCTCAAAACCGTCAGTCTTTTCTGCGAACTGGATTATCCCTATGTCCCCGAGGAAAAGACCATATTTGCCTGCTGTAACCCGGAAAAGAACCAGTACGGTTTTGCTGGAGACGAAATTATCCTGTCGACGGGAGAAACCCTGAACAAGGATGAGTATAAAAAATTAACAAGCGAATTCATTGTCTCCCATTCATACGCCAAAAGAAGCCGCTATAAGGGACAGCCCTATTCTGTTGGGGCCTTAGCCCGAATCAATAACCTCGGAGAAAGATTAAGAGGAGAAGCCGGGAAAATGTTTAAGAAGTATTTCAACCGGCGCTGGAAGATCAATCCTCTCTTCAATAATGCGGCCCAGGCAGTGGAAATCTGTTATGCCTTCGAAAGAATACCTCAAATCATCGATAAAATGCTCAACCTCCCCGATCCTCCTCTCATCAAATACAAAACAAGGGAAGGAAAAGGGACGGGAATCGTCGAAGCTCCACGCGGTCTTCTCATCCACTCTTATGAGATTGCAGAAGGGCTTGTCTCTTCTACGGACATCATCACTCCCACTGCCCAGAATGCCGAAGACATAGAGCGTTACTGTACCATTGCGGCTCAAAAACTTCTCTCCAAAGGCGAGGAAGATAAAATCAGGGACAGGATGGACCTGGTCGTTCGGGCTTTTGATCCTTGCATCAGCTGCTCTGCCCATATGGCTGAAGTCAAAAAAGCTCTTCCCGAAAGCTGGAAGAGTCGACTGGCTGAAATCAAGGAGCACGGTTTACCCCTCTTTGTCGGCGTAGGAAAAAGTGACTGTTCCGACGATGGAGTCGGCCTTCAGCTGGCTCTCGAACTAAGAAAGCAGGGAGTCAAAGACGTCTGGCTCGAATCGGAACTCGCCGAACAGGATTGCCCGTGGAAAAATGGTCTGGATCGTCCTCTGGTGTTCCTCGATGCAGTGGATTTCAAGGAGAAACCCGGAAAAGTGACTCTTCTTCCGTTTCACACCATTCTGACCAACACTGTGCTCAGCCACCGGTTGCTGCCTTTCCTCTCTTGCCAAATCAGCTATGACCATTTAAAGAATTCTTACATTCTCGGCATCCAACCCCAAACGATTGAAAAAGGACACAAAATTTCAAGGCCTGTCCGTCAAGCCTTGAATAGAGTGGTCAGACAGATCAAGAACTGAGTCATAAAGAGGAAGGTTCTGTGAAGTTCGAAGCGAGATGGCTGCTTTCTTCAGCCCCCGAATTGTTAAAACGGAGCATTCCTTCATACAAATCGTCCAGCATGGTGAAATTCGGGATTAATAAATTCAGTCGTTAATCCCCTCCTTTACCCCTACTTCAAGTTTTCACCGCTGGACGATTCCGTTTCCAGGAAAGAATCCTTCACTCATCGCATTTGCCTGAGTCATAAAGCACTATCCCTTCACAATCCTTCGCTTCTGTCCTTTCTTCCTCCCAAGCTAAAACTGGCTCCTCCGGAAACTCCCAACGGGGAAAAGAGATGATGCCAAACCGATAGAGTGTTTTGCACCAAAGGTGAGGAATAATTCCCCATTCGTACTTCCACCTTTTTTTTGAAAAAAGAAAAAGCCTTGGGCCTATTCTCTATATCTTTAATTCTATCATTAACTTACAAGCCATGTTGTGCAGATGTTCATATTACGAAATATGGCACACGAATTGCATTAGTATGTGATGAGGAATCAGTTAATGAATGAGATGGAAAAAAGAATCCTGATCATCGACCCGAACTGCACGGAAAGGATAGTCATGGCTGCTTTTTTACGAGGCGAAAATTTCCACGTTGAAACAGGAAAAGGTCTTCCGGATGCCATAAAAAAAATATCCGCAAGCGGCTATGACTGCTTGATCATGGATGTGAATCTCCCAGAAATGAAAGGCTATGAAGCCGTACCCATCATAAAAAATATAGACCCAAAAATAAAAATTATCATGACCACGAAAAAAAACACAAAAAGCCTGGAAGCGAAAGTCAGGGAACAGGATATCTTTTTTTACTTCATCAAATCTTTCGGAAAGGATGAATTAAGACTGGCAATCCATAATGCCTTTTTAAATAAAGGAGGAAAAAATGGAAAAAAAGGCAAAAATTCTAGTCATCGATGATGATCCCGATTTCAATGACGCTGTCACCACGATTCTCGAATCAGCTCTCTATGATGTCGTGACGGCTGCAAATCCTGATGAAGGGAAGGAGAAAATATTTTCTGAGAAGCCGGACCTTATCCTTCTCGATATTATGATGAACAGTCTGTTTGATGGATTCTCTCTGTGCCATGCCATCAAAACATCCGATGAATACAAAGACTTCAACAAGACTCCGATCATCTTTGTTTCCGCTGTCAAAGAAATTACAGGTTCACGGTTCCAATTCAAAGAATACGAGCAGGGTATGGTCGGACCGGACGACTACATCGACAAACCCGTCAAACCCGATGATCTTCTTGCTCGCATCGATAAATTGCTTCAAAGATGAAGGCAAAGAAAAAGGGACAAAAAGCTGAAGGATTCTTGAAAAAAGCGGATAATCATTGAAATGAGAAAAGTTTGAGTGTAGAAAGGCGTTTCTCCATGAACACATCCAAATGCTCGTGCCTTAAAAAAGAGGTGCTGTGTTAACGAAAAAACCTGTTGTACTCGTGATTGATGATGAGGAGTCTATGCGGGACTCCTGCAGTCAGATCCTGACCAAAGACGGATTCCAGACTGAAACGGCTGAGGACGGGTCCATCGGTCTTGAAAAGACAAAGGAAATCAAGCCAGACCTGGTCCTTGTCGACCTCAAGATGCCTGGGATCAGTGGCATGGAAGTCCTGGAAAAAATCAAAGAGGTCGATCCCAATATCATTTCTGTAGTGATCACAGGATACGCCACCGTGGAGTCAGCTGTAGATGCCATGAAGATCGGGGCTTACGACTTCCTCCCCAAGCCTTTTTCTCCGGATCAACTGCGCATCATCATCAGGCGCGGGCTGGAGAGACGAAAGCTCATTCTGGAAACAGAATCCCTCCGTCAAGAGAAAAAATTGATGGAGGAAAACTTCATCACCATGGTCTCCCACCAGCTCCGGAGCCCGCTGGTGGCGATCATCCAGTACTACGAAGTGATCCTGGGCGGGATGGCCGGTGACGTTCCTGAAAAGCAGAAAGAAATAATTCAGAAAACCAAGGCCCGCCTGGAAGGACTATTGAACCTGATCACTGACTGGCTGGATGTCGCCCGTCTGGACAGCGGCCAGATCGTTGACAATATCAAGCCCCTATCAGCGAAAAAGATCATCACCAAGGTCATCGAAGACCTGCAGCCTTTGACTCAAGAAGAAAAAATCTCCCTGGAACTCGGCTCCTGCTCCAAAAACGACGTCGTCCAGGGAGACGCGGATACTCTGGAGCAAGTCTTTTCCAACCTTGTCATCAACGCCATCCGCTACAACAGGCCCAACGGAAAAGTCACTGTCAGCATCACAGAGAACGCGGATTACATTGCCATTGAGGTCCAGGATACGGGGATCGGGATGGCCAAGGAACACCTGCCGTTCATTTTTGACCAGTTCTTCCGGGTCAAAAAAGGAGAGGATCAGAAGGTAAAAGGGACCGGGCTGGGCCTCTCCATAGCCAAGAAAATAGTGGATGCCCACAAAGGCTCCATTCAAGTCTCGAGTGAATTGGGAAAAGGAAGCAATTTCACGGTTTTACTGCCCAAACAAAAAGGCCGAAATGAACAGACTGGAAGGAATTCATGAACTCTTCATTTCACTATGAAAAAGAAATCTGTTTAGAGGCGGACTCAGAGAGAGGGCTTATTTCATAAATCAAAAAAGGAGGCAAAAATTGACAGCCGCACTGGTAATTGTCTTTGTTAGTTTGTGCCTCATAGTCGAGCTCTTGGCGAAGAAGAAACATCACTAAGTGGAAGGGATCATTCAACTTCGTAAGTTCAACGCAGAAAATGAGATGCAAAATATCAATCCGTTAAGAATTGTAGTAAGATTAAAAAAAGCTATTTGTGGACTGATATCTAGGATAAATTAAGGCTGTTAAATGTTTTCGGAGACTAACCGGACATCACACACCAACCGCTTTAAATTCGTCTAATAATCAATAGTTTCAATCCACTTACTAAAAAGCTTTAAAAAAAAGACTAAATATGAAAAAGAAAAAGTCAGACAGAATCAATTTTCAAAATCACAGCCGGGATCCCTTCGAAGATTTTCGGACTCTGTCACATAAAATAATGCTCCTTGCCCTGCGTGGTCTTTTAAGGATTGATTTCTTGCAGGAAGCCTCTAAAATTCTATTGGAATTCTCTGGAGGCGATTCTGTTGGATTGTGGCTGAAGGAACGCGGCAAATACTACCGGAGTGAGGTCACTCGCTCCCCTAAACAATCCTTCCACCTTGACATCATGCATTCTCTGCAAAATGAGGATGACAAAACTATCCGGGGCACACAGAAAGACTCGCATCTGGAACAACTGTGCATCGACATTATACTCGGCCACTATGATCCTGAGTTGCCATTCTTCACAAAAAATGGAAGTTACTGGACATCCGATACAGAGAAATCACATGCCTCACAATCAAAAAAGGAAAGTGGATCCCGGGCTGGCAAACTAACCATCGATAGAAATTACAGATCGCTTGCTTTGATTCCGATTGCAGTGGCTAATGAGAACATCGGGCTTTTGCAATTGAAGAGCTCACGCCCAAGCTTCTTTACAGAAGAAGATGTCGAGTTCTACGAAGGCATCGTCCAGACCCTTGGGATAGCGCTGACACACCGAAGGGCTCAGGTAGAAGTGAGAGAACGGGTCAAGGAATTAACTTGCCTTTATGG
>Ga0209636_10004857_pt1 | contig 13730 bp, 12 predicted proteins | sample DeeMarSWOR152_54_FD_187464 | JGI IMG/M metagenome (GOLD analysis project Ga0209636, IMG submission 187464) | Marine sediment microbial communities from White Oak River estuary, North Carolina - WOR-1-52-54 (SPAdes) (version 2) | ecosystem: Environmental > Aquatic > Marine > Intertidal zone >...
CAACCAGTAAAGTCCCCCTGCATTATCATCTATATCCCAATACATAGTTACTGAGGGGTTTAAGGGAAAATTAAGCCCTAGGCCAAAATAAACCTCCTGGGTATCGGGAAGCCCCGTATGGGGGAATTCATAATAAATCCAGCCTAAAGAGGCACTGATGATTTTGTATTCATAGGTATAGTCAATATAATAATCTATCTCATTAGCAGCAGGGGCTGTTCCCACACCACCTTGATCTATTGCCTCACTAAGACACACATTCCACCATATACCCAGTGTCAGATCCTTAAAGGTAATAGATACATCTGGCTGAAACACTGGATCATCTACAACAGTAACGCCCCTAAATATATAATTGGTATTGGTATCCAATGTGACCGATGCTGAAAGATCTTCATGAATCTTACTGAGCAGTTGAGCAGATACCCTGTTGGATGCCATAGTGGTTAAAAAGATACTCATTAAGGTTATCAGAAAAAGTCCTGATTTCGTCCGTCTGTTCCACATAACCTTCACCTCTCTTTCTATTCTATTGAGCACAAATCGTGCCAAATAAACAAATCGCATAAAAAATCACATAAAAAATATAGGGTGGCTGATTCAAATTTTACAAATTTGTTAAAAGATACTCTCTGGATTTATTTTTTATGAATTATCCTTTTAGATTAGACATCCCCTGTATTAATAAAAAGATATGTATTATTTTTACATTTTTGTAAGGAATGAGGAGGGGTGTTGACAAAAATGTCTAAAATAGATACCATTTAGGAATGGATCAGATTACTTGCCTTTATGAAGTCAGTCAGGCCTTAAGTGGTTCAAACCTTAAGGGATCACTTCAAAAGGTTTTAGAAACACTAGCCCAGTACATGGGAATGAAAAGAGGAACTATCACCGTGCTTGACTATGCCACTGGTGAAATCCAGATTGAAGTAGCCCATGGTCTTTCGGCTGAGGCAAGGAGGAGGGGAAAATACAGACTAGGTGAAGGGATTACAGGGGAGGTAGTAGCTACAGGAAGGCCCATAGTAGTACCCATTATTAGCCAAGATCCACGTTTTTTAAATCGCACCCGAACCAGAGGGGTTCTGCAGAAAAGGGAGACCTCTTTTCTTTGTGTCCCTATCAAGGTGGACAACGCCCTCTTAGGGGCTTTAAGTGTAGATAAGCGCTTTGAGGGTGAGGAGAGGCTGAATGAAGATTTGAGGTTTCTTACTGTGGTTGCAGCCCTGTTAGCCCAAAGGGTACATAGCCTCTTATTGGTGCAAGAGGAAAAAAGGAGGCTTGAAGAGGAAAATATAAGACTCAAGGAAAAACTAAGAGAAAGATACGATTTTTTAAATATCGTTGGAAAGAGTAAAAAGATGCAGGATGTATTTGAAATGATTGCCAGGATAGCAAAGAGTGATGCCACAGTACTACTCAGGGGAGAGAGTGGAACAGGAAAAGAACTTGTGGCAAACGCCGTCCATTACAATAGCCAGCGGGCCAATGGGCCATTTATTAAGATAGGTTGTGCAGCCTTACCTGAAAATCTGATGGAAAGCGAGTTCTTTGGTCATGAAAAAGGTGCATTTACTGGGGCTTATACTACAAAAAAGGGGCAATTTGAGTTAGCTCAAGCAGGCACAATCTTTTTAGATGAGATTGCTGAACTAAGCCTTAATCTTCAGGCAAAGCTCCTTCGGGTCATTCAAGAAAAGGAGTTTTATCACGTAGGCGGCACTAGGCCTATCAGGACAGATGCCAGGATTATTGCTGCTACTAATCAAAATCTGGAAGAGGCCTTAAAGAGAAACTTATTTCGCGAAGACCTCTATTATCGTCTAAATGTCTTCCCTATTTATCTCCCGCCTCTAAGAGAAAGAAGGACAGATATTTTGCTTTTAGCTGAACATTTCTTGGAGGATTTTAATAAAACCTATAATAAAAACATTCGCCGCATTTCCACTCCAGCTATTGACCTTCTGGTTCAATACCACTGGCCAGGAAATGTCAGGGAACTGAAAAATTGTATTGAGCGTGCTGTACTGGTATGCGATGAAGATGTAATTAGAAACTATCACTTGCCACCCACTTTACAAACAGCAGAGAGTTCAGGTACAGAAAGGGGGTTTTCTCTTGCTACTGCTGTTGAACACTTAGAGAGAGAAATGATTATTGAGATTTTAAAGGCCACTAAATGTAATCGTACTCAGGCAGCAAGACGCCTGGATACTACCTTGCGTATCCTAAACTATAAGATAAAAAAGCATGGTATTGAACTAGAAAGGTTTAAGCAAAAAACTTGATTGAGGAAGATAAAAACAGGATTTACTGGGTTTTACACGGTTGTATCTTGAACCCAATGAACTTTAAAAAAAGCCATCTCAAGAATTAACTATTTAACCAGATAATTAATAGTTCCTTAAGTATGAATAGGGTAGATTTCCTTATAGTTGGTGGGGGTATTATTGGAACTTCTATTGCCTTGGGGCTTGCTGAAAGAGGGTTAGAAAACATCCTGGTCATTGAAAAAGAAGATGCCCCCGGAAGGCATGCAAGTGGCAGGAACAGTGGTGTTTTACATGCAGGTCTTTATTATGCCCCAGATAGTTTAAAAGCCAAATTCTGTGCTGAAGGCAACAAGATATTTAGAAAGTACTGTGAAGAAAGGGGATTAAGGATAAATAGCTATGGTAAGGTTGTAGTATGCAAAAATCATTCAGAAATTGAAACTTTATATGAACTCGAGAAAAGAGGGAAGGCAAATGGGGTTGACATAAAAATAATAGACAAAAAAGAACTTAAAGGAATAGAACCATATGCCTATACTTACAAAAAGGCCCTTTTTTCTCCAAATACTGCTGTGGTTGATCCAAAGCAAGTTCTAGAATCACTGATAAAGGATGTTAAAGGCCATGGAGTTAAATTTATGTATAACTCAAAATTGTTAGATATTAAAAATGACAATGCCATTACTAGCAAAGGAAAAATAAGATTTAAACATTTGGTAAACTGTGCGGGCCTTTATGCCGATTGGTTAGCTCATAAATTTGATGTTGGTCTTGATTATACAATTCTACCATTTAAGGGTATCTTTAAAAAATTGAGGAAAGAGAAGGGATTTTTTGTTAAATCTAATATTTATCCAGTGCCAAATCTAAAAAATCCATTTTTGGGAATACATTTCACAAGAACTGTTTATGGTGATGTTATAGTAGGGCCCACGGCTATGCCTGCCTTTGGCAGGGAAAATTATAAGAAATTTGATGGCTTAGATGTTAAAGAATTCTTTTCTATCTTCACAAGAGAAATGTATCTATTTATTAAAAACAAAGCCAATTTTAGAGACATAGCCATAGATGAGATGAGAAAGTATGTAGATTATGTATTTTATAAGGAGGCCAAAAAGCTTGTACCTTTGCTTAGTTATAGGGATATAAGGGAAAGCAACAATGTAGGCATAAGGGCCCAGCTTCTTGACACTAAGACGGGGAAACTAATAATGGATTTTTTGGTCATAAATGGGGAGAGGTCAACTCACATACTAAATGCGGTGTCTCCAGCCTTTACATCCTCTATCCCCTTTTCCCGATATGTGGTTGAAAATCATATTATTCCTAAATATACCGTTTGACAAGCATAAGAAAAGGTTTATAATCACCTTTCAAATTATTCGGAGGATGCAACATGGGAAATAGAGTAGGGGAAGCCTTTCCACGCATAAAGCGTTTGCCACCCTATGTATTTGCTGTGGTGGATAAGATTAAACTAGAGGCCAGGCGTAGGGGCGAAGATATTATTGATTTAGGCATGGGAAACCCAAACCTACCTACACCCAGTCATATTGTAGAAAAATTAATAGATGCTGCAAAAAAACCCCATAATCATAGATATTCTGCCTCCCGTGGCATTACAAAACTGAGGGAGGCCATCTCTAATTGGTACATAAGGAGATTTGAAGTAGATATTGACCCCAGTAAAGAGGCAGTAGTTACTATTGGGAGTAAAGAAGGCTTTTCTCATCTAGTTTTGGCCATGATTGGCCCAGGTGATGCAGCGCTTGTTCCTAACCCCACTTATCCTATTCATAGCTATGCAGTAGTGATTGCTGGAGGAGATGTAAGGAGTGTGCCACTAACAGAAGAGAATGACTTTTTTGAGGAGTTAGTAAATGCAGCCAAGGCCAGTTGGCCAAGACCAAAGCTGATGATTATTAACTTTCCCCATAATCCCACTACAAGGGTAGTAGATCTTGGGTTTTTTCAAAAAATAGTAGATTTTGCAAAAGAAAATAAGATATGGGTAATCCATGATTTGGCCTATGCAGACCTGGTCTTTGATGGCTATAAGGCCCCTAGTTTTCTCCAAGTAGAGGGGGCCAAAGAGATAGGGGTAGAACTTTTTAGCATGTCAAAAAGCTATAACATGCCTGGCTGGAGGGTAGGATTTTGCGTAGGGAATGAAAAGATGGTAGCTGTCCTTACCCGCATAAAGAGCTATTTGGACTATGGTATATTTCAGCCTATTCAGATTGCTTCAATTATTGCATTAAAAGGTTCACGAGATTGTATAAAAGAGACTGTAAGGGTATATCAAGAAAGGCGTGATGTGCTGGTAAACGGCTTAAATCGCATTGGTTGGGAGGTTGAGAAGCCAAAGGCCACTATGTTTGTTTGGGCAAGGATACCAGAGGAATATAGGCATTTGGGTTCAGTAGAGTTTTCAAAGATGTTGATTGAAAAGGCAAGGGTAGCAGTCTCACCAGGAATTGGTTTTGGAGAGTATGGTGAGGGATATGTGCGATTTGCCTTAGTGGAGAATCCACACAGAATTCGGCAGGCTATAAGAGGTCTGAGGAAAGTAGTCCAATGAAAAGGGCTATTAAAGTTGGTCTAATTGGGATAGGTACAGTAGGAACAGGTGTAGCTAAGATTTTATTAGAAAAAAAAGAATTGTTAGAACTTAGAGTAGGCACCCCTTTAATATTAAAACAGGCCGCTGATCAATACTTGGATAGGCCACGCCCCGTAGATCTAAGTAGTGTAGCCCTTACTGAAAGCGCAGAAGATGTCATCAATAACCCAGAGATCGATATCATAGTTGAACTAATCGGTGGATATGAGCCTGCAAGGACATTTATTCTTAAAGCAATTTCTAAAGGGAAACATATTGTTACAGCAAATAAGGCACTTTTGGCTACATGTGGGGAAGAAATATTTTCTGCTGCCTACAGGAGGGGTGTAGATGTGGCTTTTGAGGCAAGTGTAGGAGGGGGCATCCCTTTAATTAAAGGCATTAAAGAGGGTTTGGTAGGGAATAACATTGATTGTATGTTTGGTATCCTAAATGGAACCGCAAATTATATCTTGACCAAGATGACAGATGAGGGCACTACCTTTGGTGTAGCTCTAAAGAATGCTCAGCAAAAAGGGTATGCAGAGGCAGACCCCAAATTTGATGTAGAAGGTGTTGATACAGCACATAAATTAGCCATTCTGACAGCATTAGCCTATGGCACCCATATTGATTTTGAAAACATTTATGTTGAAGGTATAGGTTATACCACTCCTTTAGACATCCAGTTTGCGAAAGAGCTAGGTTACCGCATAAAGCTTTTGGCTATATCCCGCTTAAGGAAAGATGGGATAGAAATGCGTGTTCACCCCACGATGATTCCAGATGTACACCTTTTGGCCAATGTCAATGGGGCGTATAATGCCTTGTTGATTAAAGGGGATAGTGTAGGAAATGTAATTTTTTATGGACTAGGAGCAGGAATGATGCCTGCAGGCAGTGCTGTAGTAAGCGATATAGTTGACATTTCAAGGAATTTGATAAAAGGGGGAATTCAGAGGGTGCCTGCATTGGCGTATACCCCTGGGGGGAGAAAAAAGAGGTCTGCAATACCTATTGATGATTTAGAATGTTGTTATTATTTTAGGTTTTCTGCGTTGGATCAGCCAGGTGTTCTGGCAAAGATTGCTGGCATCTTGGGAGGGCATAGGATCAGCATTGCCTCAGTTATACAAAAAGGCAGAGAAATTAAGGGTTCTGTCCCCGTTGTCATGCTTACCCATAAGGCCAAAGAGGCACATGTAAAGCAGGCATTAAGGGAGATCGATAAGCTAGAGGTGGTTAGGGGAAAGACAGTATCTATGAGGATAGAAGACAATCTAGATGCGTTCTAATAAAAAGTACATCATTTTAGTGGGAGATGGTATGGGGGATTACCCTCATCCTTCCCTAAGCGGTAAGACCCCTCTAATGGCTGCTAATACGCCCAATATGGATTTTATCGCAAGCCATGGCATCCTGGGGCTTGTGAAGACTATCCCAAATAGTCTTCCGCCTGGAAGTGATGTGGCTAACCTTTCACTTTTGGGTTATGATCCCAGGATTTATCATACAGGAAGAGGTCCAATAGAGGCGGCTAGTTTAGGGATAAAGGCAGACATTGAAGACTTGGTCTTTCGCTGCAACCTTGTAACTTTAGAAAAAAGGGAAAAATCAATATATATGAAGGATTATAGTGCAGGTCATATTGCAACGGAGGAAGCAAGGGGATTGATCCATGAGCTAAATAGACATTTGAGTGGGGATTTTTTTTCCTTTTATCCAGGTGTAAGCTATAGGCATATTTTAATATGGCATAAGACAGAACTCAATTTAAATACTATTCCCCCTCATGATCTCTCTGGTAAAGAGATAGGTGCTTATTTAAAATCTTTACCCTCTCCCTTACAAAGATTAATGCAGATGGCTGAAGGGATTTTAATAAATCATCCCATAAATAGAGAAAGAAGAAAAAAGGGACTTTCTTTAGCAAATGCCATCTGGCCATGGGGGCAGGGTAGGGTGCCCAAAATGCCTTTTTTTAAAGAAAAATATGGGCTAAAAGGGGCTATAATATCTGCTGTAGATTTGATTAAAGGCATTGGGGTGCTGAGTGGGCTTGAGGTCATCAATGTGCCTGGGGCAACTGGTTACTTTGATACAAATTATGAGGCCAAGGCTCAATATGCCATAAAGGCATTGCAAACAGTGGATTTTGTTTATGTTCATGTAGAGGCCCCTGATGAGGCATCTCATTTAGGTGACTTAAAACAAAAGATTAAGACTATAGAGGAATTTGATGAAAAGGTAGTAGGGAATGTCTTAAGGATGATAGATAAAGAAGATGTGAGAATCATGGTAACCACAGACCATTATACTCCAATATCTAAAAAGACCCATTCGGACGAGCCTGTTCCATTTGCCATTTATGATAGAAAGGAAGGGAGGAGAAAAAAAAGGGTATTTTGTGAAATTTTCGCCTCTAAAAGCGATATTTTTATAGACCCTGGATATAAATTAATGGATTTTCTCTTTGGAGGCAGTTGTGAGTAGGCATAAAAAGATTGAGCGTAGAAGGGAGATTGAGCGTAGGAGAAGGAGAAGGCAAAAGAGGCTTAAACAAAGGGCAAAGGGACTTCTACCTCCTGATTCAAAAAGAGAAGTTGACAAGGTAAATGTAGATAATTTAGAATAAGAAGGGTCAGGATGAAAAGGACTTATCAACCACACATTAAAAGAGGCAAGAGGGTTCATGGTTTTTTGGCCCGAATGGCAACCAAGGCCGGAAGGAGGATAATAAACAGAAGAAGGGCCAAAGGCAAAAAAAGACTGACCGTTTTTAATTAAGATGGCTGATGAAATTATTTGGATTTGCAAAGTGGGAAAAGATACGGAAAAAAAGGGAATTTTCAGAAGTTGTTAGCCACGGTGAGAAACTTCATAGTCCACATTTTGTTATATATGTTAGACCTAACCAACATCGAAGATTGGGCATAACGGTCAGCCGCCATGTGGGCAATGCAGTACAGAGGAATCGGGTGAAAAGATTGCTACGTGAGTTTTTTAGGTTAAACAAACAAAAATTACCTTATTGCGACATGTTAATTGTTGCTAAAGAGGGGGCACCCCTTTTGAAGTATCAACAAGTTTATGAAGAATTAAGTGGAGTGTTATTTAAATGAAATATTTATTATTAAAGATAATTAAATTTTACCAGTGGTCTATTTCACCACTTTTTCCCTCCTCTTGCCGATTTTATCCTACATGTTCTGCTTATGCGGCAGAGGCCATAAGCCGATATGGCGTCTTGCGTGGGGGGTATAAGGCCTTGTGTCGCATAGCCAAATGTCACCCTTTTCATCTTGGTGGCTATGACCCTGTAAAATAGGGATTTTGGAGTAAGAAGATGGCCTATCGTGTGATTTTGGCCTTTGTGCTTTCTTTACTTATTATTTTGGCCTATGACTATTTTTTTGTTCCCAAACAACCCCAGAAGAAGATAAAAGAAACAAAAAAAGTAGAAGAGACAGATAATTATCTTAAACCACCTAGGCTACCCGTTTCACCAAAGGCGGTCAAAACAGATTTTGGTAAGGAGATTGTTGTTTCCACACCCCTTTATGAGGCAACTTTTTATGAGGAAGGGGGATGTTTAAAAGCTTTCTCACTAAAAGGGTATCGAGAAAATGTTACTTCCAATTCACCCCCTAAAAAACTTATTTTGGCCCATGATAACCTGCCACTAAGGCTGCGTCTTTTAAATACCAGTCTTGGGAAAATAAGTTATAGTTCTGATGAGAGTAGATTGGAGATTAAAAAGGGGCAAGCGCAGGCACAGCTCTGTTTTATAGCAGAAAGCCCATCATTTTTAATCAAAAGAATCTATACATTTTATCCAGAAAAATATTATTTTGACCTTAACATAGTGTTAGAAAACAAAGGCAAAGAGGTTTTTAAAGACAATTTAGCCTTGTCCCTAGCAAACAAATGGCCTGAAAAACAGGGGTATGGTTCTTTTTCTGGGGCAGTTTTTTTGTTGAATAATCAATTTAAATCATTACAGCGCAAAAAGATCAAAGATGAGATAGTAAAGGCAGGAGAAGTTAAGTGGGTGGGGTTGGGTGATAAGTATTTTATGACAGTCATAATAAATAAGGCATTTGAGAAGGCAAGCTTTATTTTAAATACCCATTCTGAGCTATTAACCTGTGAATTTTTGACCCCACCTATAACATTGAGACCAAATGAAAAAAGGTCTATTCCCTTTTTGCTTTACTTTGGCCCAAAGGAAATAGATAGACTTAAGGCCATGGGCTTTCATTTAGACAAGGCTGTAAATTTCGGATTTTTTGGTTCTATCAGTAAATTTGCGCTTTATGTACTAAAATGGTTTTATAGATTTACCCATAATTATGGCATAGCTATCATTGTATTGACTTTAGTGATTAAAATTTTGTTTTGGCCTTTGACTCATCACAGTTTTAAGTCTATGAAAGATATGCAAAGGCTACAACCTCAGATTGCCAAAATTAGGCAGAGGTATAAGGATGATAAGATGCGCATGAATCAAGAGATAATGAGCCTTTACCGTACATATAAAATAAACCCTATGGGGGGCTGTCTGCCTATGATTTTACAAATTCCAGTATTTTTTGCCCTTTATTACGCATTACTTTATGCCATAGAGCTACGGCATGCCCCATTTATTTCATATTTTCCTTTCACTGAAAAGATTTGGCTAGCTGACTTATCGGCAAAAGACCCTTATTATATTACCCCTATTATAATGGGTATTTCCATGTTGGTACAACAAAAACTGACACCTGCTGCATCTATGAATCCTACACAAGAGAAATTAATGCTGTTTATGCCTATATTTTTTACTGTGATCTTTCTTAATTTCCCTTCGGGTTTGGTAATTTATTGGTTAATAAATAATATCCTTTCTATTGTTCAGCAAATTTATATTAATCGTCGAACTAAGTAAGGGAGGAGGAAATGGAAGTTTACGAATTTGAGGGCAAAACTGTTGAGGAAGCCATTGAGAAGGCCTGCGCTACTCTTAATACCCAAAAAGAGTGCTTAGATATTCAAGTAATCTCTGAAGCTTCTAGCGGTATTTTAGGACTAGTGGGTGTAAAAAGGGCAAAGATTAAAGTGACCATGAAACAACAGACTGAAAAGGCTGTAAACTTGGCAAAAGATGTATTAGAGAAATTTTTATCCTGTTTCCCTATGCCTGCTAGATTAGAGGTGGAGGCCGAAGAAGGCATTACTCGGTTTAACATTATAGGAGATGGCTCAGGTATTTTAATTGGAAAACAGGGACAGACTCTAAATGAATTAGAGTATATTTTTCAAAAAATGGTGCAAAAGCAATGGGGTGGATTACTTCCAGTGAGAATTATTTTAGATGCAGAAGGCTATCGTAAAAGACGTCTTGATTCCTTAAAAGAAACTGCTCAAAGATTAGCAACTAAGGCCAAGAAGTTAGGTAAAACAGTTTCTACAGTACCTTTATCGCCAGCAGAAAGAAGGGTAGTCCATATTACCTTACAAAAAGATGCGGAAATAAAGACCAGAAGTTCAGGTGAGGGGGCATTGAAAAGGGTTGATATTATTCCTATAAGGACTTCTCAGTGACTATTCAGGGTAAGGTGTGGAGATTTGGGGATAATATTGATACAGAGGTGATCATCCCAGCAAGGTATTTAAACACTTCTGACATTGAAATTTTGGCCAGACACTGCCTAGAAGGGGTAAGACCAGGGTTTGCAGAATTGATTAGTGAAGGAGACATCATTCTTGCTGGGAGGAATTTTGGTTGCGGTTCTTCACGAGAGCATGCCCCTTTGGCCATAAAGGGTGCTGGTATAAGGGCCATAGTAGCAAAGAGCTTTTCTAGGATATTTTATCGAAATTCCTTTAATATCGGGCTTCTTCTTATAGAGTCAGAGGAAGTAGTGGAGGCGACACAGGAAGGGGATATAATTAGGATCTGCCTTGATGATGGCAAGATTATCAACACTACCAAGAACTTGGTCTTTGAAATTCAACCCTTGCCACCCTTTATGAAAGTACTAATTACTGATGGGGGGCTTATCCCCCATTTGCTAAAACAAGGTGGATGGTAAGAATAGTTTGTTGGGTTTACACGGTTTATTGAGTTCTTTGGGTTTACACGGTTTTAACCCAATAAACATGATAAACACAACGAACCAAGTAAACACAAATGAGGAGACATTATAAAATTGGTGTGATATCGGGGGATGGCATCGGCCCAGAGGTAGCTGCTGAAGGGATTAAGGTACTTGAGGCAGCAAGTGAAGTTTTTGATATTAAATTTGATTTTATCTATTATCCTTATGGAGGTGAGCACTACTTAAGGACAAAAGAGCTTTTACCAGATGGGGCCATCGAGGCATTCAAGGATTTGGATGCCATTTATTTTGGAGCGATTGGGCACCCGGATGTAAAACCAGGCATTTTAGAGCAAGGCATCTTGCTTAAAATCAGGCAGGCCTTAGATCAATACATTAACTTAAGACCAGTGAGACTCTATCCTGGGGTATATTGTCCCATTAAAGATAAAGGCCCAGAGGATATAGGCTTTGTGGTGGTGAGGGAGAACACAGAGGGCCTTTATGTAGGGACAGGTGGTTTTTTAAAACATGGCACTAAAGAGGAAGTGGCCATTCAGACCTCAATTAATACCTATAAAGGCATAGAGCGTTGCATAAGATATGCGTTTGAATATTGTCAAAAGAGAAATAAAATGAAAAAAGTTACACTTTGTGGAAAATCCAATGTTTTGACATATGCCTCAGGACTATGGGTGCGTGTTTTTGAAGAGATAGCTAATGATTACCCTGATATAAAAACTGATTATGCCCATGTAGATGCTATTTGCATGTGGATGATTAAAAATCCTGAAAAATTTGATATAATTGTTACAGATAATATGTTTGGAGACATTATCACAGATTTAGGGGCTATTTTACAAGGGGGCTTAGGGATAGCCGCTGGAGGAAATATAAATCCTAAAGGTGTTTCCATGTTTGAGCCCATTGGTGGGTCTGCTCCTAAATATAGAGGAAAAGGCATAGCCAATCCTTTAGCAGCCATTTCAGCTGCTCAGATAATGTTAGAAACTTTAAGTGAGGATAAGGCAGCTCAGGCTATAGAAGAAGGAGTTATATATGCAGCTAGCCACCTAAAAGGTATGTCTGCAGGAGAAATGGGTTATATCACCAGCGAAGTGGGCAGCTTGGTAGCTCAGCATATAGAAAGAAGTTTATAGGGTTTATTGAGTTTACACGGTTTACTCAGTTCCTAGTTCTTTGAGTCTACATGATTTTAACCCAATAAACACAATGAACTCAAGAAACTCAATTAACTATATCAGAGGTAAATAAGATGAAAGAAGTCAATGTTGCTGTAGTAGGTGCTACAGGTGCTGTGGGCAATGAGATGGTTAAGATATTGGAGGAAAGAAGGTTTCCTATAAATGAATTAAAGCTATTGGCCTCTAAACGCTCCTTAGGAAAAAAGATGGGTTTTAACGGTGAAGAGGTCGCGATAGAAGAATTAACAGAAGATGCATTTACTGATGTACAAGTATCCCTTTTCTCTGCAGGGGCCAGTGTAAGTAGAAAGTTTGCCCCCATTGCTGCTAAATCTGGTTGTATAGTGGTTGATAATTCCAGTGCCTTCCGCATGGAACCAGATGTTCCCTTAGTGGTTCCAGAGGTGAATCCCCATGCTATAGCCCAATACAGCAACCAGGGAATTATCGCAAATCCTAATTGCTCCACTATTCAAATGGTGGTAGCGCTTAAGCCTATTCATGATGTATCTAGGATTAAACGTATAGTAGTGGCCACCTATCAAGCAGTTTCTGGTACAGGAAAGAGGGCTATAGAGGAATTGTCTAATCAAACTCAGGCCATCTTTAACCTTAAAGAGATTGTTTGTAATGTTTATCCTCATCAAATTGCCTTTAACTGTCTGCCACATATAGATATATTTTTAGAAAATGGTTACACCAAGGAAGAAATGAAGATGTGTTATGAAACAAAAAAGATTATGGAAGATGATAGCATAGAGGTTACAGCTACCTGCGTGCGTGTGCCTGTATTCTATAGTCATTCTGAAGCAGTGAATATAGAACTAGAAAAAAGGCTAACAGCAAATGAAGTAAGGGATATTTTGTCTAATGCCCCAGGAGTTAAGGTAGCAGATAATCCTGATAAAAATGAATATCCACTAGCCATTTATGCAGCCGGTAGGGACGAGGTATTTGTTGGTCGGATTAGAGAAGATGCCTCTAAAGAAAATTGTGTTGATATGTGGATAGTATCAGATAATATCCGTAAAGGCGCAGCCCTTAATGCCGTACAAATTGCAGAACTTTTATTAGAAAGATATTTATAGAAGCTCAAAAACTTGACAAGGGATGATCTTAAATATAAAAAAAGATAAATGTCGGGACGTGGCGCAGCCTGGTAGCGCACCTGCATGGGGCGCAGGTGGTCGCAGGTTCAAATCCTGTCGTCCCGACCATTTTTTATGGGCATTTTCAGAAGCCTGGCTTTTCCCTTTTTTTTTAAAAAAGTGCCCATCAGAAAAAAAGTTGTCCAGTGAAAGCCAATCAGAACCTTGGGTTATTTAGAAGACAGGCAAGTAATAGTAAGGTGCCCAGTAGGATATTGTGCCTATAAAACCAATTATCAGTTTTTATGCTTAAAGTTCCCTAAAATTTCCTTTCTTTTAGGCACTTTATAAACTTATCAACCAGCTCTGGGTCAAATTGCGTACCTGCACATTTCTTAAGCTCGGCTATAGCCCCTTCTTGAGTTAAGGCCTTCCGGTAGGGCCTATCAGTAATCATAGCACAATAGGCATCCACAATT
>Ga0209636_10004858_pt1 | contig 13729 bp, 10 predicted proteins | sample DeeMarSWOR152_54_FD_187464 | JGI IMG/M metagenome (GOLD analysis project Ga0209636, IMG submission 187464) | Marine sediment microbial communities from White Oak River estuary, North Carolina - WOR-1-52-54 (SPAdes) (version 2) | ecosystem: Environmental > Aquatic > Marine > Intertidal zone >...
AGCTTCAATCTTTGGAGTTCCTCTGCACATTCCATCCTGATTGTATGCTGATGTGTCAGGAGATTTCTGATTTTGTATATTATAGAGTGATGCAACTGATGTAATTGAGCTGCCCAATATGAGGACAAAAAGTGCAATACTCAATATTTTGATACGTATTTTCTTCATTTTCCCAATATTAGAGTAGTTTCTAATTTTATAAATTTATCTATATTAAGATTTACAAATTCTTATGTGTGATATAAAAAATACTGAATTCTTTCATTCTTATCAGTAAAATTATATAAATATTGTTAACCATATATTAATATGTTAAAAATGAAGTTCGACAGAGTATCTTTAATAATCATTCTGGCAATATTTATGGCCAATATTTTGTATGTTCCTATCATTAGATCAAATTACAATCCTTATTGGTATGATCCTAGAGATGCAACACTTGAGGATAACGCATACAACATTACAGATTATTTTACCCTTCAATGGTGGTATTTCGATGCAATGTTTGACAACGATTACAGCATTCATATTGGAATGATGACAGTTGGATCAAAAGGCATCCATGGATTCTTTTTGTTTCAGATAAATGTTTTTAAAGATGGTGAGTTAATAGAAAAGAAATTCAGATTAATGCCGGTTAGATTTGTTGACGCGTCTTATAGTGAACCTTTGATAAAGATTTTTAGTAAAGAAGTACTTCGAGGATACATTGATGAAGAAGATAGGATGATCCTTGATGTTTCTTTGGATATTAGAGGTTTAAAGGCAGATCTCAAGTTTACTGGAGTAACAAAGGGTTGGATGGGTCATACTGGTCTTGGTATGTGGGGATGCCCACTTCCAAAAGCGCATGTTGTAGGAAATCTAACTGTAAAAGGTGAAAAAATTTCGGTTAATGGAACTGGATATCAGGAACATGGATGGGATATCAGACGTTTACATAGAAGTTGGCATTGGGGAAAATTTACAAGCAACTCCACCAATGTAGTATTTTCACAAAATATGAAAAATAGATGGAAGGAAGATGTGTTTCTCGTAGTTGTCAATGTTGGGGAAGATAATTACACGAGCATTTTTCGTGAAAATATCAACTTATTTCATGAAGAATATGTATTTAATCATGGACGTTTTGTTCCCATAAAATCTGTTTTTCAGGTATATCAAGATGATATCCAAATAAATGTTGAATTTAAGGTTCAATCAATTGATTTTAGAAGTCTTTTATTTTTTAATTATTGGCGATTGCACGTAAAAGTAAATGGTACGATATCTGTTGACGATGTTTTAGAAAATATAGATGATTTTCAAATAATGGATTTTTTACATAAACCATGAAACAATAATCAACTTCATTTAAGATGGGATGGAGGTACCTCTCTTAAAAATAAGAGATGGGATGCACAGGGAGGAAAGAGGTACCTCAATTTTAGGAGTGTGTAATTTGATTCGGAGAGATGGGATGTGGGAAAAGATGGAAGTGTTACTTCCGTCTTATTTTGTTAATTTGTTGATGCCGTTCCAAGTTACTTATATGGCGAGCGGTACTCAGGGCGATTGTGGAATTCACCGCTAAGCAATGAAGTCAATGAGATAGAGATAAAGTTCTTCATATCTTATCCCATCACCACTTTGCCATGCAATTATGCCTGGCAATGCACCATATTGTATATTCTATATATAAACTTTTCTATCTTTGCATGGCAAAAGCGCTAATCAAAAACGAAATGCATAAATAGTCAGCTATACATTTTATTCTGTGGAAACTTATCAAAAAGAACTAGCTAGAATTAAAGAAATTCTTAAGGAAAATTCTAGGGGAATGACTGTCACAGATATATCCAAAGAATTGAATATGAATAGAAATTCAGTGGCAAAATACCTTGATATTCTTTTAATTTCGGGTCATGCAGAAATGGTGACTTTTGGCCCAGCAAAAGTGTTCTTTCCATCGCGTAGGATTCCCATTTCTGCTATGCTTAATTTTACACTAGATTATGTAGTTCTATTCGACAAAGAACTAAAAGTTATTCAAGTTAATGATAATCTTATAAGATTATTGAATATCAGAGGAGATAAAATTATCGGTCAAAAAATTGAAGAGACATCAATATCAATTTTTAGAATACCTGAAATGGTGGAATATGCAAAGAAGGCACTTGATGGAAATGAATCTTCATTAGAAGGAAGTTTTGAGGTAGAAGAGGAGGAGTTATATTTTAAGGCAAAACATATTCCTACCACTTTTGATGATGGAGAACCAGGGGTTACACTTATTATTGAAGATATCACCGATCAAAAGGTAGCGCAGGAAAAACTGAAACGAGCCGTAAATGAATGGGAAACAACATTTAATTCAATAACAGATATGGTTTCAATACATGATAAGGACTTCAATATTATAAAAGCAAACAATGCTTTTGCTGAATATTTCCATAGTGAACTTAAAGAAATTATTGGAAAAAAATGTTATGAGATAATGCATGGAACAAAAAATATGCATTCATCTTGCCCTTTCAAACAAATTCAAATCTCAAAAAAACCAGCTACCGTCCAATTCTATGAACCTCACTTGGGTAAACATCTCGAAATATCTGCATCTCCAATATTTGATGAGAATGGCGAGATCTCAGGTTCAGTCCACATTATGAAGGATGTTACAGATCGGAAAAATAAGGAGAAGAGTATATCTTAAAAAAGTTAAACTGTGGACAAAAGACGAATTGTAACGAGAACGATAAGTGTTAATATTGAGTTTGTTTTTAAGTCGAAGATTTTTATCCATTCTAATATGCCAAGAATTATAATGGAAAGTATGATAATAGCAACTAACTGTAAAATAACTATAGCAAATGCATAAATCTGATCGGAGGCGTTTAACGCCTGTTGAGCCAATCCCCAAACCATAGCAAAACAAGCTAATAAACCCACAGTAAGTTGTGCTTTTGTTAGTTCTCGCATGTTGGATAGGAGCAAGTTATAATTTATAAAACTTTTTAACGGAAAAATATGACGCAGATTTATTTTAAACTCGTTTTGATAGCTATAGTAACTGCTTCAACCATTGTTTCTAAATCCATACCATTAGGATCTTGAGATTTTAAAAGTGGAACATGAATGAACCCTGCTTTTGTTGGAAGATCATGTTTGCAAATATAACTCAAAGATCCATACAAAACCGCATTGCAAACATACAATCCAGCGAAAATGCTCTGTCTCGATTCGATTTTGGCATTTCTTATTTCACGTACAATTTCCCTTGTGTCAATAGATGATAAACGAAAAATTGGACCGTAAGGATCTAGTCTACGAGGTATAAACCACATACTTTCATTTCTTGAGAGACTTTTTAGATTAATACCCCATTTTTCTACATCTACTGTGTGCCTACGAGCAGCTAGACCTGTACTAATTAATATTATAGGGGCATAATCATCAATTGCTTGAGTTATAACTTCAACAGATTCTTCAAAATCCACTGGTAATACTATGCCAACTATCTCCGCCCCATTAATATATTGTCCATCAAGTGTCTCTGCAATCAATTGAGAAGGATTAATCTCATGGGTGCCAAAGGGCTCGAAACCAGTCACAAGAATCTTATTCGATCCTATTTGAAAATCTGTTGAAGAAATGCTATATGCTAAAGAAGATATTAGAAATGAGAGAATTATTACTATTGCTGTCGTTTTCCAAATTAATTTCATATATAGCTTTTTTATATGTTTACATCATATAAAACTATTACTCAGATTATCTTCTTTGGTATAGGTACGAGCGTGTGAATATCAACATATCCATTTCATCTGTAGCGACTTTTCCAGATTCAGTATACGCATATACCTTCAGAATATGTTTTCCTCTAAGAGGTTTGAATCTTCCTTGAATTTTCCATTCATAAGGGGGTTCCGAGTCCCATGAGAGAAAATCACCATCGATGCAAAAGATTACTCGTTTTACTTCTTCGTTACTTCTGACATCAGCAATAGCTAACGCTCTTCCTAGAATTATAGTAAGTCCTCTAAGTCCCTTTGCCCAACGTTTTCCAAACGGTAATTCTCTTATTCGTCTATTGAAGAAATGTCCATATCCTTCCAAGGGACTTTCTAAGATAATTTGGACATCAATCGGTTTTAATGCAAGTTCAGCCATACAGGCCAGCAGAAATTTTGTAGCTTTAACCTGATATGTCCAATTAATGTGGTCTGGAGTATCTTCTGGTGAATGTCCCCACTGATAACCATCATGGTGTGCAATCCATACACCATCGTAACCATAGTAGACAAATGCTTGATGGTCGGCTCCCATATAATTTGGAAGTGACTCAACTGAAAGATCTATTAAATCCAAATATTTTTCACCTATATTTATGGCATAATCTGCAATCCATGTTGATCTTTCTGGGTGAAAAAATCTAATAATTTTGCCCCCTTCAACAGTATCTGCATATCCTACCATATCAGCATTTAAAACAGCGACAATATTATCTCCCCTGTTGTATGCTTTCTTTGCATATAGGAAACTTCCATAGGTCCCTACTTCTTCACCTGAAAATGCAATGAATTGTATTGTATGACTAAAGGAATATTGGCTCATTATTTTTGCAGCGGCCATAATTGCAGCTACTCCAGAGCCATCATCATTGGCACCTGGCGAAACTTCAACAGTATCGTAGTGCGCGGACATTATAAAAACTGCGTTACTAGCAGGATCAGTTCCTTCTAAAGTAGCAATGACATTTCTGCTTTGAAAACCGGCATATTTCCACTCGTGAAATTCTACCTCTAATCCCATTTCTTTGAATTCATGATAAATATAGTATGCAGCTAGCTCACAGGTTATGGTACCAGTATATCTAGGTTGAAAATCCATAAGTCTGTCATGATAATAGAAGACTAATTCTTCGTCAATTTGTTCAATCATTTCAATAATTTCACCTCTAGATGATAAGGATTGTTTTCCAACATCTGCTTGCTCGATTGACAAAACAGACATGCTTGTAACTATCAATATGCTTATTGAGACGAGCGAGAATATCGTTTTTTTCATCAGAATCTCTTAGTTAATGTTTATTTTTATAAGTGTATTTAAATATTTCCTTTGTTCCCTAGTCAAAGATAAAAACAATAATTTCTATAAAATATAGTCTGAAGGAATCTTAGTCAACATATAAAATATAAGATAAAAAAAGAAAAAGTTGAGGAGTATTTAATTACTCATATCCACCAATCATTAGACTGGGATCACCAAGAAGTAGCCACGATTGAACCGTTTTTGTATCTACCTTCTCGTCATGTAAAGGGTCTGTAGGTATTTCAGATACATATCTGGTTAATGCAGCACCACATGCATCACCCAGGACATGTTCTTCTTCTTCACCATAGGCCCAGAAGAAAAGCAAATCCATATATGCGCCAAGTCCAATAGGATCACTGGGGCCTACAACCCCATAGCCAAGAGCGGTCATTCCTATTGTTGCAATAGACCCTCCAAATATCTTTCTAGTCATCCACCAGCTCCAACACTCTGGAATGGCTAGTCCATGAGTCCAATAACCCCCAATATCTGGACCATTCTCGGTTTTGTTCCTCGTTACGTTGATTTGGCTGTTGTGGCAACCACCGACAACACAAACTGGTAGCCTTCGAAGATTAAACCACTTAGTAAAATTGAATAAATCATATTTGTCAACCCATTCATTACCACCCGGCCATTTTGTAGCCCAGACAGCTGGATTGCCGTGGCCCTCAAAGCTGAGAAAACCGCTACCCGAAATCGCTGTGCGAGTGATATTCGTATTTGTAGGAGTTTTTCCTTCCCCAGTATCTCGATTAGATGCATAGACTTTTACCGGATCGAAATCAGTCATGTATTCTAACATAGCGTTGCATGTATTTTCTCCTTCAGCGCCGTAGCCTGGAAAACTATCTCCTGCTATACAGACCATTCTGTTAAACCATCCTGATCGAGCAGATATTTTCTCATAGATCACAATTTTATGAACCATGTATAAAACTTCGAATTTATTTCTGCAGGCTAATCTTCCCACATAGACATCTGGGTATAAGTCCAGCTCATCATCAGCTTTTCCAGGACAGTCCCACGCCGCAAAGATACCATCATCGTTAGAATCCCAGTCTTCAAAAACGCTGCCTTCTTTATAGACATCAGCATAGTAGTGATCACTAATAGCACCTGGATCATATACTGTTGGATAATCATCGTCATAAAGATTAGTATATCTTACAGGAACATGCCAAAAGGTGGTGCCTTCGTTTCGATTATCTCGATCTTCAGCATCATCATAGTTATTCAAACCACCAACTAACAAGACATATGTTATGTTCCATTGTTCAATGGCATCCTTAATAAACAGCTTGATCTCTTCGGGTTTATCAAAGCCGTCGTATTCATTATAAATGTCTTCAACTGTCTGTAGTATCGTTTTTACTCCGAATTTTTCCTTATGTTTAATTAGTCTCTGCAATGCAAACGAAAACTCCTCTGGAGCAATTACAACCATATCATATTCATCTGCAGACGTAACAGAATTTTTACCCATTTTGTAAGTTATCTCTAATTCTGCATTTTTTATAGAAAATAGTTTGTGATCCGTGCCAGAATATTGTGTAAATACCTGAACTGATACAATAGTAGATCGGACATTGTTTTCAGGATTTAAACCACAACCTACTCTGACACCATACCAAACATCTGGATAAATGCTTGAATACAATTCTTTATCTTTCTCAATTTTTGACTCTATAGTTGTTCCATATATCAAAGGAACTGGCTCTGATGCTGGAATGACATCTTTAGAGATAACCTGTTCACAGATATCCAATGGTGTAAATTTAACTTCTACATTCTCGACACCAAACGGTAAATAATACACTAAAACGTTCATCGGCAGATCAGGTGCACCTGGCTGCCTCAGTCTGGCAGATGAATCTGGTAAATTTACTGTAACATATTCACCGATATCGTCAATTATAGGTTCTTTAAAAGATAGCGTTTGTTTTATTTCAAAAATTTCTTCTGACATTTTTGTTTCAGATGTTGCGACAGCCCCAAGTCCACTAAGGACTAAAATTCCTACAATAAGTACAAGAAGCACTTTCTTCATATTTATCCCTCCTTTAACAGTATGTTCACTTCTGGTATTTAAATTTAACTATATTCTATATTTTTATATAATAAATATATAAATAATAAAAAAGAGTAGTTTTATTAAGCGTAACCACCAATCATAAGGCTAGGATCTCCTAAAAGAACCCACTGTTGTACAATTTTGCAATCGATGTTATTATCCATTGGAGGAAACTCATTCATATAATAAGCCAAGTCATTTCCATGTGTTTCTCCAAGATTCTCGTAACCATCAGAATAACTCTTGAAGAACATAAGTTCCATAAATCGACCTCTTCCCTCCAAACATTGCTCACCAGAAATTCCATAGCCATAACCAGAATTAGCCATTATTGCAATACAGCCTTTGTTCATCCGGTTCGCCATTGACTGAGCCCAACATTTGGGGATCCATTCCCGGTACCAGAAACTTCCAACTGGTGGTTCAGTACTGAAATACTTGAATCCTTCATGCATAAAGCCTAGGATAAAATTCGCAAGACTGGTATTGAACTGTGCATTGTGACATCCTCCAACAAGAACTATTGGTTGTTTTTCGCCATTACTGAGGTCCATCATGTCAAACGCATTTGGCCCACGAATCCAAGTATGTTCATCATGTGGTGGATGGTTCGCCCATGACCAGTGACTACCATGTCCTGAGAAATGTAGGAATCCACAACCGTCATTAGTGCCATTTATCACGTCTGATTTGTCTGTGAATGTCCCGGTTGATGTCCATAAATACGTTGCCTCAAACCCAGAGCTTTCTATAAAACCAAACGCAGCTTCTGTTGCCAGCTCACCTTCATAATATGGGTCACCCTGAGCTGGATATGTGTCACCAGCGACTCCTACAAATCTTTTAAACCATTCTGTTCCATATGCATTGTTTTCATATTCTATGATCTTGTTAACCATGATTTTTGCTTCGAGAGCGTTTATGCATGCAAGTCGACCGACGTAAACTTCAGGATACATATCTAGAATGTCTTTATCCATTCCTATCCATTCCCCAAAGATACCGTTTTCATTTGTATCCCAAGATGAAAAATTACCACCATCGTCATAAATATCAGAGAAGTATAAATCAGTAAGAAATCGATATTCGTCACTGCCGTCATGCAGATTAGAATAGCGAACAGGGACCCACCATTTTTCTTTAAGAAGACCTCCTTTTCTCCCCCCTACAAGAAGGGCATATTTAATTCCCCATTCGTCAAAAGCGTTTTTAATGAAATACTTCACTTCCTCGGCACAATCTCTTCCTTCCACTGGGAAGTATGTACCGTCATAGATTTCATCGAGGGTAACTAACTTTGTTCTGATATTATGACTATTCTTGTGATCAACAAGAGACTGAGTTGCTCGGGCTAATCTTGAATTCGTTATTATGATCAAATCATATTCATCGCCAAGTTTGGTTGGATTGTCCGGTAGTTTATAGTTGATTTTTATCTCTGCACCATTTACGTAATAAAGCTTATTATCAGATGAATCGAATTGAATTGGAGTTATTTTAACAGAAACAAAGTTAACAAGTTTATCACCATCTCTGCCTGCAGCAACATTATAGCTATATTGTTTTTCAGGATACAAACCTAATGGGTATATTTCACTATTTTCAACGACTTTTGAATATTTTATGTTATCATATACGTCAGGAATTGGTTCAGAAGCAAGACATATCTTTTTTGATACTGTTATTTGATGTTTCTCAGAAAAGCTAACAGTAACATCATTGATCTTTGTTTTGAATGGAAACTTAAAAACGCGAGTAACAGCTGGCAATTGATACTGCCCAGGTTTCATTAAATATGAAGTTGCCTCATTGAGATGGATTGTAAGATAATCTTCATTATCTATTATTTGTGGATTTGAAAAAGAAATTGATTCAACTAATTGAGATTCATTATTTTCAGTTTCAGGTAAAGCAACTGCCCCAAGACTACTACTGATTAAGATAGCAACAATTCCTATTATTATGGTTTTTTTCATATTTTACCCCCGTTATAAGTTATTTATAGTTCGTTCCTATATAAATCTTTTTGATAATGAAGATTTTTATTAGCATTTTATTATTGAGTTCTCGATGATTTCCAAATAAAATATTTATATCGAGAGAAACATAAAAAAACTGGAAAATAGGGTGAACCCTTCTTTCATCTTATTTTCCCTTATCTTTTTATACAAAATAAGTCATACTCGGGAACTGTAAGTTTCGACAATATGTATATGATCTCAAGTGGTATAAAAGGTCTAAAAAAGGAGAAAGACGAAAAGAGCAATACGAATTACTTGAAAACAAGTTTGCAGCAGGGTTGGAAAAATTGAATGAACACAGCAAAGAAGAACCAGAAGAATACAAATTTATAAAGGGAAAAGTACCTACCGTTTCTAAAAAAGACATCTCTTTGATTCTTGTTGCATTCTTAGTGGTTGCTATTTTTTATTTTCTTCCTAGTCAAGAAGGTTTATCTCACAGCGGTCAGGTTATGATAGGCATCTTAATAATGGGGGCCATCCTATGGATTACTGAACCCATACCCTTGGCTGTTTCTGGGTTGCTCATAATGATTATTCAGCCGCTACTGGGTGTAATGCCAGCAACCGATGTTTTTTCATCATTTGGTAACCAAGCAGTTTTCTTCTTAATAGGTGCTTTCATGTTAGCTGCCGCCATAGAAAAACATGGATTACATAGAAGAATTGCATTGAAATTGCTCAGTTACTTTGAGAGAAACCCAAAAATCTTTAGTTTGGGGATAATGTGTTCGTGTGCATTTTTATCTTTTATTATGCCTGAGCATGGGGTAGCTGCATTGTTTTTACCAATTGTTGCCTCGATTTTGATTGCTATGAAGATTACCCCAAGAAAAAGCAATTTTGGCAAAGTGAGTATGTTATCTGTTGCGTACGGTTGTTCAATTGGCAGCCTAGGAACTCTAGTGGGTGGAGCTAGGAATCCATTAACCGTTGGAATACTAGCTGACTTAGATCAACCAATAATTGTAACCTTTTTTGATTGGATGACATATTCTATGCCTGTTGTATTTATTGCTTTACCTTTAGTTTGGCTTGTTTTACAAATCTCGTTTCCAATAGAAATCAAAAGCATTGGGACTGCCAAAAGAGAAATTAATAAGCAAGTAACTAAAGCAGGAAAAATTGGGAAAAACGAAATAATAGTTTTGATTATTTTAGTGCTTACTGTTTTTTTATGGATTTTCTTTTCGTCACCACAATTTTTTGGGCTAGCCGTTATTGCAATATTAGGTAGTATTCTCTTATTTTTCACTGGAAGTATAACCTGGAAAGATGTCGAAAAAAGAGTTCCTTGGGGAATTATTTTACTCTATGGCGGGGCAATAACGCTTGGTATAGGAATGCAACAAACTGGCGCTGGGGCTTGGATAGCTCACCAAATTTTTAATTTGTTTGGCAGTCATCCATACCTTGTCATATTTGGTCTTATAATATTTACAGTTTTGTTAACAAACGTAATGTCAAATGTAGGAGCTGTAGCAATCCTTCTGCCCATTGGAATTGCAATATCAACTGAAATTCCTGGAGTAAATCCATTACTTGCGTCCATGATAATAGCGCTAAGTGGAGGTTTGGCATTTATGTTTGTAATCGCAACACCGGGTAATGCTATCACTTATTCTTCTGGATATTTTTCAACTAGAGATTTACTGAAAGCTGGAGTGATTGCAAATATTATTTGCATCGGAGTAATTTTTCTGGTAGCAATCTTTTATTGGAAAGGTGTATTGGGCTTATGAAAAAAGGAATATTTTTAATTGAAAAGGGAGGTTGGAAAAAATATGTTTAAAAATATCTTGATGCCCATCTCTTCAGAATTTTACGAAAAAGAAATATTTGAAATTGGCGCTTTTCTCGCTGAAAAATTTGATAGTACAATAACATTAGTTTATATTATAGAAGAAAAAGCTTTAGACCAAGCAGATAAGCTGTCAGATGTATATAGATCGCATTACGATAGAGAAGAGACAAAAAAGGAAATTGTTAGCAGGTACATTCACGCAGCAGGTAACATAATTTTTGATGATGCGAAACTCCTTTTTAAAAATCGAAATATCTCTTTTAAAGAAGAGATAATAGAAGGGGAATTTAGTGTAGTCATTAAAGGCCAGCTGAATAAAAAGAAATACGATTTAATAGTAATGGGATTTGAGAAGAAATGTCTGTTAAACTATCGGCTTCTAGATGATATGAAAATTCCAATCTGGATAGAATCTGGCTATGAGGGTAAATCAATCCTAGCTGTTTGTTCTAATCTTGCTCCCAATTTGAAGGTACCTGATATCGGTGTTGAACTTTCTAAGATATTTGGATGGGATTTGAACATGCTTTATGTAGTTGATACACAAGATGCTGTTCAGGTAGATACGTTGGGAAAAAGATCCGGGAAAAAATCTGAAGAAGATTTGGTGAACAAAGCAAATCAGTTTGTCTCTGAAATGCAAAAGAAAGGCATCAAAGTAAAACTTGTTAAAGGTAGTTTGGAAAAAGAAACATTGAAAGCTGCTGCTGAAGTTGGAGCGAAACTAGTAATATTGGGTAGAGAACAAAAGAAAAAAAGGGTTTTTGGCTTACCAACAAAAAGTGTTAAGAAAAAAATGGCAGAAGAATGTAGATATTCAATCTTGTTTATGAACTAATATGTATTCTAAAGAAATTAGAAGAATTTCCATACAGTGATTTCTTGCTCAGCATCGTTTTCATAATTATCGATTGCAACAGCCTTTATTGTATGTCTAAAAAAAGCAGTTTCATTCCACATCCAATTGTAAGGCGGAGTTGTTACTGTTTCGACATGCTCATTATCAATGTAAAACTCTACTCTATCGATCCCTGAAAAATCTACTGCATTAACCTCAATATCAATATCTCCAATTATTAAAGTGGTTAAGAATGGTATAATCTCGCGATTAAGGATGTATAAATAATCTTCTTTTGGTGATATTAATTCCATCGTAGGTGGTTCATTATCTCCACCATCTCCCACAATCATATCCTCAAGTGTGCTAAAATCACCCCAGTCTCGCTCGTCATTATGACCGTTTACCCGATAGAAATAAGTGCCATTTGGTCTTCCAGTAATCTCATAATAATTGTCTTCTATGGAGTCTGAAAGAGTGATAACTGTATCAAATTTTGCAATTGGTGAGATATCATCAACGTAGAAACCTTCCTCTATAGTAAAAGTGTCAGTGGTGTATCTGAATCGTAGAAAAATGGACTCATTAGTATAATTACTAAGATCATATTCTTTGTATTGCCAACCGCCTGATGATCCAGTGAACTTATCAAGAACATCGTAGCTGCGGCCGTCTCGACTTACTTCAACCATTGCATAATCCCAGCCGGTTTCGATGCTATACCAGCACCAGAAAGATAGATACATATTGCCGTTTACTGGTATTGGGAACAAGCTTGTCATAGAAGATACATCTTCATTTATTCTGCGAGATTTGAAGCTGTGAGTGGCAGAATGAGATCGAGAATCAGATATCTCGAATCCATCAAGCTCCCATAGATCTGAACCAGATTCTACGTCATCTGTTAAAATTGTTAAACCTGTAAGTTCATCAAGTTGGAAATAATCAGGTTCAGCGGCTGGATTTTGTTCGTTCCAAGAAACAATGTAGTTTCCATCTGGATCATTCGTCATTTCATCAATTTTTGGTGGTAAAACTCGCGGTACAACATTGTTTTTTATATTTTCTGCTTCCTGTAAAAGATACAAGGCACCGTCAAAGTTCTCTTCAACTATTTGGTCGAGCTCATATGCGGGTGGATGAAACTCAGTACAAGCTTCAATAGTATAAGGAAAAGTTACATCCCCTTGAACATAATGAGTATAACCATATGCCCAATCTGTGGTATCGCCTGTTGTTGGATAAAGACCTGCACTTTGAGTTGGAGTATAAGTTCCGCTTCCACTTTGACGTGTTATCCTAGATGCAATTTCTATACCAATTTGAGAAATATAAGAATCATCCGGAGTATGTTCACTTAATGAGTAGCCCCATGGCCACATGACAAGCTCTCCAGATGTATGCCATGAAATAGCTGCAGAAATGTCATTTTCAAGAAAGATATTACGAATCGCTTTGGTTTCAAGTTCGGATATTGGCCAAGGGCCGCAATAAACACTATAATCTGGATTATGAGTAACTGAAGCAAGTCCTAAGGAACCCCAAGATCCCCAAGCATCTCCATTACTCGAGCCACCATAGTTACGATTTAAGTCAACGCCCCAAGAGTCGAATTCTGGGAAGTAATGACGATTCTTGCGCCAATCATGACCTTGATCATGACAGTAATAATAACCATCAGGATTTACACAGGTGACGAGCCATAATCTGCGATTGTTGACTACATCAGTGATATCCAGTTCTGAACCATATTCTGAAGTAAGTTGGTCAGCAATGTGGAGGCATATTTCTAAAGTTGGCCATTCCCTTGCATGATGGAGACCCATGAAAAATACACCAGGTTCTCCCTCATCAACACCAGGATTGTCAGAAATCTCTAAGCACCAGATGTCATTATCTTGATAAGTTGTACCTATACT
>Ga0209636_10004859_pt1 | contig 13728 bp, 12 predicted proteins | sample DeeMarSWOR152_54_FD_187464 | JGI IMG/M metagenome (GOLD analysis project Ga0209636, IMG submission 187464) | Marine sediment microbial communities from White Oak River estuary, North Carolina - WOR-1-52-54 (SPAdes) (version 2) | ecosystem: Environmental > Aquatic > Marine > Intertidal zone >...
CTTCCATGTCTGTTACGTATTCGAACCCGGCTTCTATCAGTTGGCAAGCTTCTTTGATGGTTCTTGCAGTTTTGACGACGAAGTTGTCGTCTTCAAACTCTACTAAATGCGTATAGATTAACGTGTTTTGGATATTGACGTGCCCAAGAATCCTCTTAACATGTAGAATGTCCTTGGTTTTGTGGTATTCGATTGTAGCTTTCCAGTGTCGAAATGTTCTGAGATTTATTTTTCTTAATCTGGGATTTTGTAGTTTTTCAGAGAGGGTTATTCGTTTCTTGTAGAAGTTTCTGGCAAACTTTCTAAGTCGACTGTTCTGGTTTTCTCTAAACACAAATTCAGTTCTATGAGGCAAATTGTTGAGCATTGTCATTAGTTTGCTGCATACTTTGAATGTTCTGGGTAAACTGTTCTTTTCTGGATCGTTGATATTTACAATGTTTCGGTCGAGATCAATGTCTGTCCACTTTAACGCCCAGACTTCTCCAGGTCTGGCTCCAGTCTCTTTCAAGACCTGAAGAAAAGTGGAAGTCTTCTTTCCATTGGCTGTAATGAGAGCGTCAATTTCTTTTTCGGTGGGAATAAAAGGCAGTCTTTTCACGGCTTTGTAGATAGGTTTGTCGAAAGGAAATCTTCTCCATTTGCAATATTGGGCGTATTTATCGACAAGAACTTGTTTTCTTGCTTCAGAAACTTGCTTGTTTGCAATGAAAGCCTTAACTGCTTCAACATCATCTATGTTAACGTTTCTTGCCAAGTGTTTGAAGACGTCGGAGTATCCTTCAAGAGTTGATTCTCTGTAGCCTTTCTTCTTCAAATAAAACAAAAAGTTGACTATTCTCTCTCGCTGGGTACGGCTTATACATTTAGTGGGGCCGGCCGGATTTGAACCGACGACCTTTCCCCGGTAACAGTGTTTAGGCACTGTTCCTACGGGTTTCTCTATAACCGCTCCAGAACTTCTTCATTCCGCAACGTTGCGGTCCGCAAACCCGTAACTATACTTCTGGAGCCCGTCGTCATACCTATCTAGACTACGGCCCCTCTTTTTTACCACTTCTCAAGAAATGACTTGCAGGCAATAAATATATGCCTTATTCCTTTACAACAAAAGCTTGTCCACAGACATGGAAGTTTCTTTCTCAAAAGCGAAAAGTTAATGAATGTAAAGTTAACGTGTATTCTGGGGTTTGCCGGCCACAGGGCGCGGGACCCACCCGATCCCATTCCGAAAATAAGAGGCATCTGAAAATGGAGAACGCCCATAATGAAATGCTTGCCTGGCCGTTAAACGAGCAAGCAAAGTACCTGCGAGGATTCGTAGATGGCGAAGGTGGTCCTCGCTTCTACCGTTGGCGCCACGAAAGAAAGGGACACCATGTGCCAGAAGATCCGCACGTTCGTGCAATAGCTATTTCAAACTCGGATAAACGTCTATTAAATACGGTTCAGCAGATGTTGAAGAACCTAGGGATAAGATCACGCACATATTTGGATGTACGAAAGGGCGAACGAAAAGCAACTAGAGACAGTTGGGTGTTAAAAACACTCGATAAGAAGAGCATAACTAAGTTCGCCGAGCTAATAGGCTTTAGCGATCCCGAAAAGATGGATATTCTCCAGCAGATAATCGCCTCTTATCGGTAACTCGGAAGTTAAACCGCGCTCCGTTCCCGGCTGTAGTGTGGTCTTCGGCCACGCGAACCCGGAAAAGCTGGCAACCCCACCCAAGAATTAGTCTGCTAATTTGGAGGAGAATTACCTAAAATTTATAACTGAGCATTGATAGTTTTTGGAGAGGTGAGTTTATGAACGAATTCGTGGCAATGACAGCGTTACAGAATCAGATCACGCAGGAACCGTTTGGAGAGTACTCATGGATTCTAAACATACTCTTCTATGTCATCTTCGTAGTTTTCATATTCTATGGACAAAGAATTCAAACATACATCATGCTCAGGGAGGTTGAAAGCTCGCTTTATAAGCTTAAGTATATAAAGAGTGAAGGACGAAAAATCGCAATAGAAACGATAAAGGAGACTGGAAAGCCGCAAACAGACCCGTCAGCTAGAGTTGACAGATTCTTAGAGTATTTCACGATATCTCCGCAAAGCCTCGACCCTGCGGGTGTAGTTTGGAAACTTGAGCATATACTTGACGTTAGAGAAATCCGTTTTAAGGATGAGGTAAAAATGATGGCACCCGCAGCAGACGAAATTCAAACAAATAATTTGGAAAACACGCTTGAAGCAGCCATGGCACTTAACTACATCTACAAAGTGATAAGACATTTTTATCTGTTAGGTAAGAAAACGTTAAGCCTTTACGTCATAATGCAGCTACAGATGATATTGCCTCTTGTCATGCGAGAGGCAGAAGCTTACGCCAGCGCACTAAAAGCCTTTGCATACGGCCAGCCAATAGGCGATGGAGTAGGTGCACTTGTAGTAGCCAAACTAATACACAAACACCAGACAAGAAAAATACCTAAAGATTGCGTTGTTGCAACAGTGCCAATAGAAGGACGCACAGCACATGTCATCAAGGCTGAGGGACCTGGAGGAAACGTTGGAAGACCTGGAGATGCAGTGAAAACGATTATTGAAGAAAATGAAGGAAACATTGCAACAATAATCATGGTTGACGCAGCCCTAAAACTTGAAGGTGAAGCAGTAGGAGAGGTAGCTGAGGGAGTGGGTGCAGCCATAGGCGGGCCAGGCGTTGACCAGTTCAAGATTGAAGAATCAATTCTGAAACACCGCATTCCAATAAACGCTGTGATAATAAAGGAAGACATTGGCGATGCTGTTTCTCCGATGCGTAAAGAGATTTTTGATGCCGTTGATGTTGCCATTGATAGAATAAAACAAGTCATTTTAGAGAAAACAAAAGAGGGAGACACGGTGATTATTGCTGGGGCAGGTAACTCTATTGGTATTAGGTAATAGGAGAGTGAAAAAATGAAGAAAACTTCATCATCTGCAACAACAAAAATCTCGACATTTGTATTGCTAGTGATATTCATAACCTTAGCATTGTCAATAACAGCTCTCATTCTAGCCATCAGCGCTTGGTACACCCCAGGACAAGAAATTATTGCGGGGTACCTATTAATCATAGGATTCTTGGGAGCTGCTTTATCCACATACGTGCTGCTTCAGACAAGGAAACGAATATCACGGTTGAGAATCGAGGTCCCACCTATTACAACGACTATTGAGTGTGGAAAATGCGGTTTCAAGAGCATTCGAGAGTTTCAACGTGGGGACTACGTTTTCAAAGAGGTTGAGTCGTGTCAGAAATGCAACGAGAATATGTTGATAACAGCAATCTACAGGGAAGTTAAGGAGAAAAGGGTGAAGACTCGTTTCTAAGTTAAGACTATGCATCCGTCCTCAACTATCAAAACAGTGTGCTCAGCTTGAGCCACCGTTTTTCTGCTAGCTTCAATGAATACAGGGTAGCCCATAAGAGCCTTTGAAGACAAAAGTTCTTGAAAGGCTTCTCGGTAATTCCCTTTTGACACAACATTTTGCAGCCAACGTTCAGCGAAGGGAAGGGTTCTAAAATTCTCCTCGATGTATTTTAGAAGCTGTTTTGAATGTGGATTTTTTAATGATCTGGACTTAACAAAACGGAAGATTGTGACTTCCTTACCGTTTTCCACTTTGCCTATGGCATTTGGTAAAGTTACGAAGGGTTCAATAGCGTAAGTGCCGCCCAGCTTGATTTTTGAAAATGATAAGTGTGAGACATTAGGTATGGAAGTGCCAGCGTGCAGAAGATATCTTCCAACTTGATGCCCGGTAAGGTTTGAAACAGGTTTGAAACCGCGGGATTTTATGGTTTTTTCAATTATTCCACCAAGTTTTGACGTGGATATCCTAGGACGTATGTTGCTTATGGCTGTTTTCAATGCTTGTTCCGCCGTTTCCACCAGGCTTCTGTATTCTGGATTGAAGCATACGGTGATTGCTGTATCTGTTACATACCCATCCACGTGGACGCCCATGTCTACTTTAACTACGGATTTTTCGGGAATTCTCCTATCGTCGTTTGGCGGAGACGTGTAGTGCGCTGCTATTTCGTTTATTGAAACATTACACGGAAATGCTGGTTTCGCGCCTTTTTCCTGTATAAGCCTTTCAGCCTTTTCGCAGACTTTAATTATTGGCATGTCCTCTCGAACAAAACGTTTAATCTCTTCGCGTGTTTCACGGAGAATTCTTCCGGAAAGCTTCAACTTTTCAATGGTTTCTTTATCAAAACTGTTCATTAATGTTCACGAGCTTTGCTTTTATTAACGGTAACCATGCTGGAGTTTAAAAAGTTTACACTAACCGGAGTTTGTGAAAAACATTAGAGAAAAAGTATCAAGAGTGAAGGTTGCGGTGTCGAAGCTTGGTGAAAGCTACCCTTTTAGTTTTGGTGGCATCTAGAGTTGGGGCGTGAAAACTTTCGGGTCGAGTGTTGCGAAGTCGTTTCCGCCTAAATGGAAAATCATCCTCGCTTTTTCTAAGTCGTATTTGTCTGTGAATACACCTTTGTTTGCGTAGGCTTCAACTATTTCGCCAACAAATATCGTGTGGTCGCCTGTTGTGAATTGACTGTAGAGTTTGCATTCTAGATGGGCTATGCATTCCTTAATTATTGGCGGTTTCACCTTTTTGGCTTGTAACGGCGTCAAGTTTGCCTCTTTGAATTTATCACAGTCCCTACCGCTTCTTCTACCGCAAAACAGCGTTTCCTTTAACATTTCCATTGGGGGGATGTTGACCACAAACTCCTTCGTCTTCTTAATAAGGGCGTGTGAGTGCCTTTTGGGTCTGATGCTTACGGCAACTAGCGGTGGATTAGTGGATGTTGGCATCGCCCATGCCAAAGTTATGATGTTTGGTTTTCCATCCTTGTCGATGCACGAAACAAGCACGGTATGCATTGGATGAAGAAGTCTACATGACGATAATACATTAACTTCTACTTTTTCAGATTCCATAACTCTTCCTCCAAGGCTAGATTCTCAATGCTGCCGAACGGCTTAAAATAACTTTCCAAAAAGTTTAAACATTGCTACCTAATCATTTTTGTTGGGGAATGCGTTGGACTGGCATTAACCATTGTTGAAATTCTTCTCGTTTTTGTAGTAGACACACTCAAATTTAAAAGCCTTCTAAAACGTATATGCTCTTTTAACATCAACGGAGGAGAAATGGTTGCCACAAGATTCTAAGAGAAAAACAGTGCTTGATCCCTTTGGAACAAGCGTAGTTGCAGATTATGAACGATTATACAAGGAATTTGGAATTGAACAGTTTAAGCCCCTTCTGTCAAAGGTACCGAATCCGTCTTTTTACATGAGACGTGGAATAATTTTCGGACACCGAGACTTTGAAAGGATACTAGATACCATGAGAAAACATGAAGAATTCGCTGTTTTGAGCGGCATAAAACCCACAGGTGAGTTTCACTTAGGCACGTTAATGACTGCGAAAGAAATCATTTACTTTCAGCAACAAGGCGGTAAGACGTTCTATTGCATTGCCGATATAGAAGCTTACGAAGATAACAAAATCCCATTTGAGAAAAGTGAAAAGATAGCTGTGGATAATATTGCAGACATGCTTGCACTAGGACTGGACCCTGAACGAGCATACATTTATCGACAATCTGAGGAAATTAGAGTTAAAGACCTGGCTATAATTTTTGGAAGCGCCGTAACATTGGCTACTATGAAAGCAATTTACGGTGAACGCCATATTGGTTTATATCTGTCAGCTTTGATACAGGCTGGAGACATTCTTTTACCTCAGCTAGAAGACTTCGGTGGACCCAAACCCACAGTGATTCCAGTGGGGATTGACCAAGACCCCCACATCCGCTTCACCAGAGACATTGCACAAAAATTCCATCGAAAATACAAGTTTATCCTCCCATCCTCAACCCTTCACAAGCTCATGAAGGGATTGGATGGTTCTCCGAAAATGAGCAAACGGCAAATGAACTATTTCACTTTACACGACAAGCCAGAAACAATTGAAGAGAGAATATCCAACGCCTTTACCGGCGGAAGAGCAACCATCAAAGAGCAACGTGAACTCGGTGGAGTTCCAGAAATTTGTCCAATATATGAAAATTGTCTCTTTCACTTTGTGGAAGATGATGACAAAATGATAGAAACATATCATGACTGCAAAACTGGAAAACTACTATGCGGAGAACACAAAAAACAAACAATAAACACAGTGTTAACATTTGTGAAAGAACACCGACGAAAAAAGAAGAAGTTCATGGATAAGGCTCGAAAAATTATTCAATTGAAACAATGAAAGAGAAATAAACTATAAATACCATTTACTCATTTCATTACCGCGGTGTAGTGATGCCTCGCCAATTTACATAAAAAGACGAACAAATTCTAGACAAAAATCAGCGAGAAACATGCATACTTTTATTAAAACTGACATAACAACTACGTTATCAAATCTAGCTTATTCCGTCAATGAAGGGAAAAGCCATGGTTGAACTCAGAGAAAACGAGCATAAAACATTGTTGGCAATAGAAAAGCTGGGCGGAACAGCGGCAATAGAACAAATAATGAACGAAAGCGGCTTGCCCGACGCAACAATAATGCGTGGAGCCCTAGCACTACAGAAGAAGAAACTCGTGAAAATCCACAAGGAGAAGAAAACGCTCATAAGACTTAATCGGGAAGGAATTCTCCACGCGAAAAGAGGATTGCCAGAAAGACGCTTAATTAATGCTTTAAAGAAGCTTGAAGGGAAAGCACCACTTAAAAAAACTACGAAAGAAGCAGGCTTAGACAAGCAGTTCACACTCATAGCCTTGAGTTGGGTTCAAAGAAAGAAATGGGCAACCTTGAACACAAAAACGAATACGCTGCAAATATTGGAAAAACCGGAGGAAGGAAATGACGAAAAGCTGCTGAAGCTTTTAGGTAAAAAGGAACAGACAACTGTTGATGAGTTAAGCCCAAAGTTTCAAGCAGCAGTCCAAGTTTTGAAGAGAAGAAAACTTCTGGAAACTGAGGAGAAAACAAAAAGAATAATCGAGATAACGGAAGCTGGTTGGAACGTAATAAAGAGAGGAATCAAAGTCGCCGCAAAGGTGACCCAACTTACACCAGAGCTCATAATCAGTGGAAAGTGGCGGAAAGCGAAACTTCAAAAATACAACATAACAGCTCCAGTAGCCAAAACTTGGCCAGGCAAAAAGCATCCATACCTGCAATTCCTCGATGAGGTGAAAGAAAAACTTATCACCCTAGGCTTCAAAGAGATGTCAGGCCCCATTGTTGAAACATCATTTTTCAACTTCGACGCTCTTTATACCCCTCAAGACCACCCAGCCCGAGAAATCTTCGGCATATACTTTGTAAAATCTCCAAAATACGGCAATTTACATGCTCACAAGCACATTGTGGACAAAGTTAAAAGAACCCATAAAGATGGGTGGAAAACGGGCTCAACCGGATGGAGATACAAGTACTCTACTAAAGAGGCTAAACGTTTAATTTTGCGTGGACATGGAACATGTCAGAGTGTTAGGACGCTTTTGAGTAAAGATTTGGAGATACCAGGCAGATACTTCTCAATTGTTCGCTGTTACAGACCGGAAGTCGTGGATAAGACGCACTTGACAGAATTTAACCAAGTTGAAGGCATAGTGATTGACGAGAACTTAACACTTCGAGACCTTCTAGGAGTTCTAGAAAAATTCGCCATTGAAATAGCCGAAGCCGACGAAGTTAAATTCGGACCAGATTACTTCCCATTCACAGAGCCAAGCGTCGAGCTTAGTGCTTACAAGAAAGGGTACGGGTGGATTGAATTTGGAGGTTCAGGAATCTTCAGACCGGAAGTGACAATGCCCTTGGGTATAAAGGCACCAGTAATCGCTTGGGGTTTGGGCATAGACCGTCTATTCATGCTAAAGGCTGAAATCGACGACATACGCTACATTTTCGCGCAAGACCTGGACTGGATAAGGAAAAAGAAGGTGGTTTAATGCCCACAATAGAGGTTGATTATGCAGATTTTGAAAAAATGCTTGGGATAGAACTGCACAAGAACTTAGAAAAACTCAACGGCATCCTAGCATTTGTCAAGGGTGAAATAAAACTCTTCGATGAAAAAGAAGGCGTAATGAGCATTGAGATTAAGGATACGAATCGTCCGGACATATGGAATGTTGAGGGTTTGGCTAGGGCTTTGCGAGGTTTTCTAGACATTGAAAGGGGCTTAAGACAATATGCGGCCGGTAGACCGTTAGTGGAGGTTTACGTTGACCAAAGACTCAAGGACATTCGACCTTACATTGGCTGCTCAATAGTCAAAAACGTTAAATTAACAGACACCATTATCCGCGGGTTCATGCACCTGCAAGATAAACTTGATCAGTCATATGGAAGGAATAGGCGGCGAACATCCATTGGGCTGTATGACTTCAGCCTCCTAACTCATCCGCTTTACTACACAGTTGCAAAACCAACCGAAATCAGCTTTGTGCCTTTGGACTTCGAAGAAGAAATGAATTTGAAAGAGATTCTAGAGCGCCATCCAAAGGGAATAGAGTACGGCTACATCGTAAGCAAACATCCTGTTTATCCCATACTGTTAGATTCAAAGAAAAAAGTGCTTTCGTTTCCACCAATCATAAACTCAAACGATTTGGGGAGAGTGACAGACAAAACAAGACACCTTCTTGTTGAGGTAACAGGCACAATACATGAAACAGTGCTAAACACCCTAAAAATGGTCACATTATCCTTGATTGACCGTGGAGGAAAAGCCTACTCAGCCACAATCCATTATTCACATGAAAACCTGAAGGTCGTGACGCCTAAACTTGAAACATGGCTCATGGACTTGGAGGTCAAATATGTAAACAAGGTTTTGGGTTTGCAATTGACGGCCGGATGCATTGCTGAACTATTGGGTAAAGCGGGATTTGGTGTCAAAAAACTTGGTAAGAGCAAAGTAACTGTACGTATTCCCTGTTACAGAATAGACGTAATGCATCCAATAGACTTGGTGGAGGACATAGGAATAGCATACGGATACAACGATATCAAACCGTTATGGCGTAAGCTGCCAACAACAGGCAGCGCAAGACCTGAACAAAGCCTATTTAACGTTGCAAGAGAGCTAATGGTTGGGCTGGGATTCCAAGAAGTTCTCACTTATACGTTGACAAATCATGAAAACCTGTTCAAGAAAATGAACAACAGAAAAGAGAAGATTGTTGAAATCGCTAACCCCAAGGTTCAAACCTTAACATGCCTAAGAAACTGGCTTCTCCCCAGTCTCATGGAGTTTTTAAGCAGCAACCTTCACGTTGAGTATCCGCAAAAAATCTTTGAGTTAGGCACTGTCACGCTTTTGGACAATGAAAGGGAGACAAAAACGAGAGACGAAGAAAGACTTGCCGCGGTTATTGTTTATGCAAACGCCAGTTTCAGCGAAATAAAATCAGTTTTAGACGCATTCTTCATAAATTTTGGATTGAAATGTCGAATAAAAGAAGCAAAGCATCCGAGCTTCATTGACGGACGAGTAGGCGCAGCAATTGTCAACAGAACAAACGTTGGAACCGTAGGTGAGATTCATCCAAAAGTTTTGGAGGCATGGAAGATTGAAAATCCTGTAGCAGCCTTCGAACTGAACATGGATAAAATAGTGAAAATGAAACAGACCCGCAGAACACAATAGGAATATTTAATTCTGTCAACACACCATGTTTTTGTTTGGCGATGACACAGGAGCATTTCAATCCCACTGGAACTTTCCTTTGTGGAGAGATCCATGCCGACGGACCCAACAGAAGAGGTGAGCATTATGCTTACTCTTGTGATGGCGGGTTTACCCAAACATGGAACACGGTGGGCGCGGGCATAAAATCCCACGCCGAGAGAGCTTAACCTAGAGGAGCGTATGGCTCCACAATGAAGTTAAGTGATAGGTTACGTGGGAGACAACAGCCCGCGAAACAACTTTTAAGTTACACTTTTTTATAGGACGTTAGAGGCAAAGCTTACTGCGGGTAGGATGAAGTATGGACACAGAAACGAAGATTGAGTTGATTTGCAGACCCCCAACTGAAGAAGTTTTGACCATAGAGGACTTGAGGAATCTTTTGGAAACTGAAGAGCACCCCATAGCCTACAATGGTTGGGAACCATCCGGTCTAGTCCATCTGGGAACAGGTGTTATTTGTGCGTATAAGATGAAGGATTTTGTGGAGGCTGGAATAAGGTTTAAGGCTTATCTTTCCACGTGGCATGCTTGGCTTAACAACAAGTTAGGCGGCAACCTCCAACTAATTAGAAAAGCTGCAGACCTTTTCAAGCATTCGTGGATAGCCCTAGGCGTTCCAGAAAACAAAGTCAGGTTCATCTATTCAGACGAGCTCTACAACGACCTCAGTTACTGGGCAAAAACTGTCATGATTGCTAAGAACTTGACAATAGCCAGAACAAGGCGAACTCTTGAGATTGCTGGAAGAAGAGAGACCGAAGCAAGATATGTTTCAGACTTCCTCTACACGCCAATGCAAGTTGCGGACATATTTCACCTAGAAGTAAAGATTTGCCAGTTAGGCATGGATCAACGCAAAGCAAATGTTGTGGCAAGAGAACTAGGCGAGAGACTGCGATTCTGGAAACCAGTGTGCATTCACCATCATCTTCTGCAAGGACTAGAAAAGCCAGCGGTATGGCCTATACCAGAAGGCAAAGAGAAAGAAGCCATAGCTTCGGCTAAAATGTCAAAGAGCAAGCCTGAAACTTGCGTGTTCATTTATGACTCACCAGAAGAAATAAGACAAAAAATTGCCAAGGCCTTCTGTCCAGAAAAAACAGTAGAATTCAACCCGATTTTAGACATATGCAAACACATCATTTTCAGAGAAAGGGAAACATTCACGGTTAACCGACCAGCCAAATATGGCGGTACAGTGGAGTTCCAGAGTTTCCAAGAGTTGGAAACAGCCTACAAGCATGACAATCTGCATCCTCAAGACCTTAAAAATGCGGTAGCCGAAGAACTAACAGCAATCCTAGAACCTGCCAGAAGGTATTTTGAAAACATCAGAGAAGCAAAAGAATGTCTAAATATTGTGAAAAATGCTGAAATAACTAGGTAAAAGCCTTGTCAACCCGTCTTGAAGAGAAGAAAGAAAAAATTCTGCAAATTTTAGAACGGCTGGCTCAAGAATCTGCAAAGGGAACACCAGTACTTGTGGAAGGAAAGAGGGATGCTGAAACTTTGAAGACGCTAGCCGTAGAAGGAAGGATAATACTAGCAAAAATAAGCGGAAAATCCATGCTTGACGTTATTTCTGAAGTGGAAAAATGCGAGAGCCGGGAAGTTATTCTCTTGCTAGATTTTGACAGGCGCGGAAAAGAATGGACTAAACTCCTAAAACAACATTTAGAAAAAATAAAGATAAAACCTAACACCTTTTTTTGGGGGAAACTTCTAAAACTTGTAGGTCACGAGGTCAAAGACATTGAAGGCTTGACGAGTTACTTGAATACCTTGAAAAGAAAAGCCAACGGTTCCAAATGAAACAGCCTCCAAGTCGCAAGCTAAAAATATTTACCACTTCAAAATAGTAAGTAGAGGCATGTAATGATTAAGAAATTTGGGATGGTTAAACTTACAGCTCCGCTTAGGCTTCTTTTGGTTCTTGCAACCATTACCATGTTTTCTGTCCTCCTTGCAAGAAGAAGAAACTAAGAATAAATCTTCTCATTCTCTCTAGTCCTAAGTTATGGAAACATTAAAGAGGAAGATTTGTAATTCATAAAAGTAATATAGAGTAGATGTCAACACAATCTCGTGATTTGAGAGCACAATTCTCTCATCACGTGATTAAGCTTAACCTTAACTAATCATTGGAGGTGGACGATTACGGGTTCATCACAAGCATTTACCATAAAGTATGTTATGCGCGCAAAGTTCGAAATAGACGGTGTCGTTGAAAAACCAGATGTTATAGGAGCAGTTTTCGGGCAAACAGAAGGTTTGTTCAGTCCAGAACTTGACCTGAGAGAACTGCAGAAAACAGGCAGAATAGGTAGAATACAGATTACGTTACAGTCTAAACAGGACAAGACTACAGGCACTGTAACAATCCCAACAAGCCTAGACAGGGTTTCCACAGCCTTAATCGCTGCAAGCATAGAAAGCATAAACAGAGTTGGACCGTGCGCCGCAAAAGTAACCCTTGAAAAAATTGAGGACGTTAGAGAGGCACGTAGAAAGGCCATAATTGGCAGAGCCAAAGAAATCTTGCATAAGTGGACAATTGAATCCATGCCCTCAGTGGATGAAATCTTCAAAGAAGTTGCAGAAACACTGAAAGCAACGAAAGTTGAGAAATATGGACCAGAAAACCTGTCAGCTGGACCCGAAGTCGACAGTGCCAAAGAGATAATTATCGTTGAGGGAAGAGCCGACGTAATCAACCTGATGCGCTGCGGAATGTACAACATCATAGCCGTAGAGGGCGCAAAAATCCCGGAGACAATAAAAAAGCTCTCCAAGGAAAAGGAAGTGACAGCCTTCCTAGACGGAGACAGAGGTGGAGACCTAATCCTAAAGGAACTTATGCAAGTGGCGAACATGAAATATGTTACTAGGGCACCCAGAGGAAAGGAAGTTGAAGAACTAAACTGCAAAGAAATATTCGAAGCACTGGAAAGCAAGAGACTAATTGAAGAGTTATCCAAGCCGAGAAAGGAAAGGCGAAAGCTAGAGGTTTCGAAAGAAATTGTTCAAACAATAAAAGGATTAGAGGGCACTTTGGAGGCTGTTCTCCTAGACGAAAAGATGGAGCAAATGGAACGATTGCCAGTAAGCCAACTAGCAGAAAAACTTCAACAAATAGATGGTGTAAACACGGTTATCTTCGACGGAATCATAACACAAAGAATTGTCGATGTAGCCCACGGGAAAAACATAAAAAATATTATTGCCTCACGCGTATCAGGCGCTGTCAAAACACCATTGAACGTTCAACTAATGACGTTTTCAGAGATGAAATAGGACTAACTTGCGAAAAAGTGGTTAAGGTTTTGAGAATTATAGAAATGAACTTGAAGAAAGGTTTTGTCAAGGTTATTCCAGAAACTTTTGACGATTTATGGCACTTATACAACATCATCTATAAAGGCGATGAGATTTACGCACGCACAACACGTGAAATAAAACCAGACGAAAAATATGCAAGACCTAGACGTGGCCAGCGGGTTCCAGTCTTCTTAGGTGTCAAAGTGGAAAAGATTGGGTGGGACAAGCTTTTAGGTAGACTTAGGGTTCACGGAACTATTTGGGAAGCTCCTGAAACCGTTCCAGTTGGTGCCCACCACACACTCAAAATTGTCCTAAACAGGCCAGTAACCATTGTGAAGAAGAAATGGGCTAGACACCACGTTGAAAGGTTGAAGAGGGCAAGCAAAACGTCAGAAAAACCCATAACAATAGTTGCCATGGATGACGAAGGTTATGCAATTGCCACAACAAAACAGTACGGTGTTGAAGTAAAAGTGGAACAGAGAGTAAAGCTTCCAGGTAAGCTTAAAGCTGAAAAAAGAGATGCAGCTCTGAACAAATATTTCCGAAAGACTTTAGGCAGTTTACGTCAAGTCTGGACAGCAACACATAGTCCAATAGCGATTATTGGTGTCGGCTTTGTGAAAAATGATT
>Ga0209636_10004860_pt1 | contig 13727 bp, 16 predicted proteins | sample DeeMarSWOR152_54_FD_187464 | JGI IMG/M metagenome (GOLD analysis project Ga0209636, IMG submission 187464) | Marine sediment microbial communities from White Oak River estuary, North Carolina - WOR-1-52-54 (SPAdes) (version 2) | ecosystem: Environmental > Aquatic > Marine > Intertidal zone >...
TCTTCTTCGCCATGTCCATCTGATTCAACGCTACGACTATAGGTGTTTCCAGCTCCATCAGCTGCAATGTAAAAAACAAGTTTCTCTCAAGAACTGACGCGTCAACAACGTTTATCACCAAATCAGGACTCTCAACTGCAATATACTCCCTTGAGATAAGCTCCTCTATGGAAAAAGTTGACAGCGAATAAATTCCAGGCAAGTCAATGACATCTACCGTGTATCCTTTAAAGTGAAGCGTTCCCTCCGCTTTCTCAACAGTCTTTCCCGGCCAATTTCCAATATGCTGATGTAAACCAGTCAGATGATTGAATATCACTGACTTTCCTACATTCGCGTTCCCAGCAAGGGCTACGATAATCTTGTCTTTTTTCACTTCTCCACACTCACTAGAATTCTTTCCGCCATCCCTCTGCCTATCGCAAGTCTAGAACCTCTTACATAGATTTCTATAGGACCGTGAAAAGGTGCAGACTTCACAACCATTACTCTCGTTCCGGGAGTAAGCCCCATATCCTCTAATCTCTTTTGGAAACCCCAGCTATGACTGTGGGGATGCCGGTGGCGGTGACGCCCATGGTTTGTTAATGCTCGAATGGAGACGATGACGCCTCTTTCTCCCGGCTTTAACTCGCTTAACCTTTTCTCCAAAGTAGCTTCCTCGCGTGCAGCAATTTTAGGGTTACCTAAATTTAGGGTATCCTAAATCTTATATTCTATGGCTTTAGGTTTATTTGGAAGTTACCCTAAAAGAGTTAGACACGATAATAAGAATCGAATAAAACTCGGAAAATAGTCTAAAACCTAACCGCTATACTTTTTATGCTGTGGTTTCTTTTTCCTCGCAGTATTTTCTAAAGTGTTCCATCCATCTTCTTATGAACTTCGGATGATCAGTAGCGGTAGCCCTAGTGATAAATTCAACAAACCTCCTAAACTGCAGTATAGTCTTCGAGTCTAATTGATGCTCAAGCACATGGGCATCTTTAGCTGCAATATCCTCTGGAACCAAAATTATTTCAAGAAACTTTTTGAATGTACTATGTCGCGTTTTAACCGCCTCTGCAACATCCCTTCCCTGTGAAGTGAGAGTGATGCCCCCATATCTCTCGTAGACAACAAAACCCCTACTTCGAAGTTTTCTCATCATCTCCACAACAGAGGACGGCCTGACTCCTAACTCTCTTGAAATATCTTTTATACGGGCATAACCTTTCTGCTCGATAATCTCGTATACTGCTCTTAAATAATCCTCAACCCTTCCAGAAACGCTTTCGTTCATATAGACTCCCTAATAAAATTAGGGAACTCTAATAAAATATTTGCTCGCATTTACTTTACGTTTGTGCTGTTATTGAGAAGTCTGTTATGAACTTGAACTTTTCTCCAGTTTCTGCTTCTTTCTTTGGTTTGAAAACTATCTTTTCTGGTACTCCATCGTGTATATACGTTACGTAAAGCATGTCTTTTCCTAAACCGTAACGTTCCAAATCTCCTACAGAATTTCTAACTTTCTCAAGCCTCTCAACCTTGTCTTTCAGCTCTTCAACCGCTTCAAAAAGCATCTCTGCCTCTCCAAAATCTTCAGAGCAAAGCATTAAATCCTTAAACTGAATCCACTCCGTTGAAGTACCAAATTTTTTCTCTTGCTTTTTGCCTCTTTTTCTACCTCCCGCCTTGAAGACTTTCCGTAACTCAGTAGCTTTTTTCACCCGCTTCTCGTTCTTTGAGGATTCTGGATTCCTCAAGAGAGTCCCTAACCATTGACTGTAATCTTCCAAAAGTATCTTGTACTGGTTTATTTCTTCTTCTACGCTCTCCCTAATTTCCTTAAGCGAATAAAAAGTTCGTATTTCCGTTAAAAATCCATTCAAGCCCGACACCAGTGAGCTTAACTTTCTCATCCTTCAGCTTTCAGAGAATCTTTGACAACATCCATGGTTTCCTCATCAGACTCCGCTGTTCCTCCTTTGCCGCCGACTATGGCTTTCGCTATATTTTTCAGTTCTTTCTTTATTTTTCCAAAGAAGTTAACCCTCGTGCTTATCTTCTTTCTGTACAGCATTATGACCTTTACAAGTTCAGGCGTTATAATCCACAAGACAGCCATAACAATCTCAGGCGGATACTCTGCCAAAAAAGCCGAATAAACCTCACCTTTTTCATAAACAAGTATTAAATGACCCTCTTCATTCAAGATTACCTTTTTCACTTTCTTTTTAACTGGAATGCCCCGCGGAGGAATGTTAAACGAAACATTAAGTTTTTTTAGAATACGCTTAAAAGAAATGCATAGCTCATTCACCAACTTCTTCTCTTCCATCAAAAACTCGCTCAGCTGTAGAGTCTCCTCGCTTAAACTCCTCAAAAGTTCCTGAAGTTTTTGTTCAATTTCAACCTTAGATTTCTCTATTTCCTTTTCATCTAGAACTTCTCCACTTTCCTCTGAAAGCTGCACTGGATGGAAAAAGTGCACTTCTTCTTCGACTACCTTGTTTTGGCTTCCCTCTTCTTCTTTTGGCAATGACTCTACATCTTCTTTATGCTTCGCATTCGTTTTTTCCATAAACGTGTCTCCTAAAGATTCTGCAGTAACCGCTGTCAACTAATCAGATTACAAAGAAGATAATAGAGTTAGTATGTGACGAGTTGTTACGCACTAAAAAGGTATTAACCGCCATAGTGTGGCTTATGGGGCTTAACAACCAGAAAAGCCATACTCAAATACAAAAGCATACCCAAAGCTTGCCGCATCAAATCTGGGGCATACCAAAACCAGCTTGTGGCCCCACCAAAATGTAATCCAGCAACAAACCATGCAAACACAACATCAACAAAAATTTCTGTAACTATAGCTATCTTGAATGGGAATCTGACAATGTGGGAATCTAAAGTCAAAGCGAGGTAAATCGGTAAGTTGGCTATAAGGACAAATAATGTTAATCCCAGTGGAATGCCGAAACTTTCCATAAAGCCTCTAGCGTACAGATTGGCTTCTTCGTAGGGAGCTTGGCAAAAAATGAGCGTTATGAAATAGTCGAAAAATATGAAAACAAAAACGAGGAAGGTTCTCTTCAGCCAATGATTATTTTTAGGAAACAAGAAGTATTTTAGACTAGGCTGTATCCTCAGCTTCTCCACTTCTCCTTCTCTCCTCGACTTCTCTAACCTGCAACTATTCACTATAATCTGGAGCCTTGTTGCTTTAAGTCTTCGGGTATGTATTTTCAATTCATATTTCGGGTTCAGAAGTATAAAATATAGCCTAAGCCAGAATCGGCTTCTGTCTCAGACCTAGAATAAAGGAGCAAGGCTGAAAAAAGGGGTTAACATGGAATTATCAGTTGAAAAGCCTAAAAGCATCGAAAAACTCTATGATGAAAACAGCGGATTATGGAAAGTTGTAAGGATAGATAAGGGACCAGCCAAATCTGTGGAAATCATCGAAAAAGCTCTTCGTAGACTCGGGTTGTCAAAAAATGAAGTGAAGATTTTCATGCACCTTGCAAGGACAGGTGAACATAAGGCAAGCGAAGTCTCTGAAGCTTTATCCCTTCACAGAACCGAAACATATAGGATTTTACGTGATCTAGAGAAAAAGGGGCTAGTGTCATCTGTTTTTGAGAAACCCCTAAAGTTTATCGCAACACCGTTCGAAAAGGCTGTAGACGCACTAATAGAAACCAAGAGGATTAAGATAAATCTTCTAGAAAAGAAAAAAGAGAGTTTGGTTAACCTCTGGCTTTCGCTCCCACAGCAGGAAATGGAACCTGAAAGAAAGGAAGTATTTCAGATTTTAGAAGGCGAGGAACAAATCAGCTTAAAAGCAAATGAGATACTCAACGATGTTGAAAAGGAGGTCTCCATCTTCATATCAGAACACGATATTGCAAACTTCTACCATTCCGGTATCCTAGACAAACTTGAAGAAATGGCAAAGAAAAACGTTGAAGTTCAACTATTAACTAATTATTCCCCCAAAAGCTGCTTTTTCATAGAAAAAATAAAGCTGAAAAAGGCAAAGTATTCACTTTCAGAGGTTGATGAACTGCCAACGTATATATTGACTGACGACGAACAACTGCTTTTGTTGATAAGAAAGGATAATGGGAAGAAAAGGGTGGCAGCGTTGTGGACAAACTATGACGCTTTCATAAGAGCTTTGAAGGCGCTTTTCCTTGAGTTATGGAGCAATGATGCTTAAGTTATTACTCCTTCAATTTTGAATTTAATTTCTTGCCACACAGAATGAACCAGTAATCTTGCTTCCTTGTCAATTGCCATCAACAACGCCAGATAAATGATTCCGCCTATTGCTGTTACGCCTAACGTTAAAGATAGCCTTGTTGGATGTGGAATTACGAATAGAACGGTTGCCATAACAGCTGAAGCAAAAACGTATTTTGCAAGATTCCTCCATGGAATGTTTATTGTGACCAGCTTGCGTACAATAGCATATAATATAAGAAGCATTACAAAACGAGCGGATGAATTAATAATACTCACGTAAAGTGCGGCTTGGAATGGCTGATTTTGAGCATAATTCACTAAGATGTAGAATGCTGTGGGCAACGTTATCATGGAATGAAAATATGGCAAAGAAAATACAATAAACAACCGGCTCTTAACTAGCTCCCTAAATGATATTCTTGCCTTTTCATCAACCTTTTCAACTCCAAAAAGCACAGAGCTGAAGAACCCCGACATAGTCCCTACTAAGGCATCTACTGCTAACATGACTAAAACAGGCCAAGCATCTTTGAATTCAGACTTTATGATTATGATGTAGGAATTCGACAATGCAATTGCGCCGGCAGTCATGGGAATAGCGAACATTGAAACCATTTTCAGTGCAGTTGTTATGTCTTCACTGTTTTTTTCAGCTAAAAGCTTTGGATATAGTGCAAAAGCCAAAAAAGAAGAATACGCGATTACATTTGCGATTTGTGCCGCGCCACCATAACTGCCTCGAGCGCCATCGCCGCCATACTGGAACAACATTATGAAAATGAAAGCTGCTATCTGGCTGCCCACAATGTTATAGATATTTGCTACGGACCCTTTCAGCCATTCCTTTACGTATTTCCATTCAATCCTTTGGTGTAATTCTTCCAAAAGCAACGTTAAGAAATAAGTTATCTGAATGGCAAAGGCCACTACGAGACTGATTAAAGCCCCAAAAAGGGGCTGTTGAAATCTTATGATAATTATATAGCCCAAAATGACTTTGCAAACTTCTGCGACAAGCAGTCCATAACCCACTGTTTCTGGGGCTCTGGCTCGGAGGCAAGCTTGTAACACGTTGAGGGAGTAAAGTTCTATTATTTGTACCGAGGCTATGAAGTATAGGAGAAGGTATTCTTGGCTGATACCGAGTAATGACGTCATTAATGGAACTAGTGAGAGATAAATAGTTGCGGCTATTGCTGAAATTATTAGGTTTACGATAATTCCTGTTTTAGTTGCTCCTTCCTTGTCTCTTGCTACAAATCGCATTGTCCAAAATGGGAGGGCTGCGGCGAGAAGCGTAAAGTATGCCAGTACATCACTGAGGTTAAACCATAAATCGTATTCCGGCTGTGTAGTTCCTCGGGCTATCATAAGCTGAAAGGCTAAGCCTGTGGCTACGCTGAGCATTTTAGCTGCAAAAACGATGAAGCCTGAATATTGTAGCCTAATTTCTTTTTTAGCCAAAGCTTCACCTTTATGGAAGCGTAACGATATATTTTGACGTGTTATATATTTTAATTTGATGAATTTTATTTATATGTAAGTATATGGTTGATGGTTATGTTCGGAATGAGGCTGAAATACTGCTTAGCTGTAAACCAAAAACCTCTTTTGAGGTGGATTAATTATCATGCTTAGGCAGTTGGGAGTAAGGCGTTTATGAAAATTGTGATGGTTAATGATTGTGCGCATGTTGGAGAAACCCTTATTAAGTATTTGCCAGCGGAATTTAGCGTTCTCCATTTAAAGAGGTCTAGAGGCTTTTTTGACAAGACTTTCGGGATTGCATGGAGAATTTTTGGGGCTAAGGGTGATTTGTATCACGTGCATTATTTGCTTCAGGACTGCTATCTTGCTTTAAAATTTGGTAAACATCCCGTTATCGGGCATGCTCATGGGAGTGATTTGAGGCGTAGTTTGAAGCATAAGGTTTGGGGCAGAATTGTGCGTTATAATCTTAAACATTGTGACAAGGTTTTGGTGAGCACTCCAGATATTCTTGGTATTACAATGAAATATAGGGCTGATGCGGAATATTTGCCGAATCCTGTTGATACCAGCATTTTTTATCCGAAGCCACTTAAAAAGCACAATGGAAAGAGGAAAGTGCTAATTTCAAGTAATTCTAATTGGAGTGTAAAGGGCACAGATTTAGCCGTTAAGGCTTTGAGTAGGATTAAAGATAAAGTGAATGTAAACATCATCAAGTATGGTGTGGATTTCGATAAAACTATGGCTTTGGCTTCTTCGCTTGGTTTGAGTTTGAATGTGTTACCGAAAGTATCTCACGATGGGGTAAGTGAATATTACTGGGATGCGGATGTTGTTATTGACCAGTTCAAAGCGGGGTCTTTTGGAATGGCTTCGTTGGAGGCTATAGCATGTGGAAGACCGGTCGTAACGTATGTCTCTTCAGAGTATCCGGAGTACAATGATTTTCCTCTGAAAGATGTTAATACCGTCGAAAAGGTTGTTGCCGCATTTGGGAAATCGTCGCTAAAATTGTGGAAAGCAGAGTATAATTACCTAAAAAAGCATCACGATCCCAATGTGATTACTCAACGCTTGTTGAAGATGTACGAAAAATTACTATTATAACGTGTTGCTCTATTTGTTTGTTTAAGTAATAGTAAAGCGTGTTGGTGAGCTTGTGGAGGGAAGTGGAAAATAATTCTTATAGAATCTAATTGTGCTCGCACTTTTAACTTGGGTGACGAAGCCATTTTATCTTGTAATCTTGAAATGTTTAGGGGGGCTGGTGAAAATGACTTAGTTATTGTTTCTCCTTTACCAGAAGTTACAAATAGGCTTCACGGGGTTAAGTGTATACCGAATTTCTACGTGTTGATTGATGGCAACAGGCGGCGTTTCAGAAATGTAAGAGCTTTCTGGTTGGCTTTTAAACTGCTACTTAATTCTTGGATGATGAAACGAGGGAAAGATCCTTTAATGCTTAATTCGAAAGAGTTGCGGTTTCTTCAAGCCTTTCATGACTGTAAAGCTTTCTTGGTGGTTGGAGGCGGAATACTGAGGAGTTCTGCTTGTTTTTTCTCAAGTAATGCTTCAGGGCTTTTCCCGAAGTGCTTTGAAATCCTTTTGGCTAAAAAGTTTGGGAAACCCGTTTTTGCGGGCGCTCAGACTATAGGACCTTTCGAAAAGGGGAATTGGTGTTCCTTTTTTGGCAAACTTTTTGTTCGTTTGACTTTGAATAGAGTTGATGTTCTTACTGTGAGAGATTTTTATTCGGAAAGGCTTCTTCGCAACATGGGGGTTAAAGTGAACGTTAAGGTTGTGCCTGACGACTCTTATAATGTGGCGCCAGTTCCGAAGGATGTTGGTGTAAATTTGCTTTCAAAGGTGAATATTGACGTTCAGAAACTTAGGGGGTTGGGTAAACTTGTTGTTGGTGTGAGCCTAAGGGCTTGGAGCATGGTTAGCGAGAGAAAAAAGCTTAGAGCGAAGCTTTTGAGGGTTCTTCAAGCTCTTTCGAGGGAGGGGAAATATCATTTTGTTTTTATTCCGACACATGCGAGTCGTCATTTGCCTCGTGTTGTAAGGGTTGCGGAAGAAATTATTACGCGTAAGATTGGTGAAGAAAACTGTACTTTTGTGAGGCATCCTTATACTTGGCGAGAAATAAAAGCCTTTTTTGGTTTAATGGATGTTGTTATTGCAGTTTCATTTCATTCAGCTGTTTTCTCCGTATCGATGAATGTTCCGACATTAGGGTTGTATGAAGGTGAATACTACTGTATGAAAATGCAGGGTATTTTTGATTTAGTTGGCTTGAGCAGTTTCGCATTGGATGCTGCTAAAGCAGACTTTTCAGAAATACTCTCAAGATTTAAGCAACTAGTTAATCAACGCAGTAAGATTAGGAAATTTCTAACCGAGAAAAACGTTTCACTGAGCAGAAACTGCGGATTCGCAACTAAAACCTTAATACAAATCTTCAACGAGTGCTCGTGTGCTTGAAAAAATTGGTTAAGGAAGTAGAGGGTTTATAGAGGATTGTTACAAATTATAAATATAGTTGAAATTTAAAGCATCTAACAGCCAAGTTAATCTTAAACATTGCAATAAGGTTTGGGTGAGCGCTCGATATTTTGAATGTGGCGCGCGTTATTGGCAGGCCCTATTCGTTTCTCTTGGCGAATATGTGAGGGCATACGGTTGGACTTTGGATAACAGAGTCTATCTCGTTTATTGTGGGGTTGGTATAAACACGTTTGCTTCCCTTTATCTCACACAGACGTATAAATAGTTTGAGACCGAATAAGTTCACCAAAGGGGCTGCTCCTTTAGGGTCAATTATCAGGTGTTCTATGCTGAAACCACCAGATTGCAGGTTTCTTATTAACCGTTTTGACATTTCAACACCTAATATGTGAGGGTGTAGCTCAAAGAGTATAGCATATACGGACTTAGGAATACCCTGTAACACTTCCTCCTCATATCCCTCGATGTCCATCCGGAGAACCACGTTTGCGGTTTCCAACATCTCTTCTTTAATTAGACCTGTCACTGTGACCGTCGGAACATCAATTATATACTCTAATGGTGCTTCTATCGTGGCCGCATCCTTTATCAAAGTAGCCACATTCCGTTTTGTCGGGACATATAATCTTTCTTTTCCCTTGCGGTTGGCCACTGCAACATTCAGGAGTTTGTCATGCGGACCGAGGTTTCTTTTTAACACGTGAACCGTTTCAGGTACAGGTTCTACAGCTATTACTGAAAACCCGCATAATGATTCCAGAAATGCAAAATACCCAATGTTGCTTCCTATGTCTATTACTACGTCAATGTTGTCCTTTTCTGAAGAGAGAAAATCGTAAATCATGTGGGTATTGACTGGTTCTCGGAATTTATAGGCATACAGATCTGCTGAGATCCCTTCGTCGTTGGGGTTGACGAAGAAATCACGCTTCGGGAGTCTCATGCCTAACGTTTCATAGTCTATGTATATCTTCGCTTTTTCCGGCGGCAGCATGGACAAGGCTTTTTTCGCCTCATTGATTTTCTTGAAGTAAAGAGACTTCAGTATTTTAGAAAGTATTTTCAACCTCTGATTAGACCTCCAAGTGTCAAACATCTGGAAAGTTTTCTGATATATTTCGAGTCGGAATGCAAATAGATTTTATGAAACAGTAATTCAGATTCTCAGTCACTGTTTTGTAGGATTATGATGGCGATACTACTGAAAATCACATTCTATAGGGGAGAACAGATCTGGGAGTTGTGCCAAAAAGTCATTTTTGGCGCGTGCTGGTTTAAGTGTTGACTATGCGCAGTGATATTTGGATATGAGTTTTGCCGCAAGACAACAGTTGGTACTCAGATCACCAGTTTTTTGAGAAAGATATTCTCTTATTTCGAATCGATTCCTGATCAACTCGTCAAACTTTGAATATATTTCGTCTAATGTCGCCTCGTGCACTTCTAACGCGTAACCTTCAAATCCGAGTATCATGAACATTCCTTTCAACTTCATTTTATAATACTCATTCTCGTACAATCCAATTGCTGGAACATTTGATGATAAAGCAAATACTGCTGAGTGAAATGATATTGCCACGGTTGCTTCCGTCAAGCTGAAGAAACTCTTCACGTCTCTGTAAGTATATTTATTCATTAAGAATGTGATTTTGCTTCTTATCTCTGTCTTTCCTGAAATTTTTTCCGCTTCTTCAATATAGCGTTTATGCTGGTCACCATACATTGTCGGGATGACAAGAATGTGAATACCTCCTTTTTTTAGAAGCCTTCTTAAAAAATCTAGAGCTTTTTCTCTCAATTCTTCATTTTTTGTACCCAAGCCTCTTGAACTGAAACCTATTAACATCTCCTTTTTTTTCACTTCATCTATGTTTATTCCTTCATCTAGAAGAAGCTCTTTGGCTCGTTTCTCGTTTGTTGATTCAACATTGAAGGCATCGTCGATTGTTATCTTGGGGTTAAAAGGAAACCCCAGTTTTTTTGCTGTTTCCACGGAGAATGGTTCTCTGACGCAGAGAAAATCTGCTTTTCGAAGGATTATTTGACAGAAAAGCTTATGATACCACTTTCTTAGAGGCCCAAGGGTCTGTGCACCCAAGTAAACTGGTTTCTTGAAAGTTTTAGCCAAGAGAACAGCTATTCCTTTAGGAAAAGCTCCGGATATATCATTGCTGACCCAGAAGAGCCCATCCCTGAAGAAACCTCCTCCAACGATCAAGAGCGCCTTGCAGCTTCTAAATAATTGAAGAAAATTCAGCTCTTTTTTGTTCAATAGGCAGGTTCTTCCGGTCTTTTCCAATATTTTTGAAGCCAGCACTAACCTGAAGGCAAGCCATATGACTCTAAATCTTCTTCTTATCCTGTTGGGAGTCTTGGTTAGTGCAGCAAATCCTTGTTCTGCTTTTACTCCGTGAAGTTTGCTTGTCTGTTCGGGTTTTCCGGATAAGACTATTACCTTACATTTTTTTTCTAACAGGAAATGTAAATTTGCCGATAAGATTGCTTCGTCTCCAAGATTAGAGTTTTGGCCGCAACAAGACTCGACAAGTATCATTTTTACCATTAATCCCTGAATCACTAGCACCTTATATGCATCTAATCGCTATTCTTAAGAGTTTACACCTGATTTTTTTAGTTTTGGTCGTCGCAGAAACCCACAATTGTTCTCTTCGCAAAACTTTTCCACTTCCGTAAAAAACTTACGTACCCTCCCACGGAAACACTTTCTTCTCACTACTTGTGCCTAAGTTGGAGCGTAAAGAATGGAGACCATTCTAATTTATGTAAACCCCATACATAAGCTAGTAACTAGACATGACAAAAATTACTTCACAAAATGCTTAATTAATGTGTAAAACATTGAGCTTTTCTTTGCAACTACTATCGATGTCTCGCAATTGTCTACTAGTTGTGATATTATTTTCTCTCTTTTATCTATATAATTCTTCAAACCAATGTTTCTAATAAAATAATAGCCAAGCATTACTCCGCTAGGGAATGGAAAAAGAGGACACTCACACTCGATCATAGTGTTCATATTTTAATTTTCTAGGCAGCGCCGGACAGCTCTTTCATAAGCAAAGCAACTCAGCAAGTCTTAAATACTCTTTACCAGTAAAACTCTTTAGAGGTATAGAGTTGACTAAAGTCAGCATATACATAAATGACAAAGTATGGGCCGACTTCAAAAAAGAAGTATTCCAGAAATACGGAAGCCTAAGAAAAATTAGCAGCGAAGTTGAAACACTTCTACGATCCCTAATTGTTGAAGATGCGGTTGTTTCAGGCTTCAAAAGAATAGGCATAGAAGCTAAAGGGACAATGTCCTCATCAGAAATCAAAGCAAAAAGACCCACGCTAAAAGGGCCTCCTTCAGAAGAAATAATCAGAAAAATGAGGCGGAAAAGAGTTGCTGAAACTCTACCTTGACACTAGCACAATAGTAAAAAGATACGTAGTTGAACCAGGCACCCAAACCGTTGACATAATCTTCGACAAAGCCGAAGCCGGAGAACTTACCATAGCCTTTTCCTTATGGAACATCGGAGAAGCCTTAGGAGTCCTCGATGAACGACGCAGAAGAGAATGGTTAACCCAACAAGAATTTGAACAAACTTTAAAAAATCTAGGGGATGAACTACTCAAACTTACACGTCTAAGAGTACTCGAAGCAACCTCAATACTCACACCAATCCTCACAGAAACATGGAAGCTCATACTAAACCACCACATTTACGAAGCAGACGCCCTGCAAATAACCACATGCCTACACAGCCAAAGCACCACACTAATAAGCAGCGACAAAAAACTCATCGAAGCAAGCAGAAAAACAGGCTTAAAAGCATTCCACATTACAGAAGACGAAGAAAAACTAAGGACTCTTATTAAGTAATGAGAAAGCACCCCTTCATTCTTAATCTCCTCTTCTGCTTTTCATTAGACTCTAAAATCATGCCGCAAGAAGAACAGTTCGAAAAAGCCTTGGAAATAGCAACAAAACACAAAATAACCATCTACGACGCGTTATTCATAGCTTTAGCAACAAACACAAACCAACCCTTGATAACATCGGACAGAAAACAAGCAGAAACATCCAAAAAATGCGGCGTAATAGCAACCCTAGTCTGAGAAGCTAAAGAAGACGAAAAGAGCCTTCTCTGTGAAATTAGGAAAGTTTGGGAATACCATGGGGTAGTAACATTTTTATAGTAACAAAAGGTAGTATAAATTGGTGGTATATTTGGTCAAATACGTAACAGTTTCAGCTAAAATCGACGCAGAACTCAGAAAAAAACTTGCTGAACTAGGCATAAAACCATCAGAAACCATCAGAAAATCCCTCGAAAAAGAAGTTGAAAAAAGAATGAAGCAACAACTCTACAAAAAAGCTGAGAAAGCAAGTAAAATAATATCAAAAATTGGAAAGAACGCATGGATCAAAGCTATAAGAGAAAGCAGGGAACAGAGATGAACCTCTTTGATTCGTCAGCGATAATAAACCTGTGCGGACAGAAAAAAATAGACAAATTACTGGAAGGATGGACCCTAAACTTAGCATTCTATGAATTAGGAAACGCTGTCTGGAAACAAGTTCACGCCCACAAAACCATAACAAGCAACGAAGCCAACATAGTATTGGACCCCTTAACAGAGATTTTTAGAAAGCTAAAGAAACCGGAAACCGAAGATGCATTAGAAATATTAAAAATAGCCATAAAAAAGAGCCTAACCTATTACGACTCGTCATACATCCACGCAGCCATGGAAAAGGGCTTAACACTAGTCACAGATGACAAACAACTCTATAAAATGAGTAAGAAGTACGTTAAGACCATAACAAGCGACGAAATTTAAACACCTAAAACAATAACAAAACAGCACATGCCTACGAACTCTCTCCACACCTCGCAATCAATTCTCTTTCTAACGCTCCCACTCTTCTCTTAATTTCTTCAACCTCTCTCCTAACATCCTCGTCTCTAATTTCTTCCTTTCGCCTTTTGTTCGATTCCAAAATTAAACTCAAAAACTCCGAATCATAACTCTTCAAAAGCAACTTGATGTTCGGAATCAAACAGTGCCCACCAATAACATCTGGATAATGGAGAGGCTTATTCAATCGTGCACGATGTATGTTTTCCAGCATATCCACAACCTCATTAAAATCTGCTCCAAAACGCCTCGAAATACGATGCATTTCCTGGAAACAAGCAATCATCCAAGCCCTATAAACAGTTTCGAACAACTTTGCCAGCTCAGTTTCCACAGGACTCTTTAAAACTCTCACCTTTAACCCGAGATTCTCAAAATGCTTTCGAGCAGCATTAGCCGCCTCTTCTGATACACCACCAACATATTTTCTCCAAAAAAGTATATCCCTCTTCATGGTTTTCAACGTTTTGTGCATTCCACGTATTGGGGAATAGGCTATAGGCGACTTGAATAACTCGTAAATCTTCCAGGTTGTTCCAGGAGATGCTGTGCTTTCAATTATCGTA
>Ga0209636_10004861_pt1 | contig 13724 bp, 11 predicted proteins | sample DeeMarSWOR152_54_FD_187464 | JGI IMG/M metagenome (GOLD analysis project Ga0209636, IMG submission 187464) | Marine sediment microbial communities from White Oak River estuary, North Carolina - WOR-1-52-54 (SPAdes) (version 2) | ecosystem: Environmental > Aquatic > Marine > Intertidal zone >...
GGGAGCATCGCTAAGCCCCAAGAAGGAAGCGTCGAGAAATTTCAACGGCCTCGGCGGCATCGTTCCCGTAGGCATCAGCGCCGATCTTCTCCGCAAAAACGGCATTGACGGGGGCGCCGCCAACCATGACCTTAACATGGTCCCGCAATTCCCGCGACTTCAATTCCTCGATGGCTTTTTCCATCTCCGGCATCGTTGTGGTTAACAGTGCGGACAGTCCGAGGATATCGGGCTTGATTTCCTCTACTTTTTGCATCAACTTCTCAACAGTGATGTCAACACCGAGATCGATTACGTAAAACCCCGCTCCTTCCAGCATCATACTGACGAGGTTCTTGCCGATATCGTGGATGTCGCCTTTGACCGTGCACATAATGATGGTGCCCTTCGAATGGGTCTCATAGCCTTTCAAGAGGGGCTTGATGAACCCCACCCCCTTTTGCATGGTAAACGCTGAAACGAGCATCTCCGGCACGAAGATTTGATGTTGGGAAAATCTCTTTCCCACCAGGTCCATCGCGGAAATCATGGCATCATTTATGATTAGGTCGGGCGTTACGCCGTCCTGAACTGCCGCTCTAACCAAATCCTCTATCTCCTTGTGTTTTCCATGGATAACGGCATCTCTTATCTCATCCAGATAATAGCTCATGGCTCCATGCTCCTATGAGAACACCCATGTCCCTTCGCGGCTGTTGCTCGAATTCCCTTCCGCTCACAGTTTCGTGTCCGTGATCCGTGTCCGTGTATTTCGTCCTCGTGCTTGTGCTCGTGTTTTGGACCCAATCATTTGCCATTTGGATTTTGAACTTTGACATTGACTCGCGTGTTCGTGTTTCGTGTCCGTGTCCCTTGATTCGCGCTCAGAGCTCGTTTTTCCGCTCTCCCGAGATTTCCAATGTTAAACTTTGACGGGCTGTTGCCCATATCCCTGGAGCGAACATTAAAGAATTTTTGGAAACCATTCTTAGCGAAGCGAAACGGCCACAAGTCCCGCGTTTGAGCTAGGATGGCCATTTTTCGGAACGAAAGACCGCCGATCAAAAATTCTTTTCAGTGAGCGGAATGGGTTTTGGACAACAGGCCCTTGACATTTGACATTTTGCCTCCAGCCTCCAACCTCTAACCTCTAACCTTGTTCCCCTTTCCGACTGCAACACCGCATGACTGCAGCACCGCAGCACTGCAACAACGTCAATATCCCTCATGGACTGCTGAAACGATCGCCTTGAGATTTTCTAGGGGTGTTGCCAGGGGGATTGCACATTCGGGCCCAATAATGTTGACCCCGGCCTCAATGGCATATCGAGCCTGTGCATAGGCATCATCGGGGGTTCCCTGGTAGAGGACCTGGGGATTGTTTATACATCCCACCAGGGACATGCGATGTCCAACCCTCCTGACGACTGCCTTGGCGTCCATTTGCCACTCGAAGTGATATGCTTCAAAGCCCGCCTCAGCGAACAACTCCAAACGGTCATTGCAATTCCCACAAACGTGGAGAATGAGCGGCCCACCAACCTGAGAGGTAATCTCCTTATGAATGGGCAGGAGAAGTTCCTGGTAGTGATACGGGCCCGCCAGATCCCCGGTCACGTGGTCTGCAAGGACCACCACATCTGCTCCCGCCTGGAACTGGGCACGCGCAAAATCGATGGTCACACCCATCAACTGGCGCATCATTCTGATAACCTTTTCCCTCTCCCCCATCCCTATCTGCAGCAGAAAGTTCTGCGTGCCAGCCATATGGTAGGACAATGTCCAAGGCCCCATTACCTTGCCGACGATTGCCACCTTGTCCCCGACGGTGCGCCTGAGGATTGAAAGGGCATCCAGGACCACCCGCATGGAAGGCTTTTCGAGGATATTTTCCGGGATCTGGACATCGGAGAAATGGGCGTGTGGGAAGGTCTTGCTGTCCGGCATTGTATCTCGATCGCCCCAGTCCACATCGCACCCAAGGGCTGCCGATTCCTGATGTACGCTATATTCAGGCATTACGGTGTCGAAACCCACGATTTCATGACCCGCCAGGGCCAGATCAGCCATGGCGCTTACATCCAAATGAGCTTGCGGAAAGGAGATGCCTGCAGCGTCCATGAGCCCCTTACAGGCGATTGACGTGGGGTTACCGGCAGGGGGCCGCCCGCCCTTTCTGCCGTTGTACAGTGCGGACATAACGAGGTTGTGCGAACTTGATTTCATATTTTGGCACTCATGAGGGCCTGGCACACCGCCTCCGTTACCTGCTCCGTAGTTGCCGTGCCCCCCAAGTCCGGTGTCAGCACGGCGCCGGCCGAGGTCACGGATTCTATGGCTGCCACGAGTCTGGATGCCGCATGGGCTTCGCCGAGATGCTCCAGCATCATGGCTCCCGACCAGATGGCCGCGATTGGATTGGCAATACCTTTCCCGGCGATGTCGGGTGCCGAGCCGTGGATTGGCTCGAACATGGACGGGAAGGCTCCTCCGGGGTTGAGGTTTGCGGATGGCGCAGTGCCGAGACTGCCCGACAGAGCCGCTGCCAGATCGCTGAGGATGTCAGCGTGGAGGTTCGTTGCCACCACCACGTCCAGAGTCCTTGGTTTCATGACCATGCGGGCTGTGACGGCGTCGACCAGCTCCGTGTCAGTCGTGACACCGGGGTAATCATTGGCCACCTCGGCGAAAATCTCATCCCACATAACCATGCCGTAGCGCTGAGCGTTAGACTTCGTCACAAGGGTCAGATGGCGCCGCGGCCGCTTGCTCGCCAGCTCGAAGGCGAAACGCATGATCCTGGTCACTCCGACGCGGGTAAACACCGAGGTTTCCATGGCAACTTCTTCGGGCATTCCCCGGTGACCGCGGCCGCCAAAGCCCGAATACTCGCCTTCCGTGTTTTCCCGGACGATGACCCAATCAATGTCGCCGCTTTGACAGTCGGCCAGTGGGCTCTTAATTCCCAGCAGGATGCGGACCGGTCGGACATTGGCGTATTGATCGAACCCCTGACAGATCGGCAACCGGAGGCCCCATAAGGAGATGTGGTTTGGTACCTTCGGATCTCCGACCGCTCCGAAATAGATAGCGTCGAAGTTGCGCAATCTCTCGAGGCCGTCTTGGGCCATCATGTGGCCGTGCCTCTGGTAGTAATTGCAGCCCCACGGGAATGTTTCAAAATGAAGCGTGAGCTTTGGCTCTCGATCCTGAAGGACCCCTAGGACTTTCAGCCCTGCCTTAACCACTTCGATGCCGATTCCGTCGCCCGGTATGACAGCTATTCGATATCCACCCATCTGCCTGCCTCCTACTTCAATCCATGCTCACGAAGCTCGATGCCGTGTCAACATCTGGACATTCTTTTCCGCTTGGCTCAGTCCGAGATCCATATCTAATCCCCGAGGGATAGCTGGTTAGTCAACAGGGGTCTTTGAGGCAGCATGATCAAGGAACTGGCATCTATCCTTGAAGGTTCCGAGCACAGGGGTCAGCTAGGGATGCCGGGGAACATGTCCTCAGAAAGCCTCCATAATATCTTTCACAATCCTGCCTTCTGACATGACGAGGACAACGCGTTCGAGGCCGTGCTCGAACAACGTAAGGTCTTCCACTGGGTTGCCATCCACCACTATCAGGTCGGCCAATTTCCCCGGTTCCACTGTGCCCAGGCGATCAGACATGCGGATTAGTTCCGCGTTTGTGCGAGTGGCCGATACGATGACCTGCATGGGAGTCATCACCTCTCCCTTCAGGGCAAATTCCCTTCCTTTCAGGTGTTGAAATGGGCCAATAATGTCCGATCCGGATCCGATTTTTACTCCTGCTCGATAGGCCAACTCCAAAGCATGGTGGCCCCTGTGGCGCACTATTTCGAGTTTTTCAAGGGTGTGAGCATCCAGTTTCCCCCGGGCCTCCTTGGACAGGACATCGTACGTGGTCAAGGTAGGAACATAGTAGCCGCCCTTTTGGGCCATCGTCTCGGCCGTTTGGGCATCCATGAGGTTACCGTGCTCAATGCTGCGCACCCCGGCTGTCAGGCAATTTTGAATTGCCTGCGGACTATAGGTGTGCGCCATGACATACGTCCCAGCCGCCTCGGCTATCTCAACCGCAGCCCTTATTTCCTCCACCGTGAACTTCCACTGGCCCGGTTTGGCCCTGTCCGACTCCAACTGAGAAGCGACCTCTCCATCGGCAAAGACCTTGATCTGGTGGGCCCCGCGCCCGAGCACTCTGCGCGCGGCCTTTCGCACCTCATCCGGCCCGTAACAGATTTCCGGGAGAACACCAATACTATTACGGGGCGTGGGTTCCGAATCTCCGCTCGTTTGGGTCAGGGGGCTGACGCTGAGCAAGAGGCGAGGGCCGCGGATCAAGCCTTGGTCAATGGCTGTCCGAAAACCCAAATCCAGCCCTGCAGCGTCGCGAAGCGTGGTGAAACCAAGATTCAGATCCGTCTCCAGATTTATAGAGGCCCGGTGGACATACACAGCCGGTGGGAGGGCGCTCGTTTCCCTCAGTGTTAGCTCGATGTTGCCTGGATGCACATGAGCATCGATGAGGCCCGGCATGAGGGTCTTCCCCTTTAAATCAATCACCCTGCCTTTCGGGAGTTTTGCCCTTTTCCCTTCGGGAATAACCTCTCTGATCGTTCCACCTGAAACGATTACTACCGCATCGGGCGAGCTTTCACCTCCATTCCCATCGATGAGGAATGCATTCCTAAAGACTATTGTCCCTGTCATCTTATATGGCGTTTGACCCGTTTTTTCGCGCTACCTGCCCCGCTCAATCTTTGGGTTGAGCTCTTCCCTCAGCCAGTCGGCAAAGAGGTTGATTCCCACTACGAGAAGGATCAGGGCACTCCCGGGAAAGAGCACGAGCCACCACTTTCCCGCGTAAACATAGTTCTTGCCAATGGCGATCATCATTCCCAGGGAAGGCTCAGTGAGGGGTACTCCCACGCCCAGGAAACTCAGGGTTGCCTCCAGCATGATGACCACGGCCAGATCAACGGCCATTACGACGAAAATCGGGGGAATGGCATTGGGAAGGAGGTGTTTGATCAGGAGCCTGAAATCTCCTGCCCCTGTTGCCTTTGCCGCCGTTATGTAGGCTTCCTCCTTGACCTCAAGGACGCTGCCCCGCATGGTTCGTGCATAACGAACCCAGTCCGCGATGCAGATGGCAATAATGACGATCAGCACACCGCGCTGTTTAAACAGGCCCAGCAGAAGAAAGGCCATGAGGGTGGTGGAGAAGGAGAAGAAGGTGTCGGCCATCCGCATCGTCACCGAATCCAGGAGCCCTCCATAGTAACCGGCAAGCAGACCCATGACGATGCCAAAGGAACCGGCAATGAGGACAACACCGGAGCCCACGGTCAGGGAGGTCCTGCACCCGTAGAGGATGGTGCTGAAGATTCCCCTTCCCTGATCATCGGTCCCCAGCAGAAACGGGGGTTTTCCTCCCTCCATCCAGATGGGAGGATTTAAGAAGTCGCTGAGGCTGACCTTCTCCAGATCATAAGGGTTCTGAGGGGCAATCCATGGGGCTAGTATGGCAAGCAGAATGAAGACCACGAGTATAAAGCTGCCAGCGATGGCGGAAGGATCGTGGAAGTAATCATAAAGGATCTTTGATTTGAAGAGGCCTTTACGCATAGCGAATCTTTGGGTTCAAAACTGCGTAGAGAATATCTACGACGATGTTGATGGTCAGGATAATGAGCGCAGCCAGCATGATGTAGGTGACAATAACGGGTTGGTCGGTTTCATAGATGGACGTGAGCAAGAGATTTCCCATTCCTGGCCACTGGAAGATCGTTTCCGTGACGATGGAAAAGGCGATCAATTCCCCAAATTGCAGGCCTGTCATGGTCACCACGGGGATCAAGGCGTTTCTCAGGGCATGCTTGAAGATCACCTTCCTGGGAGGAAGCCCCTTGGACCACGCCGTCTTGATGTATTCCTCGCCCAGGACTTCCCGCATGCCTGCCCGGGTCAGGCGGAGCAGCACGGCAAGCTGGTACATCCCCAAGGTGAAGGCAGGAAGAATCAAGTGGCTGATCCCGCTCCACGTTAAGAGACCGGTCCGCCAGTAACCGATATTGACAGTCTCTCCCCGGCCGAAAGAGGGAAGAGCTCCCAGATAGACGGCAAAGATCATGATGAGGAGGATTCCCGTGAGAAAAGTCGGGATGGAGATGCCACAGAGGGAGCCTGCCATGACCAGTCGATTTCTCATGGCATAGGGCTTGAGGGATACGAGGACGCCGAGCCCCACCCCGAGGCAAAAGGAGATGAAGACTGCCGATGTGGCAAGTTCCACGGTGGCGGGAAGGCGCTCCAGGATGAGGCCCAAGGCCGGCACTCGGCTGACATAGGACTTTCCAAATCGTCCTTGAGCGGCATTGTAAATAAAGCGGACATATTGAACATAAAAGGGCTTGTCCAGGCCGAAGACCCTTCTCACCTCCTCCCGTTCCTGAAACGTGGCATACCGGCCCGCCAGCGTCAGGACGGGGTCTCCCGTGTAACGGAAGATGATAAAGCAGATGAAGGAGACAGCCAGGAGTACAATAACTCCCTGGATCAACCTTCGGATGATGTACGTCAGCATGGGATTTTTAAGGCGGGGCCGTTCCCCAATAGCCCCGCCTTTTCGAATGGGTTACTTTGAGATCTCCTTGTAAACGATCCACCGGTCAGGACGGGGCATAAATTTGATCCCCTTCCCCTTCTGGATAGCATAGATATCCACCTGGTAGTGCAGGGGAATCACGGCGATCTTGTCAACCATGGCCATCTTGTTCAGGTCCTGGAGGACCTTCTTGCGCTTTTCCTGATCAACAATGCTGGCGGTTGACTCGAGGAGGGAATCTACTTCGCGATCGCTGAAATTGGCCCCGTTCAGCTCCCCAAAGCCCTTTTCATGATCCCTGGTGTGGATCAGCTTGAAGTAGCTCCGGCCCATATCAAAGGTGCCGTCAAACCACCCGATGAGGTAGAACTCGTACTGCCCCCGAGCGACTTCAGGGAAGAAGATGGATTTGGGCTTCACGTCCAGCTTTACCTTGATGCCTACCTTGGCCAGGTATTTTGCCACGGCCTCGGCGATCTGTTCGTCCATGATATATCTGTCGTTGGGGCCCGCAAGGGTGATTTCAAATCCCTTCTCATATCCCGCTTCCTTCAAGAGTTTTTTGGCCATCTCAAGGTTGTATGGCAGGCGCTTCAAGGTGGGGTTGTACCCGATGGTTGGGGGATCCGGGATCTGCGCCGCGGGCGATGCATGGCCCCGCATGATCTTCTCGATGATCTCATCCTCATTGATGGCCATGTACATGGCCTTTCGGACACGAATGTCTGCCATTGGCGTTCCCGGCTTATTCCCAAATGGTAGGAAAATGGACCTGCGGGCCGGGATCTTGACGACCTCCAAGTTCTTGTCCTTGACGACTTTTTCGTACAGCTCAACGGGCACCCCGGAGACCATATCCACCTGTCCTGAGGCGAGGGCGGCAAAGCGTGTCGAGGACTCGACAATGGGCCTCAGTTCCACGTTCTTAATGGGCGGGGCCCCTTCCCAATAGTCTTCATTGGCCACAAATTTGACGTATGAACCCTTTACCCACTCCACCAACTTGTAAGGGCCCGTTCCGATGGGCTTGGTCTCCACCTCTCCGGGATCCCTGGCCTCTGTTGATTCCTTATCCATCATGTAGAGCTGGTGGAGGTTGTTAGCGAACCAGGGAGTGGGCTCCTTGGTCTTGATGACCACGGTGTAATCATCGATGACCTCGATGGACGCAATGCTCTTCCCGGTGTTGACAAACTCGGATACATTCGGGTCGCATAGGTGCTCGAAGGAGAACTTTACGTCCTGGGCGGTGAAGGGATTGCCGTTGTGGAACTTGACCCCTTTTCTGAGGTATAACTTCCAGGTCAACAGGTCGGGGTGCTCGTACCTTTCGGCCAGGGCCGGGACCAGCCTCCCGTCGGGGGCCTTTCGTTGCATGAGCCCCTCAAAAAGGTTAGCCATCACCTGGAGGTTTGCATCCGCATCGGAGCCGTGGGGGTTCATGGTTCTTGGGGGCGTGTCAACGCCAATCACAATGGATGAGGCACCGCTCGCGCCGCCTGGGAAACCCATGAAGGCCCCGATGAATCCTACTACGAACAGTGAGATAAGCACCTTTTTCATCTTTCACCCTCCTTTAGATTCTTGTTTAGCGGGTTTCTTTGAGTTCTCTTTAATTTCTCACCCCCCTTCTCAAACAATGTGTCGGTAGTGTCGGTAACGGCATAATAGACCCTTTTCTCATCCAAGTCAATACAGATAGCACGCAACCTCGTGATGGCCTCCAATGTCCTTTAATACCGGCTCCGCCTTGTCACACGGTTCCATCCGCTGGGGACAGCGAGTATGAAAGTGGCAACCCGGGGGCGGATTGATGGGGCTCGGCACATCCCCCGTGAGAATCTTCCTGCCTCTGGCTTTTCTCGGATCGGGCACCGGCACGGCAGACAACAAAGCCTGTGTGTACGGGTGTTTGGGGTCCCTGTAGAGATCCCGGTAGAAGGCCATCTCCACAATCTTCCCGAGGTACATCACGGCAATACGATCGCAGAGGTGCTCCACAACTGCCAGATCATGGGCAATGATAATGTATGAGAGCCCGAATTCCCCCTGCAGGTCGATCAGGAGATTGATAATCTGGGCCTGGATGGAGACATCAAGCGCTGAAACCGGCTCGTCTCCGATGATGAGCTGGGGGTTGAGGGCCAACGCCCGGGCGATTCCTATCCGCTGCCGCTGCCCGCCGCTGAATTCGTGGGGATAGCGCCGGCCCTGTTCAGGCGTAAGGCCCACTTTTCCCAGGAGATAGGCGATCCGTTCTTCCCTCTTGCGACCCTTGTACACGCCGTGAATATCCATGGGGTCACCGATAATTTCATTTACCAACATCCGGGGATTGAGGGAGGAGTAGGGATCCTGAAAGATGATCTGCATCTGTCTCCTCAAGGATTGCAATTGAGATTTCGTCATCCGGGAGACGTCCCTCCCCTCAAAGGTGACTTTGCCGCAGGTGGGCTCAATGAGCCTCAGGATAGCCATGCCCGTTGTCGTCTTGCCGCACCCGCTTTCGCCCACGAGCCCAATGGTCTCCCCCGTTTTCAGGGTGAAGGAAATCCCATCTACAGCGTACACATAGCCAACGACACGAGATAAAATACCCTTCTTAATGGGGAAGTGGACCCTCAAATCGGAAACTGAGAGAAGTTCTTCCATCCTTTGGCTGCCTGTTTATCAATCTAGTAGAGCCAGCATCGAACCCGATGGGCACCTCCCAGATCGATCATTTCAGGTGGTTTTTCCTCACAAATCCCCTTTGCATTGGGGCATCGGGGATAAAAGCTGCACCCCAGCGGCAATTCATAGAGGCTTGGAACAATTCCCGAGATTTCCTGGAGGCGCTGGCGACCGTGTTCCGCCCTCTGGCCCAGCTTTGGGATAGACCTGAGAAGCCCCCGCGTATAGGGGTGCTTTGGGTCCTCGAAAATGGCAAGGGTTTGAGCCTCCTCCACTATCTTTCCAGCGTACATCACCTCGATTCGCTGGGCGATTTCCGCAACCACTCCCAGGGCGTGGGTAATGAGGATAATAGCCGCATCGAAATCCTCCTTGAGTTTCATCATGAGATCGATGACCTGAGCCTGGATGGTGACGTCCAGGGCAGTGGTGGGTTCGTCGGCGATCAGGATTTCCGGATCACATGACAGAGCCATGGCAATCATGGCTCGCTGCCGCATTCCCCCTGATAGCTGGTGGGGGTACTCGTGGACCCGTCTTTCCGGGGCGGGGATCTGGACTAACCTCAGCATCTCGATGGCGCGATCCCAGCTCTCCCTCTTGCTGAGCTTTTGATGGAGGACGAACATCTCGGATATCTGGTCCCCAATGGTAAAGACGGGGTTGAGGGAAGTCATGGGCTCCTGGAAGATCATGGAGATGCGGTTCCCCCGTATTCGGCGCATGTCGTTCATGGACAGATCGAGGAGGTTCATTCTGTCGAAGTGAATCTTTCCGTGCACGATTCTTCCAGGCGGCTCAGGTACGAGGCGCATGATGGAGAGGGCTGTTACGCTCTTGCCACACCCCGACTCGCCTACGAGCCCGAGGGTTTCCTTCCTGTTCAAATAGAAGCTCACATCATCGACGGCCTTAGCAACTCCCTCGAAGGTGTAGAAGTACGTCTTGAGCTCCTGAACCTGAAGAAGGTAGGTGTTGTTGCTCATCAGTTTTCTATCGGGTATGAAGAAATCGCGTGCCCTTTTAACAGAGGGACTGCATAGGGCTTTTGAACCAGCGTTCCGTCGGTCGAAGGGTAACAGAGGGAGACATGAGATGTCAAGGATACGGAAGCATTGAGCGAGGGGACAAGGGGTTTTTCCGGCATGAAAGAATATATTCACGGGCTGTTGCCAATATCCCTGGAGCGAACATGAAAGAATTCTTGGTAACCATTCTTGACGGCTTCGTAAAAAGTCCAACTGCCATTCGACAGGCTCATGGCCCTGAGCAAAGCCGAAGGGCTGCGTTACGATTCATCTTTCGTCATTGCGGCGTACTGGTAAGTACGCCTCACTCCTCAAGATTCACAAGCCTTGCATTTGGAGCTTTTTACTTTGCCGTCCCATTTTTTGACTTTTTACGAGCTCATCATTCTCAGCGAAGCGAAACGGCCGCAAATCCAACTGTCTGAGCCCAAAGGGCGAGTTTTGGATTTGCAGTGAAGCGAACTTTAGAATGGTCAAAAATTATTTTCGGTGAGCGGAATGGGTTTTGGGCAACAGCCCCTTGTGGCGAAGAGCGACTTTTCCGAAGATCTCGGGTCATTTCGGGAAACAGACCAAAGAGCATTGTAGCGAAGGGGCAAGTGTGTTCGTCAATGAAAAGACTGCTCGGTGATTAAACGGTGGGTGAGATATTGTCAGTAAAGATTTGAGAGATGGAAAAGAGTATCAAGAGTGCTATATAATCCATAATCGTGGTGTGATTGCTGCTGTTGAAAATTATTCCTGAAAGGAGAAAAAGATGGGAACATTTGACCAGGGTTTCTTGCAGGAAATGAAGACCAAGTTGGATGTTGATCTGCTCGGTGTGGCTTCTGTTGAGATTCCAATTTCGACGAAGCTAAGAGACACGGCCACTTCTCTTTTGCCGGGGGCAAAGTCCGTGGTGGTCGTGGGCAAGGAAATTTACAGGGAGGTGGTTGCTTTACTGGGGCCTCATAAGGGAGCTGGAGAAGCTGAATACGGCGACCTACTGGGTCCCCATGGTGACTACATAAATGGTCGATTGAACAGGGCCGTTTACGAGTTAGCTGGTTTGTTCCGGAAAGACGGGTACCGATCTTTACCCTTGCCTGCTGCGGGATGCCCAACTGATCAGAGATTTTTGACGGCCATATTTTCGTATAAACATGCAGCACAATCGGCGGGATTGGGAAATCTCGGGCGCCACAGCTTGCTCATAACGCCTGATTATGGGCCCCGGGTGAGATTAGCTTGCCTGCTGACTGAAGCTTCCTTGGAAGCCTTTCCGGTATCGAACAAGGATTATTGCATCGACTGTGATGCCTGCATTCGGGAATGTCCAGCAGAAGCCCTAAAGCTGCCACAATCGGATGCGACTTACTCCATGAACAAATTCGCCTGCCAGGCGTATCGCAAGGCCGGATTGACGTGCGGTGTCTGCATTAAAGCCTGCGATGAAGTTCTTGGTTAAATAAGCGATTTCTGTATATTTTATATCCTTCCGCATTCACATGACAGCAATCGTCAGCATAAGGAGAATCTTCCTTTCCCGCGAATATCATTGTGAGATCATGAAATTTGACGCCCTAGCTACCCAAATCCTGACCGTATCGTCTTAGAATCGGATAACCCTTGAGTATCATAGTTTCCAAGGTTGCGTTAGGTTTCGCTTGACACATATTTCTCCGGTTGGTACCTTTAAGACGATCGTCCTACAGGCAGATGAAATGAGGGCCATTGGTTTCCTCATTTAAAGATTGCTCCCGCTAATCGCAACTGCCAAAAGGCCCCTCGGGAATCCTTTGAGCTGAGCCAGAATCCCCAGGAAAATGCCATGGCTATTATACAGAAAATGGCACTGAGAAGCGGGCCGTTTCGTGGTTGTGTTACGCTTTCACTGATGGAACAACAAAGATGAGACGCTCAAAGCGAATTGAAACCTTTGGCTCCCGCCCCAAAGTGGCTGAGGACTTTCGTGGTCTATCAGACCGGATATTGCACTATGCGAACCGTGGGGCTCCGACAATCGACTTCTTGCGAGAAGTCTCGAAGATGCTCTTGAACTTCTCTGAGTGTGATGCGGTTGAACTGTGGTTGAAGGATGGGGAAGATTACTCCCATTATGAGTCCAGAGGGCACGCCGGACAACTTTTTCGGTTCGAAATGGTTCCCCCGGTGGGAAATGGTGGGGGCGCGGGTATTTCATGCTCGCGGGAAAACTCAGACCTTGAACGGCTATGCAATTGCCTTCTTTACGGTCGCTTTGATCCTTCATTGCCCTTCTTCACAAAGAAGGGGAGTTTCTGGACAGGACATACTGAAATTCCGCTGGCCTGCTATCCGGGATCCAAGGAGCAAAAGCGTGCTCATGACTTTTTCATCGGCGGCGATTTTAAGTCGCTCGCCTTGATTCCGCTTTTGTTTGGCAACGAAAAAATCGGCCTCTTGCAATTGAAGAGCAAGCAGGGGGACTACTTCACCGAAGATGAGATAGCATCTTACGAAGGTATCGCCCAAAACCTGGGAATCGCCCTGGTGAATCAGCGCGTGCAGGCGGCTTCTCACGAGCGGGTCAAGGAACTGACGTGCCTGTACGGTATAGCGCAGTTAGCAGAGCGGCCAGATATATCTTTGGAGGGGATACTGCAATCCATTGTTGAACTTCTTCCTCGAGCCTGGCAATATCCGGAGTTCGCCATGGGCAGAATTGTTTTGGACGGGATCCCTTACGCAACTTCCGGTTTTCAAGAGGTCCGGCAGAAGCAATCTGCGGATATCTTTGTGAATGGCAAGAAGCGGGGCGTCGTCGAGGTAGTCTACACCGGGAACAAGCCAGAACTTGACGAAGGTCCGTTTCTCAAAGAGGAGCGAAGCTTGATCGATGCTGTGGCCAAACAGCTGGCGCTGATCATTGAACGGAGAGAGGCCGAGAAGGACAAGTCGCAGCTCCAGGATCAGCTCAGGCATGCCGACCGATTAGCCACCCTCGGACAACTTGCCGCAGGCGTGGCCCACGAGCTGAATGAGCCACTGGGCAATATCCTGGGATTTGCCCAACTTGCGAACAAATGCCTGGGGCTGCCCAGACAGGCTCTAAAAGACATCGAGCAGATAATCTCAGCATCTCTGCACGCACGGGAAGTCATCAAAAAGCTTCTGTTATCTGCCCGCCAAATGCCGCCGCGAAAGACACACGTCGACCTCAATCAGGTTGTTGCAGATGGTCTCTATTTACTCGAGGCCCGCTGTGCAAGAGAGGGGATTGAATTGGTGCGCTCGCTTTCACCGGACCTCCCGGAGATCACGGCCGATCCGGGACAATTGAACCAAGTTCTGGTCAATCTGGTAGTCAATTCGGTGCAGGCAATGCCGGAAGGTGGGACACTGACAGTACAGACACTTGCGCGGGAAGGCCATGTC
>Ga0209636_10004864_pt1 | contig 13721 bp, 10 predicted proteins | sample DeeMarSWOR152_54_FD_187464 | JGI IMG/M metagenome (GOLD analysis project Ga0209636, IMG submission 187464) | Marine sediment microbial communities from White Oak River estuary, North Carolina - WOR-1-52-54 (SPAdes) (version 2) | ecosystem: Environmental > Aquatic > Marine > Intertidal zone >...
CTCTTGGGTGTTCTCGCTGTCCTTGGAATAAACGACCCACTTTGAATCCGGAGACCAGCCGTAGTCTGTTATGTCCCATCTCCGTGCCTTATCGATCAGGGTGATCTTCTTTGTCTTGATGTCCAGGACCTGAAGGTCTTGATTCTTATCCGAGAAAAGAAGCTTGGTGCTGTCAGGAGACCAGCTTGGAGGAAAACGCCAGATCTCGCTGTTTTCTGTAAGGGGGATGATCACGTTCTCTTTTGCCCTGTCAATCAGATAGATTTCGTATTCGCCGGTCACATCCGAGTAGATCGAAATGTATCTCCCATCCGGGGACCAGACAGGGTACATTTCCCTGATTCCCTGAGTGTTGGTCAGGTTGTAGGTGATCCCTTCCCTGGCCGGAACCGTGTAGATATCTCCCCTGGCTTCGAAGACCGCCCTCTTTCCTGACGGAGAGATATCAAAGCTGGAGATGTTTTCTTTCACGCTTTTGAAATGAGGAATGACATGCGGGCTGTCATAGTTGATGTTGACCGGGACTCTCTGCGATCTTCCGGTCTCCAGATCCAACCTGAAGAGGTATCCACCGTTCTCGTAAGCAATAAGGCCATCTGTCCCTGAGGGCCAGAGAACATCATACTCCGTATGGTCGGTGATCTTTTCGGTCTTTTCTGTGTTGAGGTCGTAGGAGTAGATGTTCAGCGGCAGCTCCCGGTCCGAGACGAAGTAGATCTTATCTTTATACCAGATAGGATGCTGGTCAGTGCCGGGAAAGGTTGTCAGTCTTTCTGACTCGTCCTTTTCCAGGTCATATATCCAGACATCCTGGGCCATCCCACCTTGGTACCTCTTCCAGGTCCGGAATTCTCTGGCGATTGGCGTGTAAACGATTTTTTTCCCGTCAGGCGAGAATGTTCCCCCTCCAGCCTCTGGTATCTGAAGAGGAATCTCAAGCCCTTCGTTGATACTGACCAGGAAGTATTTTCCTCGCCTTTGTCCGTAGGGAGTCCGGTTGGCTCTGACCAGGATGTTCTGACTATCCGGCGTCCAATCGAGGACCTGATGGTCGAAGCCCCCTCTGGGAGGCATTTCTCCGACATCGTTGTAAAAGGTGAGCTGGGTGGGGATGCCTCCGGTTATGGGCATGATATAAACCTGGCGCGAGCCTGAATATTCGGCGGAATAGGCAATCCATCTTCCATCCGGGGATATCTTAGGAAAAAGTTCCAGCCCCTCATGAGACGTCAGTTTTTTCGCCACTCCTCCGATTGAGGAGACAGACCAGATGTCTCCTGCGTAGACAAAAACAGCGATGTCTCTGTTGATGTCAGGAAATCGGATAAGCCGTGAGTCGTTAACGGCAGACACCGGGGCGAACAATCCCAGGCAAAGTATGATTATGAGGGCAGCTTTTTTCATGGCACCTCCTTTGAGGGCGTTCTTGAGACGGGCACCCTTTTTCTTTTCATTTTTTTTCGTGTATAATGAGCAAAAAATTTTCTCTGCAGGGAATATCTCCAATTTTTTCCACGATTTAAACATTTATATCTTTTCAATGATTTTAACAAGTTTTTTTGTTTACGTTTTTGTTTATGTGTTATTGGCAGGTCTGACTGGGACAGAAGGGCTGGCTCGGCTATTCGGCAGCACTTTTTTTCCTCTTTTTTATAACTCACGGTTATATTTTTTGCCATTATTTGACAATTTCCTAACTCAGAGTTATATTTTTCAAGAAAACAGCCAGTTAGGGAGTAATATGATGTCAGGAATACTCGGGACAAGACTAAGAAGGGAGAGGGAAAGCCTGGGAATTACCCAAGAAGCTCTGTCCAGAGCAGTGGGACTCTCCAGCGAATTCATATCTTTACTTGAGCTGGGAAAGAGGATGCCGAGCCTGGAGAGTTTGACCACCCTTGCCGAATTCTTTAAAAAAGAAGTTTCCTATTTTTTAAAAGAGAAGGAAGAGGCCTTCAATGTGCTGCTTCAGGATAAGAGAGTGGATAAAAAGGCTAGGGCTGCGCTCAAAAAATTCAAGAAATACTGTGAAGAATACATGTATCTTGAGGATTTAACGGGGCGTCGAGTGGAGCTGGCTCCTCTCTACACCCAGCCCTCAGCCGAGAGAATGGCTGACGAAGAGAGGCGGAGGCTTGGGTTTGGGTTTGAGCCGATACGGGATGTCTTTACTCTTCTCGAGCTTAACGGACTGCGAGTTTTAAGAATGCCCATCCCTGAGGAATCAAAGATATCGGGAGTCTTTATTTATTTCGAAGCGGAAAGAGCTGCCTTTGCTCTGGTGAACAGTGCTCAGCCTTTCGAACGGCAGGCTTTTACTGCAGCTCATGAATACTGCCACTACCTCAAGGACAGGAATATCGGTCCGATAATAGATAATCCGGATATCTTTGTCGGAGAGTATCTCTCACTCTACCATCCCCGGGAAAGATTCGCCCAGACTTTTACGGTGCGCTTCCTGATCCCCCCGGCAAAAGTGGAGATGATCATCGAGAGAGACATCCACTCTAAAAATCTATGTTATGCGGATGTTCTCTATCTTCAAGAGCATTTCGGAGTCAGTACTCCTGATATGCTGCAGACTCTCAAGGACCTGGAATACATTCCCATTTCTAGATATGAGGAATTTCTCAAACTCAAGCCTTCCCTGAGCGAGACAGCCTTTTTTAGTGACCAGGATAAGGGAGCACAGCCGTTAAGAGGAAAGCGAGGGATCATTCCTTCGAAGCGGTTCAGGAGCTTAGCCCTCGAGGCTTACCAAAAAAGAAAGATTAATGAAGAGATGTTCGTTAAGCTTCTCAACCTGAAAGCAGAGAGTATAAAGGGCGATCTCAAGCTAATCAGGCAGAGATGATCTGTTGGAGAAGCCTGCACCAGGGAGTTCATTGCTCAGGATTAAGGAATTACTCAAAGATTAAAAAAATTATGAACGAAGGGATCTGAAACAGACTCATATCATTCATAAAAAAGAGTGAATCAGCTATTAAGCTGTTTCAGGGATAAGACCTCAATCCAGGCTATCGGGGATCATTTTATAAACCGGCCATCCCAACGCAAGGAAAAAATGCTTCCGAAAGTATGGGTATTGACATGTTGACATAGATTTGTAATATGCTATATATTTAAATTAGGCATTTAGGCTTACAAACGAAATAAGTTTGAGAAAAATTAAAATAAAATGGACAGGAGATCCGAAAAAAATCCTGGAGGGGAAACATGAGAAAACTATCTTCAGTAATCTGCCTGACAACTTTTGTGCTGTTTTTCACTGTGACTTCCTATGCAGGTCTCGATTCCTATGATTTTTCATTGAGCAAAAGAAATGCAGGATTCTCGTTAGCCAAGACTTATGAAGCTGTTGCACCTACTCTCGAAGTGAATAGAGAGGATTTGAGAAACTCTTTGATCAATTCTCAGGATGAGAAGAAAATTGAGTCGTTAAGAACAGAGATTCAAAATCTGAAGAAAAGAAGGACGACAAGCCTACTTGTTTCAATAGGTCTCATGGGACTGGGTACGTTCTTCCTGTATGAATTCATCAATTTTGAGCCCAAAGAACGAGAATCACAGGAAGGAGCCACTCAGAGAGGTCAAAAAGGACTGGCGAACACCTCGGTCGGAAAAGGAGTCAGAATCGCTGGCTTTGCGGCTTCTTACGTAATATCCATCGTGCTGATCACCGACGTTGCCAAGAAAAGCAAAGCCATCAAGCAGTACAGAAAAGAACTGCAGGCACTTTCAGAAGCCCAGGGCAGATAAGCCAAAAAATCAGCAAAAAAATTAAGTCTATACAGTATCAGTTTCTATCCCCCTAAAGTTCAAGGCAAGACAGCTTTATCCAGAGCAGAGACATCTCTCTATGAGATTTCTTCTGTTTAACCCATGGTTGATATCTCGATAAATGGTAAAGGTGTCAGGGGATTGATCCTTGATATTCAGATGGAGAACCTCTCGTTGACTTGATCTTCCGATCCCTGAGGATTTGAAGCGAGTTAAACCGTGGAGAGGGATCAGAATGCCAATAGTCCCTCTTCCTCTGCTGCTGTTTTTAACTCCTCGTCGAAGGTGAGAAGAGTCAATTCAGGGATCTGTTTTTGAAGGGTCTTGGCGGAGGCCAGGTGCCAGAGATTAGCTGCCTTGAGCGGCCTCTTCGATGATAAGGCCATCAGCATGCTCCATTCCGGCCAGATGTTCAGGTGTCTCCATGGTCCGTTCTTAAGAGCTTCCAGGGTAACCTCGATCAGGACTTCGTTGACGATTTTTCTTCTTCTGATTCGAGAAAGAACAGAAGCGACTTCAGAGTAGCAGAGGCCTGAGACCAGGTGAACTCCCTCTTTTTTGGACATAGCCAATGCCTTTTCGCTGTTTGAGTCTTGGAAAAGAGCGGACAGAACGCTTGTCGGGTCCCAGTAGACCGCCACAGGTTTTGTTTTTTTCATGACTTTCGCTCCTGCTTGAGGTATTTCTGAGCCAGTTCATCGGGAAGGGGAATCGGAGGATGGAGTTCTCTCGGCCTCTTCTTTTTTTGAGGTTCTATCCATCCCTGTCCTTCCAGCTCGTGTATGCGCTCGGCCAGAGGAAGAGATCCCGCCTCTACAGGGACTATCTTTCCCACGGGCTTTCCCCGGTCGGTGATGAGGATTTCCCTGCCCTTCTGGACGCTTTTGAGCAGTTTGCTGAGTTTGATTTTGGCCTCCCGAATACCGATGCTTATGGTCTGCATGACGAAGTCTCCGTTTTGGTGGTTACAATGACTACATTGGATTTTAGCCGGGGTGCTGTCTGTTGTCAAGCCATTTGTCAGAAGAATAAGCCACTTTTTTCTCGCCACTGAAGTCAAAATACAGGCTCAAGATGGTTATTTTGAAAACACGATGGTTTTGCCTCGAAGAAAGCGTATCCCTATCCTTGTTTGTTCTTTTGTTTGACATCAAATCGAACAGAGTGTTATATTTTTGGAAGCTCAAGGGAAGATAAACTTCATGAAAAGAATCTCTTTCTTTCTCTCTCTCGGCGTTGGTCTTATGATTCTTCTCATCAGCATCCACGGCTATATGTTGCTTCGCCAGCGTCCCGGTCTTCCAGAAATAAAAATATCCGGAAAGGATGGCGGGATAAGAGTCGTAAAGATCGACGACATTGAAATTCGCAACCTGAAGCTGGATAGTGAATTCATCCTGAGTCAGAAGACCGTCGGAGACCAGCTGACGTTAATCCTTGAAACAGATGGAAAACTCGAAAAACGAGAAGTGAAGCTTGTTCCTTACTATGCACAGACTCCTTTTCCTTTGATTTACCTTGGAATCGGGCTTTTCTGTATTCTTACTGGGGTCTTGGTTTTTCTTCTTCGGGCTGAAGACACTAGGGCGCGTATCTATTATTGGGCTTGCTTAGCCTTTTCATCAGCTATTATCATAAGCGGGGGCTTTTACTGCTTGCGGAAAAGCTGGTTATCCTATTTTCCCGGTATATTATATTATGTGTTCTATCCGTTGGCTCCGGCTCTTTTGCTCCATTTCACTCTGTTTTTTTCGAAAAGCCGGAAAAAAATAAGCCGCGTGATTATCTATATTCCTGCCCTCCTATTGATCTTAGCTCTGGAAGGGTTGTTTCTCACTGCAAGCCTCAATTCTTCAATAGAGGCCCACCGGGTTTATCAATCTGTGCTTTATTGTCTTCGATTTTATATTCTGGTTTTTGTTCTGATCAGCTTATTTTCACTTATTGTCAGCTATAAAAAAGCTACGCTTGAAGAAGAAAGAGCTCAGATCAAATGGATTTTTTACGGTCTTTTTGTCGGGCTGGGTCCGTTCATACTGCTCTACCAGCTTCCTCAACTTTTCAACATAAATCTTCCGACAGAGGAGATCACGAACATATTTTTCATCTTTATACCTCTGGCTTTCGCCTTTTCCATCGTCAAGTTCAAGCTGATGGATATCGAGCTGGTCATCAACCGCAGTTTAGTCTATTTCATTCTCACAGTCTTCACAGTCAGCATTTATCTCTTATCTGTCAATTTCATTCAGAGTCTCTCCTCAAGATTTTTTGCTGCTCACACCACTACTGTATCTGTTTTTGCTGTTCTTGCGGCTGCGGTGGCCTTTCATCCGGCTCGGAAAAGAATCCAGGATTTTGTCGATAGAGCCTTTTTCCGGATGAGCTACGACTACAGAAAAGCCATCCTCAGTTTTAACGAGAAGGCATATGAAATGGTCAACCGGGGCCAATTGCTCGATTTCTTCCTGCAGAAAACAAAGGATACCCTTCCTTTAGAATCTATCGGCATTTCCATTTACGCGCATGATGCAGGGAAACTGAAGCTGTTGATAGCCAGGAACGGTGGAAATGACCTCGATTCCCTGGCAGGATTGAGCCTGGACATGGATAAAGTGTTCGCCAAACGAGATGCAGTGCGCATGGAAGAAAATTTGGATTTTTCTCATGAAAGACAGCTTCGGGAAAGAAACATCGAGGTAGTCATTCCTCTTTCTTTTAAATCATCAGACATGACCGGTCTGTTGGCTTTGGGAAAGAGAAAATCAGGCGAGAGGTTCATGCGGGATGACCTCGAACTCTTACTGGCCATGGTCCGTGACCTGGCTTTGAACCTGGAGAGGATCAGGCTTCTGGAGGAAGTGATCTATGAGCGGGTGGAAAAGGAAAAACTCAGTGAGCTTGTCCGCCTTAAAACCGAATTCATCTCTACTGTATCCCATGAGCTCCGGACTCCCATGAGCTCCATTCTGGGTCTGGCCGAGATTCTCCAGGCAGGGAAAATAAAGGATAAGACAAAACAGGGAGAGCTCACAAGTTTGTTGGCGAGTGAGAGCAGCCGCCTTTCCCGTTTTCTTCACAACATCCTCGATTTCGGGAAAATCGAGCAGAATGTGAAGACTTACAAATTTCAAAAAATGGCAGTTCAACCTTTGATTCAGGAAACTGTCAAGCTCTTCCAGCCCAGGTTGGATTCAGAGGGATTTCTCCTCGAGACAAGACTGCCCGAGGAGCCTGTCTCTCTGGAAGTTGACTCGGATGCTGTCAGGCAGGCATTGACCAACCTGATTGATAATGCTATAAAATACTCATCAAAAGAAAAGGTTATAGCGGTTGAACTCACCCAAGAGGGAAAAAGGGTGGAAATCCGGGTGAGGGACAAGGGAATCGGAATCCCCAAAAAAGAACAGGAAAGGATTTTTGATGGATTTTACCGGCACGAAGAAGCGATTCTCCACAGCCCAAAAGGGGTCGGCCTGGGATTGAAAATTATCAGACATATCATGGATGCCCATCGAGGAGAGATCAGGGTGGAGAGCCAGCCGGGAGAAGGAAGCACGTTTAGTCTAATTTTTCCAGTGCCATGAAAAGAATACTGGTCATCGAAGATGATCTGGCTTTGTTGGAGACTTTGAGGTCTTTCCTTGAGACCGAAGACTTTGAGGTCGTCACGGCTGCTGACGGAAAGAGAGGGCTGGACCTCGCCTGCAAAGAGAGAGTCGATCTCATCGTGCTTGATCTGGGGCTTCCTTTCATTGATGGATTTGAGGTCTGCCGGAGGCTTCGAGCCCAGGGGGATCTGACCCCGATCATCATGCTTTCAGGGGAGAAAAAAGAGGAACTGGATAAAGCCACCGGGCTTGATGTGGGAGCGGATGACTACGTCGTTAAACCTTTCGGGACAAAGGAGCTCCTTTCCCGAATAAAAGCGGTGCTCCGCCGCACAACACCGAAAGTGGAGGAGAGTGGGGAGCATTATGCCTATACACGAACCCTTGAAATAACCCCAAAAACATTGAGAAAAGGAAGCACTATCGCTGGGCGTTATGAAGTCCTGGAGGAGCTGGGAAGAGGCGGTATGGGCAGTGTCTACAGGGTTGCCGATAAGAAAATCGGAGAAGAAGTGGCGCTCAAGCTTTTAAATCCCGCTGTTGCCGCAGATAAGAAGACCATTGAGCGATTTCGCAATGAGCTGAAAATCGCCCGCAAGATAGCTCAGAGGAATGTCTGCCGCATGTTTGACCTCAGTGACGAAGAAGGAATGCCTTACATCACCATGGAATTTGTGCCGGGCGAGGATTTAAAGAGATTGCTGAAAAAGACGGGACAATTAACGGCTGAAAAAACCATCTCTATCGCCAAGCAAGTCTGCGAAGGACTCGCTGAGGCTCATAGAATGGGAGTGGTGCACAGAGACTTGAAGCCCCAGAACATCATGATCGATAAAGAAGGAAATGCGCGCATTATGGATTTTGGGATCGCTCGCTCCCTGAGAATGAAGGGAATCACGGAGGCCGGGACCATCGTGGGCACGCCTGAATACATGTCCCCTGAGCAGGTGGAAGGGCAGGAAGCTGACCAGAGGTCAGACATCTATTCTTTGGGAGTGATCCTGTATGAGATGGTTGCGGGAAGGGTTCCTTTTGAAGGAGACAGCACTCTGGACGTGGCTTTAAAACACAAGACCGAAGCCCCTCCCGACCCGAGGGAGATCAATCCTCAAATTTCTGAAGGGATGAGCCGGTTGATCCTGAATTGCCTGGAGAAGGATAAGGAAAGGCGATATCAGGATGTGAATAATCTCCTTTCTGATTTGGAGAAAATAGAAAAAGGTATTGCGATCGTTGAAAGATACAAAGAGGAAAAGAGACCTGAAGCTATAATCAGGAAGGAAGTTCGCTGGAAAAACTCGATCGCTGTGCTGCCGTTTGTGGACCTCAGCCCGAAGAGAGACCAGGAATATTTCTGCGAGGGAATGACTGAAGATATCATCAACAAGCTCTCCAGGTTCGGAGAGTTGAAGGTCATTTCCCGGACTTCGGTGATGCGCTACAAAGAAACAGATAAAGATGTCAGAGAGATAGGCCACGAGTTGAACATAGCCACCATACTTGAAGGAAGCATCCGTAAAGAAAAAGATGACATTCGTGTCAGCGCAGAGCTGGTCAACGTGGAAGACGGTTTCCATATCTGGGCTGACACCTACGACCGCAGACTCGAAAGTGTTTTTGAAGTCCAGGATGAGGTATCTCAAGCTATTGCGGAAGCATTGAAGGTTAAATTCTCACCCAAAGCCATTGAATCCCTCAAAGAGGGACGGCCGGCGAATATCGAAGCTTATGAGTATACCTTGAAGGGAATGCATTTGATCAACAGCAAGTATATCATCTCCTCCAGGGAAGATGATTTTAAAGCCGCGGTCCAGATGTTTAAAAAAGCTGTTGAGCGTGATCCGAATTTTGTTTTGACTTATACAAGTTTGGCCTGGGCTTACCAGCATCATTACCAGATTACCGGGAACAAAAAGGACCTTCAGTCTGTTATTTCCAGCGGCGAGACGGCCTATAGACTGGACCCGAATCTGGTCGAAACCAACGGAGCAATAGCCTGGGTTCACCTCCTGAGGGGAGAGCATGACAGGTCTTTTCAGAGCTATAAACGAGCAATGGAGATCAATCCCAATACTCCTGGGCTCAATCATATCGTCGGGCTTTTTTACCGGAGCCTCGGACTGCTTCACCAGGCTATTGATTATGCTTCAAAAAATATTGAGCTGGACCCTTTTTTCCTTCCCTCCCATTCTCTTCTCGCTCACTGCCTTATATACTCGGGACAGTTCAAAAAGGCTGAGGCCAGGATAGAGGAAGCTTTGGAGGTCGAGCCGAGGAATTTTTGGTCTTTCCACGATTACAGCTTGCTTTTTATGCAGAGGAAGAGTGCAGATAAAGCCGAAGAATATTTGAACAGAGCCGAAAAGATTAATCCCGGCTTTCCTGGAATTAACGTCTACAAAGCATTGATTTTTGCGTTAAAAGGCGACAAAAAGAGAGCTTTAGCTATCAGGAAAAACGGCGTCATCTACGCTCTTCTTGGGATGAAAGAGAAGGCATTCAGGTATATTCAAGATGTGATCGATAAGGGAAATGAACATTTTCAGTACTCTTTTCTCCCTCTGGCGAACAGCACTTTTTATGACAGCCTGAGGGATGACCCGCGTTTCGAGAAGATCATTGAGAAGCAGAAGAAAAGACACGAATCCAGGCTTCAAAAATACTACAAGATTTAAGCCTTTGAATCTATAAAGGGGCTGGAAAATTTTAATATCATTGACATGCAGGCCATGAAAAGAATATTGATCGTCGAGGATGACAGGTCTCTGTGCGAGGCTTTAACTGCCTTTTTAAAAGCGGAGAATTTTGAGGTCGTCTCTGCCTCTGATGGAAAAGAAGGCTTCCGTTTAGCCAGTCAGGAAAAGATGGATTTGATCATACTGGATCTGGGACTTCCTTTAATGGGAGGGATGGATGTCTGCAAAGGTCTGCGTGAAAAAAGAATCACGACGCCCATTATTATGCTCACGGGCGAGAAAAAAGAGGAGATTGATAAAGTTCTCGGATTGGAGTTCGGAGCCGATGATTATGTCACCAAGCCTTTCGGGATGAAAGAACTCCTGGCCCGCGCTAAAGCAGTGCTCCGTCGTCTCAAGCCTGATGTCCCAGAGATTGAAGAATATTCTTTCGGAGATGTCTCCATCAATTTCAAAGGGCAGGCCGCTGTTAAAGGGAAACGAGAGCTCTCTCTGACAGCCAAGGAATTTCATCTCCTCAAATTCCTTATCATTCATGAAGGGGAAGTTGTGAGCCGGAATGACATACTCAATGAAGTCTGGGGGTATGACAGATTTCCAACGACTCGGACTGTTGACACCTTTGTTCATAATCTCAGACAAAAAATCGAGGATAGACCGTCTCAGCCTGCCCATCTCATCACGGTGCCTTGGTCTGGCTACAAATTCAAGAAGTGATTTACATATTTTTAAAAGGAATGATCTTTTTTGACTCTACTCTTTTTTCCTTTTGTTTTTAACAAAAAATTAACAAACTTTTTTAAAAAATTTGACAATCTTCGGTTTAAGAAACCTAGATTCTATACTGAGATAATAATAACTATGAGAAGAGAATGGATAGACGAGAAGGGAAGAAGCGGGAAAAGGTCGCTTCATCCATTCCTATGTGGATGACAAACGTGATTTTAACGCTTTTTTTTTGAGCCCAGGAGGGAGCTGATGAGGAGGAGGTTCATTCATCTGATTTCATCAGCTTGTATTTTCTATTTCTGTATGTGTGTATCATCTGGCTTATGTTCCCTTCTTGAGGAGGAGACCGGAGAGGTCAAGAGATCCCTGAGCGCCTTTCCCATTCTGATGTATGATACGGATATCGGAGTGGGTTACGGAGCAAAGGCAAAATTTGTCCATTATTTACACAAAAAGGAATCATTCGACTTTATCTTTTTCAATTCCACCAAAGGAGAGAGATGGTACGTCTTCACTTTTGCCATTCCCGATATCGAGATCCGCCAGGGAAAGACATATCCTCTCTCGTTTGACCTTCGGGCTGAGTACGATAAGTATCTGAAGTATTATTATTACGGCACTGGCGCGAACTCCAAAAAGGAAGACAAGACCGAGCTCACCTATGAAAAAAAGGAACTCCAGTTGAAGTTCGGGAGAGGTTTTAATCCCCGGTTCGTTGTCGAAGCCATCTATACGCTGCGGAATATACGCTACTTTGATGTGGAAGAAGACAAACCGTTCACCGATACTCTGGAAACAGTCGGGGAACAGTTTTCGCCATTTGTTTCGTTTATCGTTCGCTATGACACTTCTGACAGCCAGATTCATCCCAGGAAGGGTTATCGCTTGATTTTCCAGAATGATGTCGCCGCACGCTTTCTGGGAAACGAAAATGCACGCTACCACCGCTTCATCCTGGATTTCAGGAAGTACACTCTTTTATTCGGGCAGAAGGATGTCCTGGCCTTCCGGACCCTGATGCAGAAGATATCAGGGAAGGAGATCCCTCTCTTCGAGATGTCTGTGCTCGGCGGGGGCTCGGAGATGAATGCGATGAGAGGATACATGCTGAATCGCTTCAGTGATAGAGGAAAGTTCCTTGTCAATGCCGAGTACCGTTTTCCGATCTGGAAGAAACTGGGAGGAAATATTTTTGTGGACGGAGGAGTTGTCTGGTCTTCTCTTTCCCAGGTTCGGCTGGACAACTCTGTCATTGATGTTGGCTGGGGTTTGAGGTATTATTTACAGAACTTTGTTGTCAGGTTTGACATGGGTTGGAGCAGTGAAGGCATCGGGATCTATTTCAATTTCGGTCATGTCTTCTGAGTGATGACTCGATGAAGAGAGATAGCGATTTTCTGTACATTTGGCTTTTTTGCTTCGCTTTTCTTCTGGCATTTTTTCACATCCTCCCCCCTTTTCTGACCGATTTCTTTCTCTGGCCTCTATCCTGGGGGGACGCGCTTGATTTTCTCACGCCCTTTGCTGTCATTCCTTCAGCCTACATGATCTATTCCCGGTTGAGGACGATTTCCCTCTCTCCCTCCAGTCAGGAATCTTCCTCTCGCACCTTAAACATTGCCGGAAAGATCGTTTTAGGGGTTGGCATTCTGTGTTACGCAGAGGGCCATGGCCTTCATCTCTCAGCCAATTCCTTGGCGAGGCTGCTCCAGGATGCGAAAGAGTCGGAAATCTTCGAGGCCACTTACCTCTATGATGAGGTCATCAGCCATTTCATCTGGATCGCAGGGCTTTATTTGATTTCCCTGAGCTTGATCCTGCTGGCCTTCAGGCTTTCCCTTCAATCCCTTTCCTGGAAAAAGATTGTCCTTCTCTCAGCAGGGGCTGCTTTTTATGGTTTTGCTTTCACTGTGGAGGCCATCGAAGGTCAGACCGTGGTCTTGGCTTTCCCTGCGGCAGCAGCGGGTTTTCTTCTTTCCTTTTTTCTCTATCTTCGAAGAAGAAAGCAGCGTGTGGAGAACTTTCTCCTTCTCTTTTTCGTGATTGCTTATTTTTTGAGCGTGGTTTTTTTTACCTATTGGGGCCTATACCGGTCCGGGTTTCCTCAATTCAGTGAACTGGGCTGGATATGAGAGAAAGCCGCTTGAATCCACAAACTGGCGCATAATCAACACTCTGCCTGATCTTTCTTGAGGGTCTGCCTCTACTTTCCCATCACGATAGTGAAGAGTATCCCAGTGCGGATTTGACTTTTGACATTTTTCTACCAGTCGTCTAAATTGTAATTTTATGAGCAAAAAACCTGGCTATATCCAAAGTCAAGGTCTAATCGCATCCGGAAGAAATGAATAAGAAGGATTTTGACATCTCGGTCATCCGTCCTGAAATGCGTGCCTCGGATTTTAAGCAGAGAGGACAGGAGATGCCTCGAGCGAGATTAAAAAGTATCAAAAGAGGCCTGCGGACTCTCCATACCCTGGAAACAATGGCTGTCAACATCTACAAGTTCCAGATAACCAGAAAGACGGACGATCTGAACCTTCAGCTCATTTCTGCCATGAGCAACGAAATGACGCATCTTCAGGATTTTCAAGCCAAGCTTTTTGAGTATGGATTCAGACCGAGCAAGACAAGGTTCCTGCATTGGATGGTGGGTTTTGTTTTCGGGTTCTCGTCTCGAGTGCTGGGCAGAAGTGCAGTCCTGAGGACAGGGATCTGGGTAGAGACAAAGGCTGTCCATCATTATGAAGAACTTCTCCATGATATCGACTGGGATGAGGAGACGAGGGGGATTATCGAGAAGGACCAGGCTGATGAGCGGGGCCACATTAAACGGTGGCAGAGCTTCCTGAAGTAATCTTTGGAGTTCAGGATTCGACTTTAAGCTAGGTCAGCGAGCGCTGAGATC
>Ga0209636_10004865_pt1 | contig 13717 bp, 11 predicted proteins | sample DeeMarSWOR152_54_FD_187464 | JGI IMG/M metagenome (GOLD analysis project Ga0209636, IMG submission 187464) | Marine sediment microbial communities from White Oak River estuary, North Carolina - WOR-1-52-54 (SPAdes) (version 2) | ecosystem: Environmental > Aquatic > Marine > Intertidal zone >...
CCTACACATTCGAGAACACGGCCGAGATTCTGGATTACATGCGCCGAAAGGCAAGAGACGATCCAGAGAATCGCGAGGAGTACGGCCGTTACAGCAACCCCACGCAAACCGTTGCAGAGCGTAAGATCGCCGACCTTGAAGGCGGCGAACAAGCGTTGCTTTTCGCTAGTGGGATGTGCGCCATCACTACCACGATGTTGACTCTGTTATCCACAGGTGATCACGTAGTGATTATTCGCGATTGTTACCGTCGCACGCGGGACTTTGCCCTCAACTACCTGCCTCGATGGGGAATCGAGGCGACCTTAGTACCAGCCGAGAAGCCTGCAGAGCTGGCTAGTGCCATTCGCCCGACCACACACTTGATCTTTGCCGAAACGCCGACCAACCCCTACTTGCGCGTGATGGACCTATCGAAAATGGTTGAGATCGCCAAGAAACACGGCATCACCACGGCCATCGATAGCACCTTCGCCACACCGGTCAACCTGCGACCACTGGAATACGGTCTGGATCTGGTCATTCACAGCGCGACCAAGTACCTGGGCGGCCACAACGACCTGCTAGCCGGAGCCGTCGTTGGCACTAGCGAAACTCTGGCCAAGATCAAGGAGACAAGGGGGGTGTTGGGTGGCGTAAGCGGCCCCCACGACGCGTATCTCTTGCTACGGGGGATGAAGACCCTCGACTTGCGTGTCAAGCGCCAAAATGAGAACGCGCTACAGGTGGCCCAGTTTCTGGAGGAGCGCCCGGCCGTCCGCCGGGTCTACTATCCAGGCCTTCCCAGTCACCCCGACTTTGAGATCGCCCGCCAGCAAATGAACGGATTCGGTGGCGTGGTCAGCTTTGAGATCGACGGCAATATGGAAAAGACGGGCCAGTTCATCGACCGCTTGCGCCTGCCCTACATCGGTCCCACGCTAGGGGGCGTGGAAAGCATCGCCCAACAGCAGGCGATCTTCGTCTCCCTGGACCCCAAAGAACGCCGTGAAGCAGGGATCGAGGACAACCTGATTCGATATGCTGTGGGCATCGAAGACGTCGAGGATATCATCGCCGACCTGGAACAGGCGCTGGCGGAAATCTAGCTTGCTCACACGGAGGAACCGATGATCGTGCAGAAGTTCGGCGGTACGTCAGTCGTAGACGTGAAGTGCTTTGACAGCGTCGCCGATATCATCACCAAGCGCCAGGATTCTGGGGAAGCCATCGTCGTTGTCTCAGCGATGAGCGGCGTGACCGATCAGCTCATCGCCGGAGCGCGGTACGCGGCCGCAGGGGATGGTACAGCCTGCCAACAGGTTCAGTCGAGCCTCCTTAGCAAACACCGGGACGTAGTCGAGACTCTGTTGGATGGCAGCGAAGAGAAGCCAAAGCTCCACGCTTTCATCGAGGACCGGCTGGAGGCGCTGGAACGGTTCTACAGCAGCATCGCCGTGCTTGGCGAGCTGACCGCCCGTGCCAACGACGCCGTCGTGTGCTTCGGCGAACAACTTTCGGCCAATATCTTGGCGGCGGTGTTACGCAAGCGCGATGCAGCGGCGCAAGCGATCAACGCCACCGAACTGATCGTCACCGATGACAACTTCGGGGCAGCCACGCCGCTGATGGAGAAAACGCAACTGCGGCTGCAACAACAGGTCAAGCCGCTGCTCAAGGATGGTGTAATTCCCGTCATTACCGGCTACATTGCGGCAACTGAACAAGGCGTTCCCACGACCCTCGGCCGCAGCGGAAGCGATTACACCGCCACCATTGTAGCCGCCTGTCTGAGCGCCGACGAGGTGTGGATTTGGACCGACGTGGATGGCATCCTCACCGCCGATCCCAACATCGTTCCCCAGGCACGCACGCTGAGAGAGTTGTCGTACACCGAAGCGACCAACCTTGCCCGGTTCGGTGCGGAGGTCCTCCACCCTACAACGCTCCGGCCGGTGATCGCAAACGGCATCCCATTGCGTATCCTCAACAGCTTCAACTCCACCGATCCGGGCACCTTGATCGTTGAGGCACCTGGCTCCGATCGCGAGCTTCTACCGGCCATTATCTCCGCCACCGGTTTGAGCCTGATCATGGTTGGCAGTCAAGAAGATACTTGGCAACTACAGATGGCCACCCGCGTGCTGCAGCGTCTCGGTGAAGCGGCAGTCAACGTGCTCATGTTCTCCCAATCCTATTCCGAACAAAGCCTCAACCTGGTCGTTCGGGAACAGGACCAAGCACATTGCCTGAGGGTTCTGTCGCGCGAGTTCGCCGACCGTCCTTCGTGGACACTGCCGCAAGGCGCTACTCCTGATGGCCTTTCAGCCGTACCGACGCCCCAGAGGTTGGGCAACGGATACAGCCTAGGTACCAAGGAGAAGGTCGCGACGGTCTCTGTTATCGGTGTGCCCGGTTGGAACAAGACCAGTATTGCGTCTCACGCGTTTGCCGCGTTGGGAAAGCATGGAGTACGGGTGATCGCCGTGGCTCAAGCCGCCACGGAAGATAGCGTCTCTTTCTGCATTCCTGCGGATGAGGTCGCAGATACCGTACGCTTCTTGCACCGCGAGTTGGGTTTGGAAGACAGAAAAACGCGCTCGTAGAAGCTTCTAGTGAGTTTCCGAGACGTCCTTATCCAGCACTCAGCTCCTGCAGAAGCCCGCGCACATCTTTGGGGGAGATCACATTAAATCTAGCCTGGGAGGGTCTTATGCCAAGCCGAATCGAGTAGGCATCTCGCGGCAAAATCCCAAAAAGATCCTCATCAGTGCGATCATCTCCGATGGCCAAGATGAAGTCCCACTTGCTCCTGGCAAGCCACCTCAGCGCGGCTTGCCCCTTATCAACCCCAGAGTTCTTGATTTCGATGATTTTGTTCCCCTCTAGCACCCCGAGGTTATACGCGGCGGCGAGCTGCAGAAAGGTGTCTTTCAGTTCAGATAAACGCCGTTCTGCCAGCGCTGGATCGACCCGCCGATAGTGCCACACCAGCGAAAAATCCTTCTCTTCAACGAAGGAGCCTGGTGTTCTATCCACGTAGTGCCTGAGAATGGGTTGGAGTTCTGTTTTCCACTGGCTCGTCAGGGGTTGTAAGGTTTCCCACTCTGCTTTTGGGGCTTTGATCCACGCCCCGTGCTCTGCAATCAGCCCGGCATTCAGATCTGCAAACCAATTTTCCAACGTTTCCTTGTCCCTGCCGCTGATGATGACAACCTCGGTATTGTCAAGGCCAAGCAGGTTTTCAATCAAAGTCAGAAGCCCGGCGTCTGGCTTTGCTTTCTCCGGCTTTTTGACAAGCGGCACGAGGGTCCCATCATAATCCAAGAGAAGCAATCGCTTCTTACCTTTATGAAAAGCTCGGATGAGCTCGTTTCTGACTTTCGCGTTCACCCGATGCGCAGCAAGTTCGGATTGGACGCTCTTGATGGCGTCGAGTTCGGTGATGAACTCCTCCGCCCATTTCACGACGTTGTGCCGCTTGAGTCGATCCTGCATCGTTCGGTTGCGCGCGATCTGCTCCTGCTCAGGCATCGAGAGCGCTTCTTTCAAAGCGGCCACGATGTCCTCTTGATCATTCGGATTCACTACGATGGCCTCGGAGAGCTCTTCGGCCGCCCCGGCCACCTCACTGAGAATTAGGACGCCTTTGCCATCGCACTTGCTTGCGACGAATTCCTTTGCGACCAGATTCATCCCGTCCCGCAACGGAGTGATCAGCGCCACATCGGCAGCACAGTACCACGCAAGGAGGCTGCGGAATGGCAACGTGCGATACGAGTACCAGACAGGCACCCAGCCGATCGTTCCGTGCTTGCCGTTGATTTCGCCGATGTGCTCGTCGATCTGGCGCTTAAGCGCCAAGTAATGCTCCACCTTTGTCCGAGAAGGAGTCACCGCCAACATGAAATGGACCCTTTCCCTAAATTCGGCATTTGATGTCAAGAAGCGATCGAAAGCCTGCAATCGCTGGAGGATGCCCTTTGTGTAGTCGAGGCGGTCGATTGAGAAGATCAATTTGCACTCTCCCGTCTTCTCGCGGATTTTGCTGACTTCCTCCTCTACAGCACAATCGCAGGCCCCTTTGGAAAATCGATCGTGGTCAATTCCCATCGGAAACGCGTCGACCTTTACCACACGGTCCCCCACGTTGAGCTGCCCCATCGTGTGCTCATGACCAAGGAGATATCGGGCGCTGTTGATGAAATGCCGCACGTAACCATACGTGTGGAATCCAATAAGATCCGCCCCCAATAGCCCCTCAAGAATCTCCTTGCGCCAAGGAATTAGGCGAAAGATCTCTGAGGATGGAAACGGGATATGTAAGAAGAACCCAATTTTCGCCTCTGGAAGCTTTTTTCGAATGAGTCGTGGAAGCTGCATGAGATGATAATCGTGAATCCAAATGGTGTCCGTTGGCTCAGCGATGTTGATCACCGCGTCATAAAAACGCCTATTTACTCGTTGGTAGGCTGCCCAAAACGCGTTGTCATACACAACATACTGCGTGAAGTAATGAAAGAGCGGCCAGATTGTTTTATTGCAGAAGCCGTGATAGTGATCCCTGATCTCATCAGCGGACAGAAAAACCGGACGGCAGTCTACGGCGGCGAGTTGCTCTCTGATCTTCTTTGCTTCTGTTTTGCCCCCTCTTGCTGTCACTCCGGGCCAACCGACCCACAGGCTATTGTAGGTTTCATAGAAGGAAGCCAAACCCGTTGCCAGCCCGCCAACACTGTTCTGAAAGTGCAGACGTCCCTTTCTCCGTTGAACGCTGATCGGTAACCGGTTTGAGACAAACAGAATTCTGCTCAAAAGACTTTTCCCCCTTTATCCGTTCATCTCCCTCATTGTACCACCGATAAGACAGATTGCTCGGTCTCATTTGCCAGGATCGCGGTGGCGCATCGTACGGCACCGAGGTTCTGTGGGGCTTAGAACACCCACTCTTCCCCTTGCGCGTATCCGCCGACGTGCTCGGGGATCGCTTCGAACAGGAGGGCCTCTCCAGTGACGATCGCGCCCTCACCGAAGCGATCGCGGATGTGGTCGATGGCCCGATTCAGCCGCTCTTGCCGCCGATCTTCCTCCAATAGGTATCGGGGAAGGCTCGCCTTCTCAGTGAGGTTGCGAACCGAGACCCCAACATACGAGATGGCTTCGGGCTGAACAGGCATTGTGCGGTGGATGGCCAGACACGCCTCGTAGATCGTCTCCCCATCGTCGGTGGGGAAAGGGAGGGTAGTCTGTTTGCCACAATGTCCTCCGAGTGCTCCAAGGCGAAAGCCAAAATAGACGGTGCGGCCAACCACCCCGAGCTTGCGCATTCGCCGTCCCACTTTGTCGCACAGGCCACGCAGCACGAGCAGGGCCAAGTGAAATGGCCGCAACCGCCCGGGAAGAGATTTGGAGTGACCGACCGACTTCACCGGTACGACCGTCGTGTAGGGAATCACGGGACTGGGATCGCGGCCCTGACCGATCTCCTTCAGAAACAGGCCGTAGACGCCGTATTCCCGCTTCAGGTACTCGACGGGTGCCCTCCCTAAGTCGGCCAGGGTGCGAATCCCCACCTTGGCGAGGCGCGCCTCGATGCGATGCCCGACGCCGCACACGTCACCGACCGAGGTGCTCTCAAGCAGTGCTGGGAGGTCTTCGTCCCGCAGCTCTCCGATTCCGTCCGGCTTGTGACGCTTGGCGACCAATTTGGCAAACGCCTTATTGGAGGCGATCCCGATCGTGCCACTGATGTGCGGACCAAGCACCTCGCGAAACTCGTCCTTGATCAACCTTGCCATCGACACCGGGCCGCCATAGCGAGCTGCTTCCTGGGTGACGTCCATGAACACTTCGTCGATGCTGAATACCTCGAGCACGGAGGTGTAGCACTTGAGGACGGAAAGGAAGCGCTTGGTCACCGCGATGTAGCGCATCATACTCCCAGAGACGAGGATGAGGTGGGGACACAGGCGCCGCGCTTCCCAAATTGGCATCCCTGTCTTGAGCCCGTAGCGCTTAGCCTCGCGCGATACAGCAACAACGATCGACCTCTCGTGCGGCTTTCCGGTCACCCCGATCGGTTCGCCACGCAGGGATGGGTTTGCCTGCTGCTCCACCGAGGCAAAGTAGGCATCCATGTCGAGATGCATGATAATCCGCGGCATTGGTGACGCCTCCCTCTAACTCTCCAGTTCGATCGCGTCCAGAGTCCACTGGCAGCGGTTGGTGTTCAAGCGAATGCGAAACTGGTTAGCCCCGCTGCTCACCGCATAACAAAGGAATCGCGTCTCCCCGTCACGCTCCGGGTATACTAGGTTGGTGGCGGTGACCTCAAAGCGCCGATTCCTCCAGCGAAAGGCACGCAACAGGGGGTGTGGGGCCCCACGTTGGTAGATGACATAGGCATCGATCGGCTCGTCCACCGGCTGAACCATGAGCGCTCACTTCATTCAGTGTACTAACTGAACAAGTAGCTGTCAAGGGGAGAGAATAGAAAACAGGCGGTAACTCGGGTGGGGACCGGCCAAACCGACTTCCTCGCGCCGGATAAGACGCAGTTCCGCCAGACGGCCGACGCGATGAAGACAAGCATTGTGACGAATATTAAGAGCCTCGGCGAGCTCTTTGGGAGTAGTTTCTCCACGCTTGACCACGAGTGCCAATGCCTCCCGCATCGCTGGTGCGAGGAAGCCGACAACCTCCCAACCATCATCGGTTAAACAAATCATGGCAAGGCGGCGACGTTCGAGCTTGTGTGCCAGATCGTCAGTGATCTCCAGCGAGGGTGCCCGCAGGACCAGGTAGCGATCGCCGTACTCACCACTGGCAAGCCGGCTGTAAGGAATGGCGATCGCCTCATCGGCGAACGACCCGCTCAATACCTCGACGCCTTCCAATGAAACCACCACACGACCCGGTTGGGGAAGCTCGTCGAGGAGGCCAAGGAGTTGCTCGCGGGCCGCTTTGCCCTCCAGCCTCGTCCCAAGTCGGACACCAAACGGGGCAATGGGAAACATTCGCTCATGCATCGAGTTCATTGAACCCGGTGAATCATTCATTGTCAATCGGTGGGGCTTCGATCCCAAACACTCTCCGTGGGAGGCAAATGGCAATCTGCACGCCAGGAAATACCGGGGCGTCGTAGATATCGCCGTGCTCTGCATCCATGATGAGGAGCGCTTCACCGCTACGGATCGTAAGCATCCCATCCCAGTTGCGAACCAGCCGCGCAATCCGCCTTAACTCCCCCCCACGTCCGGGGTCAGTAAACCGGCTCATCCCCTCAAACACAATCGCATCAAGGGCGCTTCTGTCACTCAGTGAGGCAAACTCCGGCCGCAACGCGAGGCTGCCGTGCAGCCCCACTCCTTTGTCCGCCACGGCAAGAAAGATCGAATCCGTGTAATCCTGGATCGCAGCAAGGCCATGGGGATCGGAGACCGCCCCAGTGGCATTGCTGTGCTGAGGAATGTTTTGGAACAGTTCGATCATAATCCTAATCAGTGCATTGCGCGACGTGCCGGTGAGCGGATAGCGCTCGGCAAGGCGACGATCAAACGCTTCAACCAATCGGGAGACCTCCTGTTCCTTGGCGATTGAGGTGATTGGCGCAAGCGCATTAGTCACTCTCACAGGCGCAATACGGCTGGTAGGGACAAACTCGTCAACCTCGGCAAAGAACCCCATCGCCTCCATCCACCGATGGACCGAGGGACTCTCTGGCCATTGAATCACTAAATGGGGGCCTACCTCCAACCGGTGCCGCATCCCGAGCGCGAGCAGCAAGAGCGCATAGGGATCAATAAACGTGATGTGACGCAGGTCAAGCTCGTTTGCTTTTTGAGCAACGAGCACATCGAGCACCTGATCGATCGTCTCCACGGTAAGCTTCGCCACGGACTCTACCCTCCCGCTTCAGATCGCGAAGCATTGGTTCAATGTTACTCCTCAATCGAATCCTCTGCTGAAAACGATCGAAACCGACCGTCGAAGATGGAACGCCGGTCCATCCAAAGGCGATGCTCAAGCGCGAAGGAATTCGAACTTCCGCGTTGCGACACGCCTTCTTCACAAGATTTTCACACGAAGTCGTTAAGCTTTGTGCTAGCAAAGGGAGCAATGTGCCAGGCTCTTTTTCTGCTTGTTATCTCATTAGTGAGGAAGAGGGCGTTCCGCTCGAATACTAACGAGAAGCTGAACAAGTGTCACGCCTCTGAAGCAGGGAGAATGGGCCTTGCCGGGAGGAACGGCTTCGTGGAAAAGAAAGCTTCTACAACGCAAAATCGTTAAAACGGCAGCTTGAGTAGGCTGCCCCATTGACCTTCTTTTGCACCCAGGAGGAAAAAAGCGAGCCATGGGACAGAAAGCAAAAGGCGGGTGGATAAAGCACTGGCGCTGGATGCTTCTGCTTGTCGCTGTGCTTGTGGTAGCGATCGGTATCGGCATTACCATCGATCATTTTGTGAATCGACCACCCGCGCAGGAGAAGAGCGCCTCAAGCCCTTCATCCACCGAGGGTCCGACGCTCTACACGCTGGATGAGGAGCAACCAGAGTCCCCTCGAACTGAGGTGAAACCACCGTCCGCGGCGTTGGACGTCCCCGTGGGAAACCGAGTGGGACAACGGGCACCGGATTTCACCCTATCGCGGCTCGACGGTGGAGAGGCATCGCTCTCCGAGTTCCGCGGCCGCGTGGTTATCCTCGACTTTTGGGCAACCTGGTGTGGTCCATGTCGCGCCTCCATGCCAGGCCTCGAGGCGTTGCGCGCTCGCTATCAGGGCAAGGGGTTGGTATTGGTCAGCGTGAGCCTCGACCGCAGGGAAGAAGATGCCAGAAGTTATCTGGAGAGAACCGGCTACGCGGAGTTCATCGGACTGTGGGAATCACTCGCCACTACTAGAGAGCTGGCCCTGCGCTATGGCGTTCTGGGAATACCCCGGACGTTCGTAATCGACCGCCAGGGGATCATCCGCTATTGTGGCCACCCAACTCGTCTCACCGGTGCGACGATTGACCCCTGGTTATAGTAGGAATTAAGGAGGTAATGAATAAATGAGAAAGGTCGGGATGAGTATTTTGCTTTCGATTGCAACCGTTGGAGTAATCGTCGCTGCAGTGCCCAAGATCGAAGTTGATGACCCCATCTTCGACTTCGGGGAGGTGCTCGAAGGGATTGCCGTCTCCCATACGTTCGTTCTAACAAACAGCGGAGACGAGCCTCTCATGATCGAGAAGGTTCTCGCAGCCTGTGGATGCACCACCACAGCACTTCCCAAAGACACCCTCGAACCCGGCGAAACCGTCGAACTGGAAGCATTGGTGGACACGGCGGGCTTTGGTGGAAACATAAGCAAGAGCATCTCCGTCCATACAAACGACCCCGAGACCGAGAAGTTGACTCTGCGCGTTACAGGAAATGTCAAGCAAGCCGAAACCTATCACGTCGCCGTAGCGGACCTCGACTACCTGTTCTACCTACTGATCGACCTGCGGGAGGAAGAGGACTACGCCGCAGGCCACCTCATGGGAGCGATCAACATCCCTTACGCTCAACTGGGGGATTGGATCGATCGATTGCCAACCGGTGTACTTGTCATCCTCTACGACCAGGATGGATCACTGAGTGACCCCGCCGCGCAGACTCTGGAAGAGGCCGGCTTCTACGAGGCGCGAAGCCTCCTTGGTGGCCTTAATGAGTGGACGCGCCAATTCAAGGATAAGTACGTCCTCGCCCCAAGCGAGGAGGAGGACCCCCAATAGGCAGCAAAGAACTCCACCGTCAATTTGGGAGGCTCTTCGTCTCAATATGAGGCGAATCTCCCGTGCAAGGAGATCGGAAACGAGAGTCCTGTCTTTCAATCACTAAATGTTGCTACTTCGTCCTTGAACCTGCACTCTTCCCTCCCAGCGACTTGGACTCATTGACTTGCTCAACCCTCGTCCAAGACGCTGCAAGTGAGACATGCCGGCTGGTCTACGGCTGCACTATATACACAGCCCAAGATGTGCCACATCTCTTCAAGACAAGTCTTTTCAGGGACCCCTCCTGCGGCTATAATAGTCGCTACATAAGAAGGGAGGGTCTATGCGTGTTGTTAGGTGGGTAGCATTAATAGGTTTAGTATGTGCGGCTGGTATACTGGCGGGGTGCGCTCTGTTGGATCCACCCCCAACGGCGAATTTCACTTGGAATCCTTCTGATCCGTTGGCGAGAACGGACGTGCAATTCAACGATTCCTCGACGGATTCCGGCTTTCTTGGTGCTGGTGGAATTGTCTCTTGGCTGTGGGATTTCGGAGACGGGGATTCGTCACCCTCGCAAAACCCGAAGCACGAATACGAAAAGAGTGGGACGTACACTGTGAAGCTCACCGTCACCGATTCAAGTGGAGGCACCCACACCGCTCAGAGACAGATTACCATCACCCCAAGCCTAAATGGCAGCTGGAAAGGTTTCATCATAGATCCTGTAGGCTTCCAGGATCAGTTTGAGATTGACTTCCAGCATTCGGCCGCCGGAGGCATTACAGGAACTATCTACTATTTTGGCGTACCCTATGTTGCCTCGTCGATCTCGTTCAACCCCGCCTCCAAAGTCGTCAGGTTCCAGTGGATAGATTTTGGGGTTCGCTTCGAGGGGACGCTCGATCCTTCGGAAACGAGAATCACCGGCGATTGGTACTGGCTTGTGGGGGGAGTTCAGGGCTGGGGTTGGGATGTGAGCCTGCAGTAGAGTCATGCAGCAACGCTGAACCTCTCCGCGCAACCCACTGTTTTGTAGTGTGCGTTTAGATTGCGCGCCCGCGAGCCGTTTACGATGCGGTGGAGACCGCCAGAGTCAAGGACCTTACAGCCTCGACAGACATGAAACACCGGCCTCCGAAAACAAGAGGCATCTCGGTGGCTTTGATGGCCTGCGTTGTGTTGATGCTGGGAGGATGCGTGCTCTTTCGCAACGAGACGCCAGTTGCACACTATCGTGCCCTCCCCGTCTGAAGGAGAGTGCCCACTCACGGTGCAGTTCGACGCCGGGAGTTCGTACGACCCGGACGGATACCTGACTTCCTGGCAATGGGATTTCGGAGACGGACAAGACGGGTCCGGCTCCCAGACATCACATGTCTTCGATGCACCTGGTGTCTACAGCGTCTCCGTGTCGGTCCGCGATAACCGAAGGGCGGTTTCCTCCTATTCATCCGACATCGTCGCCCTCGAACCGAACGAAGCCCCGGTCGCTAAATTCACCGCCACGCCCACACAGGGGGAAGCCCCTCTTACGGTGCAGTTCGACGCCCGTGCGTCCTATGATCCCGATGGAACAATCGTGACCTGGCAGTGGACTTTCGGCGACGGCGCAGCGGGGATCGGATCCCTCGTTTCTCATCGATACGGCAGCTCCGGGAGCCACACTGTTACCCTTTCGGTAGAGGACGATCGAGGTAAAACCGCGACGAGCACAGCAACTATCAGAGTCACCGCCAGCCAGACCATAGAGCGCCACTATCAGTGGGAGTACGGTGGACGTACCTGGGACTGGAACGTGTCCATTCCCAGGGCGCTATACGACGAGTACCGTCGGCGCTTCCGGGGAGCCTGGATCACTCGCGATTACGATGAGTACGTGTTGGACCCGCTTGACGACGCCTACTTGAACGATCTGGTCGACGAGATCGCCCAACAAACGGGGAATGATTACTTCAGTACGGTGGAATGCCTATTCCACTTTGTCCAGGCCGCGGTCGACTATGCTTATGATCCAATGTGGTATGAGTATCCTCGCTACCCGGTGGAGACGTTGGTGGAGGAAGCCGGGGACTGCGAGGATACCGCAATCCTCTATGCGAGCCTAGTGCGAACACTCGGCGCCGGCGCGCTGTTGGCCGCCGTGGACACCGATCACAACGGCGCCGCCGATCACATGATCACCCTCGTCCCGGTCGATGTAGCCTACGCAGCAGGCACCACCTGCAGCGCAGGACAAAGCACGAGCTTCTGGGAATACAATGGGAAACTCTACGCGTTTGCCGAGACAACAGGAGATCCTGACACTCTCGGATACTACTTCTCTTTAGGATGCGACCCGTGGAACCTGCAAAGCTCGGACTTCTTGAAGACCTGGGATGTATCGAGAATCGGCGTATCTCCGCAGCTCCTCAAGCTTGTCACCGATCTCTGACCGAACAGCGGACTTCCCTTGGTCGGTATCAGATCAGCAAATTCCAGAGGTTTACTGCCCGAATTCGCTCGTTCCTATCAGAATCGCCCACCGTCACTTCCGGTCGATAGCTTTGCCCTCGAGGTCCACTTTGAGGGACAAGAACTCAAGCAGATCCTTGAGTGCGATGATTCCGACCAGCCGGTCCCCATCTACCACCATCAGCCGGCTGTTGCCGGTTCGACTCATCAGGGAGAGCGCATCGGTCGCGTCGGCATCCGAGGCGATGGTGTTCTCGGACGAACATGCAGTAGAGACTTCCTTCACCGTATGCTGATCCCATTGTTCACGGGGGATGGCTTTCACATCACGAGTAGTGACACAACCCACGAGCTTTTCCTCTTGCACCACCGGGTACATCTTGAAGTGATGCTTGTAGACATAATCCTCCACGAGTTGCTCGACGGAGATGTGGTAGGGGACCGTCACGGGGTTCTGTTCCATGAAGCGCCGTACAGGCTCCCCCTCAAGGAGCTGGCGGGCCACCAGCTGTCGATAGGAGGTCTGGGAGGCATTTCTCACGAACATGCCGATGAGGAACCACCAAATACCGCCGACAAAGTCCCCTCGCACGATCGTCACCACGCCCATCGCGATCAGCAGAAAACCGAATCCAGAGCCAATAAACGATGCGATCCGTGTTGCCCAGGCAAGCCGACCGGTAAAGCCCCACAGAGCGGAACGCAAGACCCGTCCCCCATCAAGAGGAAACGCCGGCAACAGGTTGAATGCAGCCAACACCAGATTGATCGACCACAGATAGCTCAGCACGCCGATGATGGGGTCCGGCCAACCGCTTCTGGCACCCAAGACGGTGATGCCGTAGAGGATGCCTCCCAAGATCACACTGGCTGCCGGTCCGGCGATCGCCATGAAGAACTCCGCCTTGGCCGTCGGTGGCTCCTTTTCCATCTCCGCCACGCCGCCGAAGATGAACAACGTGATCCCCTTCATCGACAGGCCAAATCGCCTCGCAACCAGCGAGTGTGAAAACTCGTGCACCACGATGGAGGTGAACAGGCCCAACGCCCCCACAATGCCCATCAACACGTAAGTGGTTCCAGATAATCCTTCAAAGTAGGAGGGAAAGACCGCCCGGGCAAGCGACCACGTGATGAGAACAGCGATAACGAGCCAGCTTAAATCAATCTTAACTTCAAACCCAAGTAGCCGAAACAGTGTGATCCGTTTCCCAAACATCGTTCACCTCCGCGGCTTAAACACACGTTCCCCTATTCTTATCCGTATGCGCTGGCCAAGTCCAGGGGTTAAGCCGCGAAGCAAGGACACTGGGCAGAGGAAAAGGCCGGTTGGCTTTGCGCATTTGAGCCCCATTCCGTCTTGCGAAAAAAGGGGCAGATCGGTTACAACCCTCGGGGATCATGAAACGGATTGCTGTCTTGACCAGCGGTGGCGATGCACCTGGCATGAACGCCGCAATTCGGGCCGTCGTGCGGACGGGCCTCGAATACGGTTGGGAGATCTTCGGTGTGCGGTGCGGCTATGCCGGGCTCATCGCCGG
>Ga0209636_10004867_pt1 | contig 13716 bp, 9 predicted proteins | sample DeeMarSWOR152_54_FD_187464 | JGI IMG/M metagenome (GOLD analysis project Ga0209636, IMG submission 187464) | Marine sediment microbial communities from White Oak River estuary, North Carolina - WOR-1-52-54 (SPAdes) (version 2) | ecosystem: Environmental > Aquatic > Marine > Intertidal zone >...
ATGATCGTCCCACCCTCCTCTTTGATTATTTTCTCTGAAAATCTACGATCAAATTCAACCCTTTCTTTATTGCCATATAGTTGCACATAGTATTCCCATTCAAACGGTTCCTGTGTTCCATCATATATTGACCATTGCTGCTCAGCCCATATCGGTCCTCCCCCAAAAAAGTCATTAAATATTCTATAGGACGCTCTCGCTAATCCCTTGAAGTTCTCATCTTTGAAGTTGCCCTGTACCATGTGCCGTGCTTCTGGAATCCGCCACAGGGGCAGGGTCTGCTTGACGATTATTCCAAGCGTTCCTTGAGCTCCTAAGAAAATGTGGGCTATGTTTGGTCCATATGCCCGTGCGCGTTCTGGTTTAACGCCTGGCAATGCTGCAGAACCGGTAATGAGCAGCTCACCTGTAGGGAGCACTACCTCCAAACCGATGGTTAAATCAGAATAATATGACGTGTTATGTGGCCCCCCTCCCATTTGTTTATCCAATGGAAGGTGCATACCTGCCTGACTAACCGTGCCCAAAATTGATACGCTGGCTGGCGAAGCCTGAGCAGAAACCCAATAGCCCTTCACCGCCAACTCGCGGTAGGCTTGGGCCCAATTCACTCCAGGCTCAAAGGTGACGGTCATTAACTCCTCGTCAATTTCAATATTTTTCATCCGACTAAAGTCAAGCATGATACCGCCCTCAGTGGGGACAGTTTCGAAGTAAGCTGAGGTCATAGCTCCAACTGGAATTATGGAAACTTTATATTGGTTTGCGAGGCGAACTATCTCCTGAACCTCCTCGGTGCTGCCAGCCCTAACAATGAAACCTGGCCTTTTAACTTCCTCCGGCATCTCCTGTCTTCCAACAGAAAACTTTCCGGTTGAAGTCGCCATGTATGCTTCTACGATAATCTCTTTGTCCGTAACGTTCTTAGAGCCCACAATACCCATTAATTTTTCATACAAGAGAGACTTATTAACCGCCAAAGTAATCACACTCTCAAGTGCTGGGGCTAAACTAATTATACTTATATTAAGTTTATCTTGGATATTCTATTATTTAACCCTAATTTGCATATCGGATAGAAAGTTTCTAGTAGCGCGCTAATGGCCCTTCAGGTGACTTTGACTTAATAAGTAAGGTGAAAGAAAAAAATATGTTCCTCAAGCCTTTCGGTTTTTTCTAGCCAAAAACTTTAAAAATGATCCAACTGAACACCCTAGTCTGAGGGACATACTCATGGTTTATTGCACTAAATGTGGTGCCAAGAACGAAGACACCGCCGAAGTATGTGTAAAGTGTGGAGCACCCATAGTTCTTCCAAGAGCCCCTCCGCCTTGGAGAGTGCATCGAGAAGCGGAAGAAGCCTGTTTTGGGATACCTAAGCCATGGTTTCTACCCTTTATTGGTATAGCAATCATTCTTGCTGGTGTCTTTTGGTTGTTAGAGCAAATCTTTCCAAGGATGCCGAACGCATGGCCATTCATAGTAATTCTTTTTGGTATACTGATTGTTCTTGCGGCCCTTTATCGCCCCAAACGCTGACAACGATCGAGAAAAGGTTTTACGGTGTCTCAAGCCAGTCTTTAATTCGTTACATACTCAACCAAACGTCATATAAAGAATTCACACGTTTCCACACTGCAAGCATAACAAATCCTCTTGTGATCCCACTGAGAGAGTGATATCCGAGTAAAAATCCAGAAAACAATCAAAAGGATTAAGAACAAATCCATGACTGCGCTTTGAACAAGTGTATCAATCTCGACTAAGATAAGAAACGCCCCCAAGACAAAGAATGAGTTCAAAAGGAAGCGAAGAGGGCTCTTTCGATTCTTAAACAAGGGAAATTGGAGCAACCCCAAGCTTATTCCCAAAATCCCGAAATAAACTGTAGGAAGACTTTTCTGACTTAATTGCCAAGCGCCGAAAAAGTATAAAAAAGTTGCAACGAGGCTGATTAGCGCTCCCAAAAGAAGTCCGGTGCAGCTTGTGCAGAATGTTCTGTTGCCAACCCTAAAGACATGACCAGAAAAGTTTCCGCAGTCAGGGTGATGCCCACGCACTGCGAATCGAACCCTATAAGAGGTCATATCGCTTTCTTGAGAAGAGCGGTACTTTTTTACAAGAACCTCTTCTTTCTTTAAATGAAAGACCCCTAAGCAATTTTTTGGAAATAAAGCCGCCAAGCTCCCTAAGACGCAGATTGATCCGAAAACCGAACCGATCACTGGTTTTCTCCAAGGAAGGCTCTCCGCTACAGGAGGGTTAAACGTAAGTATCCCAACGAGGAACAGTCCGAAGAATGAAACGCCCATTAGAAACAGCAGATAGGCATCTTGATTTATTTTCTGATAAGTGGTAATCGTACTCAATACAAACCTCTCAACTGCTTTACAATACCTCGAGTGGCCATGTACCAATAGACCCTTCTTCTTATCTCGTTCCCAGAAAAAAGACCCTTAAATCTCCTGTTCCAAGAACCAAAGAAGCTTCGGTAGCACTTGTAGAGTTCCTCTTGAACCTCGTTTATTGACAAAGTTTCCGTGGGCATGATGGCGTGAACCATATCGTAGTTGGCCCAATTCCAATCCTCAATCCATCCATTCCGCTTGGCCTCCTCGAAAATCTCGGTTCCCGGAAACGGGGTCAGGATTGCGAAAATTGCGAGGTCAGGGTCCAAATCATTTACAAACTCTCTCAGATTCGCGATCGATTCAGCGGAATCCTTACGTTCTCCAATAATGAACATTGCGTGAGCAAAGATGTCATTCTCCTTCAAGAGATTCACTGTCATCTTAGCGTCTTCGGGGTTTATCTCTTTACCAAAGGTTTTAAGGGTGGATGGACTGTGGCTTTCTACTCCTAGAAGCGTCCAGCGGAGACCTGATTTCCGCATTTTGGGCAAGATGTTGCGGCGATTCACGACATCATCACACCTTACCTGCATAAACCACATCATGTCGTCTGAAAAACCCCGCTGAATAATCTCGTCAGCCAACTCGCTTGCACGCCTACTCAGACCTAAGTTGTCATCGGTTAACCAGATAAACCTGCTTCCATATTTTTGATAGACGAACTCCATCTCGTCTGCGATGCGTTTAGGGGATTTAGCTCTCCATGTTCCCTCCCAGTGCCTCCATTGGGTGCAGAATGTGCAGCGGTGTGGACAGCCCCTCGACCCCTCAACTAAAGCATACCTAGTTTTGGGACCCGCCATAGCGGTGAAATGATACTCATGAACGATGTCCTCAACAAATTGATATCCAGGAAAAGGCAGGTCATCTAGGTTCTCAATTAAGGGCCGTGGAGGACAATGCAGAATTTTTCCGTTATGCCTAAAAGAGATGCCCTCTATCTCAGAGAAGGGCCTCTTTTTAGCAAACGCCTGTACCAACTCCACAAGGGTTAGTTCCCCTTCCCCTCGGACAATCACGTCGATCTCAGGATATGTTTCTAGGCTTTCTTGAGCCATCACTGTGAAGTGTTGACCCCCGGCAACGGTTAAAATGTCTGGTTTCACCTTCTTCGCTGTCTCCAAGGTTCGAACAGCAACATAGGTGTTGCAGGTAGCAAGTGCACTTGAAGCTACGATATCTGGATCAAAGGACTCGATGTACTTTTCCATTCCCTTCCAATTCAAATGCTTAGCCTGACAGTCCAAAACCGCTATTTCCACATCCTTGTTTTTATTTTCAAGGAATGCTGCAAGCTGAAGGATGCCGTAAGGGGGTGGAAGATATTCTCCCATGACAAACCAATAGTCCTTTGGTGGCTCCACGAATAGAACCTTCACACATGCACCCGCTTTGGCTCGGCTCGTATTCTACTGCCTTTTCCTCTATAATTCACAGTCAGTTACACAATGAACAGAGAAAGGGATAACTAATAGATTCGTCACTCCCCCCATCCTGTTTTCCTCGTCTCTCGTTTTGCTCTTCTTATCTCTTCTTGAGTGGCGAGGGGACTCGAGGTTCCGCAGTAAAGGATAGAATTTCGTGTTCTCATTTAACTCGACTCCACACTTTACACAGTACTGCAATTTCACACCTCGAAACCATATTACCTATGAAGTACATTATTACTTTTATGCAGAAGACGACGCATATTCTTAATACTTTGTTGGTTGAGGTCAAGTATTTTAAAAAAAAGAGAGTGGATACATTAGATTAGATGATTGTCGGGGGTGATTGATGATTCAGGGTGAGAGGCGTCCAGAAGGAGGGGATAGGCTTAGTCTTGCTTCTTTTGGATTTTTCCTAATTCTCATAGGCGCCATTAGCGCGCGCTTGATTACGCCGAACTACTACGATGAGTTCTCTGCCTTCTTTAGAGATTTCCATCTCGTGAGAGTGGCTTCAAATGTCTTTCTACCAGCTCCAAAGTCAAGTCATCCGATAGTTTACACCGCGTTTATGGACTTCTGTATTGCCTATGGCCTGTTTCAAATCGCCGTTTTGGTTTTCAGGTTTGTCCTTTGAGACCCCATTGATAGGAAGTCGGGAACGGCTTCTGGAATAGTATTTTGGCTGGGTGCAGGTTACCTTCTGAGCATGCTGATAACTAAAAGCATCGGTTGGTTCAACTTTCTCGCTGGACTTGTCATTTTCATAGGGTTCTCAATTATTGTTAGAAGTCTTGTTACATTATCATTCCAAGTTACGCAGCGATAGCCTTGAAAGAGAAACTAAACAAATACTTGGCTTAAGACTACACATAGGATTAGACTGCTAAATTTGTAATCTCGTCGAAGGCAATTGCCAGATCGATAGTGAAGCCAAAGGTGCGTACCCCCCTTCGTTATTAACGAACTCAACCCCATAATTTGGGGAAAGGATCTCGCCAAAAACTGAAGATTCTTATTATCGCGGTACTTCTCAGTTTATTTGCTGAGCTGACGTAAATGACTACGATGCACATTGGATTCGATGACACAGATTCGCCGAGCATGGGCTGCACCACCTACATAGCTGCGCTTCTCGTTGAAAAAATGCATAGGCTAGGCGCTACCTTTACCGACTATCCCAACCTCATTCGGCTGAACCCAAACGTTCCTTGGAAAACCCGTGGAAACGGTGCTCTCTGTCTAAGAATCAAGTGCAGTGAAGAATCGGTGGAAGAAATTATGGAAATAGTGATCGAAACCATCGAGGAAAATGCTGACCTAAGCTACGCTGGCACCGACCCTGGGATCGTTTTCCTTTTAAACAACATACCCAGAGAGCTAAAAGACTTCGCTAAGAGAACCATTCAGAGCGTGGTGAAAATGAAAGAAGCCTTAAAACTCATCAAGATGCTTAATGCCAAGGCCGTGGGCTTCAAGATCGGACGTGGCATCATTGGAAGCCTAGCTGCTATCGGAGAAACCCTAGAAGAGGACCACACATACGAGATAATAGCCTACCGAACAAGGGAAAATCGGGGCAAACCACGAAGAATAGAGGGTTCATCCGTCGAGGAAATGAACGAGAAAACCGCGCCCCTAACGTTTAACAACATAGACCCTGAAAAAGGCAGGATCCTCATAACTCCCAGAGGACCGGACCCTATCCTATACGGCATCCGGGGGGAGACCCCGGGGGTCGTTAAACAAGCCCACGAACTGATCCGATCGCAGGAAATGATCGAGAGGGGGATCATCTTCCGAACGAACCATGGAACTGACGCTCACCTACGAAAAATCAGCTCTATAGGTGAGGTGCATCCTTTCAATCCCGTTGTTGTCCGTGGAGCCTTAACCGGGAGACCTCAAGTCATCTCTGGGGGGCACATTATCTTTCCAATCAAAGACAAAACCGGGCAGGTAGATTGCGCTGCCTATAAACCCACTGGGACTCTTAGAGAAATCGCCAAGAAGCTGATCGTTGGAGATCTTGTTGAAGCCCTTGGTGGAGTTCGCCCCGCTTCATTAAGGCATCCCATCACCATCAATTTGGAAAAGATTCGAATTATCAAGCTAGTTCCCAAAATCGTTTTCCACAACCCGATGTGTCCTCAGTGTGGCAAACGGATGAAATCGATGGGTACGAGGAAGGGATTTAGGTGTAAGAGATGTGGCTTTCGATCCTCTGAGCTGAAAAAGAGGAGTGTTGAGAGAAAGCGGGATCTTAAGAAGGGGCTTTACATCACTTCTCCTCGATCTCAGAGACATCTAACAAAGCCCTTCTGTCGATACGGGAGAGAAAAATCTGGCATGCCAAAGAAACTGATTAAGGATTGGCACTTTCCCTGAACTTCTCAAAACTCGCTAAGTTTCTGTCACTCAGTCGTGAGGGGGGAAAAGAAGGGTGTATACAGGTATTTCTCTATCCCATCCCAAAAAACTATCTGTATTACTCTCATTTCTCATCGTATGGTTCTATGTCCATGAGTTTACCTGGGTTCATAATTCTGTTTGGATCCAACATCCGCTTAAGCCTCTTTAGCAACTCATAGTACTGACCAAGCATAGGCATTACCCTCTTTGCCTCTGATGGCCCAAGCCGATACCCCAAACCGCCGGTTGGCAACTTCTCCCCAGGCGGTATACCCAGTATTTCGTAAAACAATACACGAGGCCATTCTTCGTTAATGGACCGAGCTCTTTTTACCTCTTCAGCATCATTCAGGTCGTAAAGATAGTTGAGGTTAAACATAAGGGCTGTTGGATTGCCCATCGGCCACATGATTCCACCTCTTAGTCTATTTATTGGAACGCCGTGCTTGGCAAGGACTCTAATCATAGCGTCATAAGCCTCTGGTAATTTGGCGAAAGGCGCAGCGCCCGAAAGACCACACCAACTTACATCAGGCGGTGGCATAACAATACTGTTTGCTCTAGGCCGCCAATAAATCATCTCTTCATAAAACTGTGCCAAGGATCCACTGTAGTCAGTTTCGGGGTCGAGCGCCCTAGCTCGTCCCGGTTTGATCGTCCCACCCTCCTCTTTGATCACTTTCTCCGCAAATTTCCTGTCAAATTCCACTCTTTCTTTCTTGCCATACAGATGCACGAAAAATTCCCAAATTCCATTATAGTATTGTGCCCATACTTTCTCAGCCCACACCGGCCCCTCCAAGTTATCATCAATTAATTTTTGGAACGCTCTCACTAGACCGTTGAAGTTTTCGTTTTTAAAGTCACCCTCAATTACATGCCGATATTCAGGGATACGCCACAGGGGCAGAGTCTGCTTAACAACTATTCCCAGCGTCCCCTGAGACCCTAAGAAAAGGGCTCCCACATTTGGTCCGTATGCTCGGGGACGCTGTGGTTTGGCGCCTGGCAGCGCTGCGGAGCCGGTGACGAGCAGCTCACCTGTGGGCAGGATCACCTCAATCCCGATGGTCAAGTCACTATAATAGGTGGCCCCGAATGGATTGATTGCATATTTATCCCAGGGAAGGTGGAAGCCTGCCTGAGTGGTGGTGCCCAAAATAGATATGATACCTGGAGTAGATTGGTTCCCGATCATATATCCATTTACTGCCAAATCGCGGAAGGCCTGGGCAAACGTAACTCCAGGTTCAAAGGTAACGGTCATTAACTCTTCATCTATTTCAATTTTATTCATCCTGCTCAAGTCGAGTATAATTCCTCCTTCAGACGGGACTGATTCAGAGTATTGTGAAGTTAAAGCACCCATAGGAACTACTGGAACCTTGTACTGGTTTGCGAGACGAACTATCTCCTGGACATCCTCTGTGCTGCCCGGCCTAGCGATGAAACCCGGCTTCTTAGGCTTCTCAATAAATCTGGTACCGTATAGTTCGCTAAGACCTGAACTTTCGCGTGTCTTCAGCGCATAACTATCAGTGTAAGCTTCCATAACGACCTCTTTATCTGTAAGGTTTTCAGGACCTACAATGGCCCTCAATTTTTCATACAGAACAGATTTTGACATAGAACACACTTTCTGTAGTTAATATGCGAATTCGTCTTTTTTAAAGATTTTTATAAATAGATTTTACTTCTGCAAATTAAAAAAACTTATTGTATAGGAAACAACTCTGACAGAAACTTAGAACGAATAACACTACTACTCTCACAACGATATCTAAAAAGACACTAAAAACCCATCATCGCTCTTTATTTTGTTCAAAATTAGATAACTTTATATTTGGCGCTTCAAGGTCACCCTGATTTCTTATGGGTGATGTTAATGGCGAAGAGGTCCAGCCTCGAGATTATGGCAGAAATCATGAGTTTGTGCAAAAAGCCACAGATTAAGACGAAAGTGATGTATAAAACGAATTTATCGTGGCAAATGCTCCGAGAGTATCTTTCCCAACTACAATCACTAGGGCTTCTGGAAGAAGTTCGTCACAGTCCAATCAAGTATGCAACTACACAAAAAGGACTCGAGTTTATCGAGAAATGGAGAGAACTAGTAGAACTATTTTAGTTACCTAGTGCTTGAAAAGCAATAATAGACAATAAACAGACAACATCATCTAAGTTACCAATATTAACACCTAGTAAACTAGCACCAAACATTAATTTACTAATATCAACACCTAAAGAACTAACACCATTCTTTATTGTTTAACGTAGTTTGGAATACACTGATTGACTTAATAAACATTCAAAATTCTTAGAAATAAAACGACAATTAATAAGGTCAAGTATATCTTCAAAGATTCGTTGTGCGTAGGGTTTTTGTTTGGTGCGGGGGGTGGGATTTCAACGCTAATTTACCAGTAAAAGTATGCTTAAGATATGGATAGCAGATTTCGAATCTCCCCCGGGCTACCACCGCTCAAGCGCGAATTTATACTGATTCCGATCATTTTTTGTGTTCAACAATCCAGAGGGAGATTCTACTTTGAAGCCTGAATCATACGTCCCACGGTACAAGAAATAGAGACAGAGAAAATAAAGTCATGAATCTAGCACATAGCCATAGCAGTTAACTATTACACTGTGGGGCAACTTCTCCCGCATTCCAGGAAATGTCTTGTCTCTGTAGAGCACTTCAACGATTTCAAGCGCGTCAGAAAAGGTCTCCTTGGCAAAGGTAGGGACGCCAAGTTTGAAAGCCATGTCATCCCTAAGCTTTTTTCGGCGCAAGGCCTCTTGGTGCGAGTGGGGAGGTGGGGTGACCTTAATGCCCTTGGAAAACTGCCGCATCAAAGGCTCTTTCTTGACGATCTTGGAATAATTACTTGGGTGAATCAAATCGTTTCTCTTCCTCCTAATCTCGTGGGCTTTTTTCCACGCATCGTTCGTTAGGAAACCTGCTACCCTAGACCAGTCGATTAAATCCTCAAACCTCATCTCGTAAGGCTTCAAATGCTTTTTAGGGTATTCTTCGTCAGGTATCAAAGGCTCTTTGCCGTAGCCTTTGAGAAGTTTGAAAGGTTCTTTGAGGTGTATTCCAAGATAGCTCAACAGCTTTTTGAGGTATACTTCGAGGGCTGCTGCGCAGAGAAGGACCACAGCTTTATACGCATGGCCTTCAAGGCATTCCTCGGCTTCCGTGAGATAATCATATGCTATCTTATCTATTCCTTCCGGGATCGACAGTCTTTTAGCCATGACCAAAGCGCGCGCTAAGGTAACCAAGCCATGGGAAGAAGATAGCTACATTACAAGAAAGGAACCGTACTTTGTTCTCAAATTTTTTACTCCTAAAGTACTCCTTCTTTTAATGTCTGTCCGTGTTTTTCCTCTTCATAGGTCAATTCGAAAAATTCTGAAATGGCTAAGAGATAATCAAAGGCGGGATGGAGGCTGGTCTTGGGGGACCGATCAATCAGTTAGCTGGGTTACAGCTTTATCAGTCTTTATGTTGCTTCAATTGGCAAAAATAATAGAGCAGGCGTCTGGAGAGACATACTCAAAAGCATATAAGAGTTTTGAAGAGATAGAATCTGTCAGAGAAGATAAAGCTAAACTAGAAAGAATTATAGAAAACAATAAACGTCTTAAATTCTTGGAAAAAGATGTTTGGCTCCTTGAGAAACTTTTAGGCGCAACATTGATTGGATGGACTGTTTCTATTTCCATAGTTTACTTCTTCTTTTTCAGCGAGATGCTGACTAACATTTTCGAAACATTTCTTCTTTCGCATTTAGTATCCATGCTATTTTCTAGAGTAGGCATTCCAGCTGTTTTCCTCTTTCCGATTGGAATTGGATACCGCCTTTTAAAAGGGGAGAGGGATCGAAAGGTCTTGCTCGATACAGTCAAGAAGATTTCATACTTCATACTTTTAGATGTAGGCTTTACTGTGCTCCTCAAGATAATAGAGATGATAGCCTAGAAAAAGGATAGCTGAGAAACATAAGCTTAGGTATGTTTCTGGTAGGGGTAAGTTGAAGGATTTAGCGGTAGCACTCATCAAAGACATGCCCCCGCTTAAACGCATTTTCACCATGAAAAGCCTTGGTCTTCTGGCGGAAGAACAATAGTTGTCAATGGAAGAGCCGTATGTGCAAATTGCCATGAAATCCTATCGCATAAAGAACGTCTGAAAAAAGTGGATAAAAACGAAGAACAAAAAAGCCCTCAAATATATTTGAATTACCTAAATTTAAACTTCCGAAAGAACTTTTTTAAGACTTCATGTGCAAGAGAACTCCTAAGTCTTTTGTTTTAGTAGGTCAATTCTTCATTCGCTTTTTTCCACTCTTCAATAAATCTTCGCCCTTTCTCTGTCAGAGAGATGTATGCACACCCCAATGAACCTTCCACCAAAGCCCCCTCTAATTAGTCTATGATTTCGGATATATGTTTGCGTGCGGTTTCTTCGCCATGGATACACCTGAGGTGTTCAAAAGGAACCCCATGATAAATGCAGTCTTCATACATCATGAAGAAAATCATGTCAGGTAAGATAGAGGATGTCAAAGGACTGTTGGTGTTAGTTGAAAAACTGTATCAAGAAATAACGCTATATCTCCAAGAAGAGGGAATTCAATATCAGAAAGTAATTTACCCCCAAGAATCAAACTTCCGATTCTTGCTTCTATAAACCGTTCTATCTACCTCAAAAGAGATGAATTACAATCAGGTTGGAAGTTGGTCCAAAAGAGATGAAACAGAAAACGGTCACCATTATTCAGAGACATACATTAAAACGAAGGGAAGTTCATCTCGAAAACTTGGATAAAGAGATCAAAAAGGCCTTTAGCGAAAAGGATCAAGAACTTTTAAATCGAGCTGAAAGACTACTGAAGAAAAACATAGGATTTGTCTCAAATCTCACTGATGTATCTGAAGCAGTTATGAGAACTTATTAAAAATACTTTAATACTAAAACATCTTTCAAAATAAATGTGTGGTGAGCTGGGATGCCCTGCCAATGGACATATGTCTGACCAGTTCTTTCCTAAACACTGAACCCCTTAAAAACCGAATTTTACCCCAATTAAGTTGTGATACCTGCATTCTCGAAGAAAAACAAGTCTGCTTAGGACTTTTCCTAAGCGAGGTGAGGTGCTTATGAAATCGAAAATTGAGTTAGATCCTTTTGGGGAATCTACAATTGAGGATTATGATAGATTATTTGATTTGTTTGGGATCCAACCCATCAAGCATATATTATCCAGAATCCCAGAGCCACATAAATATTTCAAGATCAATTTTGCTTTCGGTCACAGAGATCTTGAAACCATTTTAAATGCTATTGAAAAAAAGAATCCTTTTGCAGTTATGAGTGGAATTAAGCCAAGCAATGTTCTTCATATAGGCAACAAAAAGATTATGGATATGATAATTTATTTCCAAAAGTTGGGAGCCTCTGTTTTTTATAGTATTGCTGATCTTGAAGCATATTTAGATAACGGTATATCCTTTGAGGAAAGTGAGAAGATAGCAATAGATAATATAGCTGATTTTCTAGCTCTTGGTTTAGAAACTAAGAGGGCTTACATCTATAGACAATCATTAGAGGGGAATGTGAAAAATCTTGCTTATATTTTTAGTAGAAAAATTACACTCAACATGATAAAAGCGATATTGGGTGAAAAGAACCTAGGCTTGTATTTTGCATCTCTTACACAAGCTGGAGATATTTTGCTTCCTCAATTAGAAGCATTTGAAGGACCAAAGCCTACAATTGTTCCTGTAGGTGCTGACCAAGATCCGCATTTAAGGCTTACGAGGGATATAGTAGCAATGTTCTCCGATTCCTTTAATTTTGTTAAACCTAGTGGGCTTCTATTAAAATTGACAAGTTCTTTAACTGGTCAAAAGATGTCGAAAAGAGATCCAGACTCTTGTTTATTTTTAAATGAAACGGAAAAGAGTGTAAAAAGAAAAATTTCAAATGCTTTCACTGGTGGGCAACCAACAACAGCTCTACAAAAAAAGTTAGGTGGTAATCCAGAAAAATGCACAATTTATGAAATGTTTATGTATCTTCCTTCAGTCACATACGAAGACTTGTTAAAACTTTACCAAGATTGTAAAAGTGGATGTATTTTATGTGGAGAAGATAAGAAGAGATGCATTGAACTCCTAAATAATTTCCTAAGCAAACACAGAGAAAAGAAAAAGGAACAGTTAGAAAAAGCGGAACAACTTGTCAAATCAATAGAATAAGATTATTATGCTTGCTCTTGCCGAATGTATTGCTCTAGACGATTCTTGATTTTATCACGATATAATACTATTGCTTTTTGAGCTTTAGGTCTTGAACTATCTTTTTTAATAATCTTAATCTATCGGAAAAAGTAGGGCTTCGGATCCTAAAAACCCAAATACAAAACAGAAATCAGCGTCGTAATTTATCACAAACCAATCATAGTGAAGGAGCTGACAATGCTAAATTAAGTGTACTCCATGATACGGATGTCTATTGTTTTTCCTTCCTGCATGATTTGTCTCGAAAACACTGACCCCTTCTGAAACCCTTGCGCTGATAAGGCGGAAATCTTCTCAGGACAGCCCTCTTCAACATAACACTGAACCTTCTCTCTCGGCCAGTGCATGGACTCCAACAAGGAAACAATGTGAGACTTATTTAATGGATAGAGGAAGAAGTCAAGAAACCAGACTTGACCGTTCTCGCGCTTGTCAAGTGTGAGAGTGGCATACCCGATAACGCCTTCTCTTTCGGTAAGAAGAACTCGTGCCTGAGACTTGCCATCAAGTATTCTCTTCATGTCGTAGAGGAAGTAATCTTCATAGTCGTATGGCCCGAAGATGTTGTGAGTTACAGATCTTACATACAATCCACTTTGAACTGAGTAAAGTATACTCACAGCAGGCCAATCTTTCCATTTCGGCTCTCTGGAATGAATCTTTCCAGGCTGAAAACATATTCTCTCGAAGTTTGGATCAACATCATATCGCATAACTTCTGAGCCTTCAGTTATACTCCTGAACCCGAAATCCTTGTAGATGAGATTCCATGGTACATCAGCAGGAGAGCCAAGGATTAAGACCTTTCCACCTCTCTGTCGGAAGTCTTGCATACTTGTTGCCAAAAGTGACTTAAAGACACCCTTCCTGCGTTGATCTTCCACAGTGAAAACGTGACCTAGAATACCAAAGGGATCATACTCCCAGATCGAAATGTTGCCTATTATTCTGTTGTTTATGGTTCCAAGATAGAAACGGGTCTCCAACTCATCCAATTCTCCTTGGAAGGATAAATCCATATGCCATTGCCATATCTCCTCTTTATGACTTAAGAAGGACAGAATTCGATCTCTATAATTATCATCGGGAGCTCGTACTAGATGAATCTCCATTTTTTCACCTGTTCTCAGACGTATATCGCTGAGTTTTTCATA
>Ga0209636_10004868_pt1 | contig 13713 bp, 9 predicted proteins | sample DeeMarSWOR152_54_FD_187464 | JGI IMG/M metagenome (GOLD analysis project Ga0209636, IMG submission 187464) | Marine sediment microbial communities from White Oak River estuary, North Carolina - WOR-1-52-54 (SPAdes) (version 2) | ecosystem: Environmental > Aquatic > Marine > Intertidal zone >...
TGGTCACGATTCGGCAAATTTCCGCTTGGTGACCAGTCCCGTCCACTACAGAAGAGGCCTCTACGCCAAGGGGGTCCACATGAAGCTCCAGGTTCTCCACGGGAGACCAGTTAATGACAAGGCCTGACACTCGAGGCCCCCCCGCCTCTTCCCGGAATAATACGTCCGTAACCTTTACCAGATTGAAGATAGTCGTCCCTGCCTTGACGCACATGGAAACAATAGTAGAGGTGGCTTCCACACTGTCCATGGTATAGTAGCCTTCCTCCTTTGGCCGATAGGGCATTCCCATCTCCTTCACGATATGAAGGGCGTCGCTCTGAACAACAATCTCGTTGAACATCATGCCGCCACCCCACATACCCCCACCAGGCGCCAGCTTTGACTCGAATATAACCGCCTTGAAGCCCGCCTTGCCAAGATAATAGCCGGCTATGAGATTAGAAGGACCTGCTCCAACAAGGGCCACATCGACCTTTAGAGATCCAAGAAGCTTTTCCATATATGACTGGATAACGGATCTGGAAATGGTAAGGTCATCTAATTTCATTTTTCCCTCTCCACGATAAATCCTCGCGGTAAAAGGTGTGGACCTCTTACCTCGTGGTGACTAAACAAAGCCGGCCTTTGGAAGGGACCGGCTTCAAGATTGACAGCACAAATCGAAACGGAAGAGACCGCAAAATCTACTGATGGGATTTGGACACATAGGATACCCTTTCTGGCCGACAAGTCAATAAAATATTGACATTGACTGGATAAATTGTATTTGGTATTCAACAATTGCTTGTTAGTAGGTTGAGAGGCTTTGTCGTTATTCGGGTGGTACCTTAACCCTGAGAAAGACACATCATGGATTACAAGAAGACGCTCAATCTCCCGAAGACCGATTTTCCCATGAAGGCAAACCTGGTTCAAAGGGAGCCTGAGGTATTGAGAAAATGGGAGAAAGAGGAGATTTACTCCTTAATAAGGGAAGCTTCTAAGGGGAGGCCTACCTATATCCTGCACGACGGACCACCTTATGCCAATGGCCATATCCATATGGGGACAGCATTTAATAAGGTCTTAAAGGATATGATTATTAAAGCAAAGCAGATGGATGGGTTTGATGTCCCTTATGTGCCTGGATGGGACTGCCACGGGCTTCCCATTGAATCCCAGGTAGACCATGAGCTTGGAGAGAAGAAGCTGAAGATGACCCACTCGGAGGTCAGAAAAAAGTGCCGTGAGTTTGCTGATCGCTTCATAAGGATACAGAGGGATGAATTTAAGAGGCTTGGGGTTTTCGGTGAGTGGGAGAGGCCTTATTTGACAATGGACTACGGCTATGAAGCCACCATTGTCAGGGAGTTTGGCAAGTTTGCGCTAAATGGCAGCCTCATTAAAAGCAAGAAGCCCATCTACTGGTGCAATTCCTGTAGCACCGCCTTAGCAGAAGCAGAGGTCGAATACGAGGATGATACATCTCCCTCTATCTATGTAAAGTTTCCCCTTATCTCCGATCTAACAGGGAAATATCCATCCCTTGCCGACAAAGATGTCTCTATTGCGATATGGACCACGGCACCCTGGACTATACCGGCTAACCAGGCTGTGACCCTCCATCCCGATTTCACCTATGTGGCTGTTGATACACCAAGGCACGGTGTCTTAATGCTCGCTGAAGGCCTCTTGGAGCAGTTCCTAAAAGCAGTGGGAATTGATGGGCATATTGTCTTGGCGCGGTTCAATGCCCGGGAGTTAGAGGGCCTCAAGGCCAAGCACCCGATCTATGATAGGGAGTCAGTAATTATCCTGGCCGACTACGTTACCCTGGATGTAGGCACTGGCTGTGTTCACATCGCGACTGGCCATGGGCAGGAGGACTACGAGAGCGGACTGGAATACAACCTTGAGATATATTCCCCTGTTGACGATAAGGGAAGGTTTACCGAGGATGTGGAGTTTTTTGCCGGTCAGGAGGTCTTTGAGGCCAATAGAAACATTATCCAGAAGTTGGCTGAATTAGGAGTACTGCTTAAGGAAGAGCCAATTACCCACTCCTATCCCCACTGTTGGAGATGCAAAAACCCCGTGATATTCAGGGCCACGGAACAATGGTTCATCTCTATGGACAAGGTGGATTTGAGGAAGAAAGCCCTCAAGGCCATAAGGGGTGTGGAATGGATTCCAAGCTGGGGAGAGGAGAGGATCTATGGGCTGGTTGCTAACCGGCCTGACTGGTGTGTCTCCAGGCAGCGTTCGTGGGGGGTGCCCATAACGATCTTTTACTGCCAAGGGTGCGGCAATCACCTTATCGCCAAAGAGATAGTGGATTATGTGGCAGGGCTTGTTGAGAAATACGGCACCGATGTCTGGTTTGATCGGTCTGCCCAGGAGCTCTTGCCGAATGGAACGACATGCCCCTCATGTCATGGGAACAGGTTCAGGAAGGAGACGGATATCCTCGATGTCTGGTTTGACTCCGGCGTGAGCTTCACAGTCCTTGAGCAGAGGGACTATCTCAGCTCTCCGGCCGATTTATACTTGGAGGGAAGTGATCAGCACAGGGGCTGGTTCCACAGCGCTCTATTATGTTCAGTCGGTACAAGGGAGAAGGCCCCGTTCAGGTCCGTCTTGACCCATGGGTTTGTAGTTGATGGAGACGGAAGGAAGATGTCCAAATCAACCGGTAATGTCATCTCCCCGGAAGAGGTCATTAATAGATATGGAGCTGAGATATTGAGGCTCTGGGTGGCCTCAGAGGACTACAGGATCGATATACGGCTCTCGCAAGAGATCCTGGACAGGCTGACAGAGGCATACCGGAGGCTGAGGAATACCTTCAGGTACTTGCTTGGGAACCTCTATGATTTTAATCCAGCAAGGGATACCGTTCCCTACCGGGAGTTATTAGAACTGGACAGATGGACCCTTCACAGGCTTCAGGAATTAACTGAAACGGTGATGAGGTCCTACAAGAGATTCGAATTTCACTCCATATACCAGGCCGTCTACAATTTCTGTGTCCTTACCCTCTCATCCTTTTACCTTGATGTATTGAAAGACAGGCTTTATACCTCGGCTGCCAATTCAAAGGGGAGGAGGTCTGCTCAGACTGCCTTGAATGCGATTCTAGAGGGTCTTGTGAGGCTCATGGCCCCTGTTATCCCCTTTACGGCTGATGAGGTATGGCGCTATCTCCCCAGAAATAACAGGCCGATCAGCGTCCATGTGGATTTATTTATACCTCCCAGGGAGGAGTATAAGGATAGCTCATTGATCAAGCGCTGGGAGGTACTGTTGAATGTCCGAAAGGAGGTTACCAAAGCGCTGGAGCTTGCTCGAAAGGATAAGATCATCGGCCACTCCCTGGATGCGACGGTAAGCGTGGCCCTCCCCAAGGATCTCTTGAGGGGATTAAAGGACTACCAGGATGAATTGCGGTCTATCTGTATTGTCTCGGCCCTTGAACTGATGGAGGAGGGGAAGATCGAGGGAGGCTATGAGAGCCAGGAATATCCTGGTTTGGTAGTGAAGGTCGTGCCTTCATCTTTCCCAAAATGTGAGAGGTGCTGGATCCATCACCCTACTGTAGGGCGCGATAGGGAGCACCCTTCCATATGTAGCCGGTGTGTGCTGGTTATTAGAGAAGTAGAAGGCCCCAAGAATTGAGACGAGACTATCCCTTATTTATCGGTGCAGCCCTCACAATTCTTTTCCTCGATCAGCTTTCCAAGTGGCTGGTTCTCAATCATCTAGAACTGCACCAGGTCCGCTCCATCATCCCAGGGTTTTTCAATTTAGTCCTGGTTAAGAACAGGGGGATGGCTTTTGGTATTTTCAGCCAGACCAGATCCGGATTTCCCTGCTACTTCTTACTGGGAACAACGATCGGGGCCATAGCCGTAATCCTTTTCTTCTTCTGCTGGACAAAGAGGAGCCGGATATGGCTGACTATAGGGCTTTCCGTTATCCTGGGAGGGGCTGTGGGTAACTTTATAGACAGGGTACGTTTTGGTTATGTAATTGATTTCTTGGATCTCTTCTTAAAGGACTACCACTGGCCAGCATTCAACGTGGCCGATTCCGCAGTGACCGCAGGCACCTTCTGGCTTTTCATCAATATCATGAAAGGAAAGAGCCTCAAAGAGGACAAGCCCTAGAGGAACACCCTTCCGCCTTCTATCCCCCGCTTTTGACATTGATGCATTTGAGTTTGATTTGACATTTGGGCTTTGCGATCTGGCATTTCTTGGTTTAAGAAAGCAGGTGCACATTGCCAATTCTTACCCTGGTGAGCCCCGCCTCCCTGGCTGCCTGAAGGCATTCCTCGGCCTGTAGCCTGGTTGTTCTTGGAAGATCCTTCATCAGAAAGTGGGGATAAAACCCTAACAGGCTATAGGGGATATCAGGGCTGCACCCAGAGATAAAAGAGGCGATCTTGTAGACCTCTTCCCCGTCTATGTATCCCGGCACAAGCAGGGTGCTGGCCACAAGCAGGGGCACCTCTGGCCTTTTCTTGATACTGTGGGCAACGAGCCTGAAGTTATCCAGTGTCCTCTTATTGCTCACCCCGCACAGGGCGAGGTGAAGACCTTCTTGCCATGCCTTGAGATCAAACTTTATGCACCCTCCAGACCTCAGCGAGATCTCGATCATACGGGAAAGCAGGCCTTGGTTCATGGAGCCATTTGTCTCCCAGCAGACCCGCAGGATCCTTTCGCTGTTTTCCCGAGTGGCCTTTTTTGAGACATTTATGGAATGAATCAGCTGAGGAGCGGGGTCCCCGCCAAAGTAACAGATGCAGGCGGTTTTGCGATCGACATATCGGGCAAGCTCGGATACGGGCACTCTGGTGCTCATGCTGACACGCTCCCTGAAGTGCCAGTTCTGGCAATATAGGCAGTTGAAAGAGCAGCCGTTATAGAAAACCGCGAGGTTTTTGTAGCCAAGTTCCGGGCCTTGGCTGTAGGCATATTCCGGGTAGCCTATGCCCGTGCCTCCTGGACAGACCCAATCGGCCACACAGTTAGTTGGGAGGTGATCGTAGTACCAGTCCACATTAGCATCCCGTGTCCCGCCTTTTATCTTCCAGCCCGAAACCGACCTGATGCCACAGTATCCGGTGCTGCCTTCGGCAATCTGGCATGAATTAAAACAAAGCCTGCAGGCGATACCTTCTGGATCTCGGGGTGGTGCGGGCGGAAGGCCGAATGGTTCACGGGATTTTCCGTGAACCTCAGCAATGTGGTCGATCATGCTCCCAAAGCCTGTTCTCAGGCACGTCAGGCAGATGCCGATGGTCTTTGAAATAAGGGGTGAAGAGGTACCGCAGTATATACAAACACCCATCTTTCTATAGTCTTTAAGATTATATTTCTGAATGCGTAGTTCCCATGCCATGCAAGCTATTGCAAAATCACGGCATTAATAGAAATGCCAAATCAAACCTCAATGCTTCAATGCGAAGGCATTCCCATTTGGTCTTTGGATTTTGACATTTATTTGAACTTTGCAACTTTGGCATTTGACATTCTCGAGAGGTACTGTCAATGCAAGATCTTTTTATTGGCATCTGCGGCACCTTATGATAGTCCTAGAATCTCCTTCAGCCTCTTTGCGTTCTTAACGGCATAGCCCTTATAATCGTTGTCGAAGTAAACGTAGGTATCCTTGGACCAATCTCTGATCTTTTGGGCATATGTCTGAAGTTCCTTCTCCGAGTAATCAGAGGCATAGAGTCTTCTGGAGCCATGGAGCCTGATATAGAAAAACGTGGCTGTATCCTCCTCGATATAGGGATAGCGTCCGGCGGTATCGGAGACACAGAAGGCGATGTTGTTATCCCTGAGTATGTCCACTGCCCTCTTGTCTGCCCAGCTTGGATGTCTCACCTCCAGGGCATGGAGATAATTTCCCCTGAGGTGTTGGGAGAACTTGCTGAACACCGCCTCATCAAAGGAGAGATTGGGTGGGAGCTGGATCAGGATTGGCCCCAGTTTTTCCCTTAACATCTCGACAGAGCTGAAAAACCTCTCGAGAGGTTCCTCGGGATCCCTTAGTCTCTTGATGTGGGTGATATATCTATTTGCCTTTACTGCCCATAGGAAATGATCAGGTGTCCTTTTTCTCCAGTTTTCAAAGGTCTGGGGTTTGGGGAGGCGATAAAAGCTCGCATTTAACTCAACCGTACCATAGTGCTTGGCATAGAAATCGAGCCACCGCCTCTTCGGACAATCCTCAGGATAGAAAACCCCACTCCAGTGGCCGTAGATCCAGCCTGAAGTACCGATGTGGATTTGAGGCTTCATGTGGTTATTGGAGGTGTTTGATTGATCCTGTCGCCTTAGACTTGTTAATGATATCTCTTTGTGTATATTCTACATTCAAGAGAAATGAGATGCCTAATGATATCGATTGATAGCTATCAGTTGGTGATTGGTAAGCACAACCAACAGCTATAATAGTCAACAATATGACTTAAATCAACGGACTACAAACAACAATCAACGGACATTGTGGCTATAAAGAGAGTACGTTAGATATGCAGGATAAGCACCGTTTGACCATCCAAGCCCAGCAGATACCACCCGTCGTCCTTGATATCTCACGAAGGCTTATGGGAAAGGGTTACCAGGCCTTTATCGTTGGAGGGGCGCTGAGGGATTCCTTGCTCGGTCAGCAGGCCCAGGATTGGGACGTAGCTACCGATGCCAGGCCAGAGGACATTCATGAGCTTTTTTCGGACATGACGGGCTTTGATTTGAAACATGGAACCGTTACCCTGGTCTTCAGGAAGAGGCATTGCGAGGTGACTACGTACCGAGGTGCCGGCGGATATGGGGCGAGCATTGAGGGGGATCTTTCCCACAGGGACTTTACCTTTAATGCCATGGCATATGACATTACCAATAAGAGGATCATAGACCCCTTCGGCGGCAAGGAAGATATGACAAGGAATGTTGTCAGGGCGGTGCTGAACCCAATAGAGCGATATAAGGAGGACCCCTTGAGGATGATGAGGGCTATCAGGTTCTGCCTGCAGCTTGGATACTCGATTGAGCCTGATACCCTCATGGCTATACATTTCATGGCATGGGCTATTGATAGGGTAGCTCAAGAGAGGGTACGGGATGAGCTTTTGAGAATCCTAACGGTCAGGAAGCCCTCGGTTGGCTTTAGCCTTATGAGGAAAACGGGCCTCCTCAAGGGGGTCTTACCGGAACTGCTCGAGGGATACAGAAAACGACAGAATAATTATCACAAATATACTATATATCGACACACTATGGAGACGGTTGACTCCATTGAGAATGATCCTCTCTTGCGGCTATCTGCCCTGTTTCACGATGTTGCAAAGCCACGCGTGAGGAGAAAGGCCAACGGCAGGTGGGGATTCTTTGGCCACGCCGAGGCCAGCGCTGAGCTCACCAAGGAGATCATGCTCCGGCTGCGGTTTAGCAATGAGTGGATCGATCGCGTGACCCACCTGGTCGCCCATCACATGTTTGACTATAAAAAGGAGCTGAGCGACAAGGCAGTAAGGCGATTTATCAAACGGATAGGGAAAGGTAATATTGACGATATTATAAGCCTCAGAAAAGCAGATGACCTGGCACATGGGCCGGGAAGGATTGATGAGAATCAGATCGAGGAATTTAGACGTAGAGTTAATGCGCAAATCAAAAAATCATATCCTTTATCCATCTCCGATTTGGCGGTCGATGGCAATGATGTAATGATTGTGCTGGGCTTAGAACCTGGTCCCAAGGTCGGCAAAGTTCTCAATCGGCTCCTTGAAGTGGTAATCGAAAAACCAGAGCACAACCAAAGGGATAAGCTCATGGAAATCTTAAGAGATATAAGGGAATACTAAAGAGTAAGCTCTACCGTACGAACGCGATGAAGGATTGGAGGAACGATCTATGCGGTTTCTAAAAGGCTTTTTTCTCGCTTTGTTTTTGCTGGCGGCCGCTGGGAGTGTTTGTCTGGCGGATGATTCGGTCACGAGAATCAACCTCGAAGTCAAGGAGTTCCAGCTAGAAAATGGTATGCTATTTCTGGTCGTGGAGCGTTCGACAACACCCCAGGTTGCCTGCCGAGTCGCGATTCGCGCTGGTTCGGCGCTTGAAGAGGCTGGCAAGACCGGTATTGCCCACCTGCTTGAGCACATAATGTTCAAGGGCACAAAGAATTTCGGGACACTCGACCCCAAGAAGGACCACGAGCTGCAGGAGCAGATTGAGGCAGCCTACCAGGTGGTCCTCCATGAGCAGCGCAAGCGCAACCCCAACCGAGAGCTGATTAAGGCAAAGCTCGCCGAAATGGAAAAGCTCCGGCTCCAGGTACAGAAGATCTACGTTCCCCAGGCGTTTTCATCACAGTTAGGAAAGAACGGTGCCGTGGGCGTCAACGCTTTTACTACTGAGGACCAGACTCAATACATCATGTCGGTGCCATCTGACATGCTCGAGCAATGGTTCTCGATCGTCAGTGAACAGTTGTTCGAACCCTCCTGGCGGGAGTTTTACGTGGAAAAGGAGGTGGTCCAGCGCGAGTGGGCTTTCCGCTACATCAACAGCCCGGATGGCGCTGCCTGGCTGGATCTAAACGCAACGGCCTATACTGCGCACCCCTATCGCAACCCAACCATTGGCTGGAAATCTGATATGGAGACCTATAGCACTAAAGACGCCATGGAATTTCACAAGCGATACTACAACCCGAAGAATGCGGTCTGTGTGCTGGTGGGCGATGTGACAGTCGAAAATGCCAAGAGGCTGGCGAAGATTTATTTTGAGAGGTATCCTCCAACCAGGCGAGCACCCGAGGAGGTAACCAAGGAACCGCTGCAGCAAGGCCCCCGGAAGAGCGTCCGGTTCCTGAAAGGAGCCCGCACACCACTTGTTAGAATCGGTTTCCACGCTGCTCGTATGGGAACGGAGGATTTCTACGCTCTCGATGTAATGACCATGGTTTTGAGCCACGGTCGTGGCGCCCGCATAACCCAAAACGTCGTCAACAAGGGCCTAGCCGTTCAGGCATGGGCCTATAACCCCGACAACCGCTACGGAGGTATGTTCATCTTGGGCGGCTCGCCCATCGAACCCGATGAACTCAAACGGGTAAATCTCACGGAAGAGGAAAAGCGCGAGGCCTACCTGAAGACCTGCGAAGCCCTGGAAGAGATCCTCGTTTCTGAGGTTGAAAAGCTAAAAACCGAAACGGTCTCCACGAGGGAGCTAGAACGCATAAAGAAGCTAAACCAGCGCGAATTCCTGGACAGGATGCGCAGCAATGAAGCATTGGCAGGGTCACTGGCTACGCTTGAAGTCCAGGTCGGGTGGCGCTACCTGACGACTTACCTGCAAAAAATCGCTGAGGTCACACCGGAGAAGATCACGCAGGTGGTCGAAAAATATATCCGGACTGATAACAAAACCAGCGTGTATGTCATCCCTGGTGGCGAGCCTGACAGGCCGCCGGAGGCTTACACGGAGGTGAGGTCGGTAACCGGAGCTGCTGCAGCGAAGCTGGTTAAATCAGACATCTCGATCAATAATTCCGTTTACCCGACACCTGAGGGCTGGAAACATCCGCTCTCCTTCGAGCGAAAGCCGAAAAAGATAGCTTACCCCGAAGCGGAACCAATCGAACTCCAAGGCGCGAGCATTTTTTATTTGCCGGACAGAGACCTGCCTCTGATTGATATGACGCTCCTTGTAAAGGCCGGCTCGGTTGATGTGGACAAAGCCAAAATCGGCTTGGGCGAGGTACTCAGCGAGTGCTTCATCCGCGGCGGCACCCAGGAATACTCGCCCATAGAGTTGGCGTTGGTTTTGGACGAGAACGCGATCCAGTTGTCGGTTTCGGTCCACGAGGAGGAGTCAGTGATCAAGCTTTCGGTGATGAAAGGTGACTGGGAGAAGGGCTTGGCTCTGCTGGAGGAAGTGCTCACCCGACCACGCTTTGATTCTGAAGTGCTCAACACGATTAAACAACAGGCACTGATAGCGCTCAAAAGGCAGGGTGACAGCGCGCAAGCTGTCGCCACACGTGAAGGGATGATCTGGCATTTCAAGGGACACCCCTATGGCCGCGATCCCCTCGAGGGCCTGACAACGATCCCTACTATCACCCGGGAGGACCTCAAAGGGTTCTTGAAGAAGCACTTCGTGCCGTCAAACATGGTGGTGGGCGTTGCCGGTGATCTCGAAAGAACTGAGGCCATGGAAGGCCTGAGAAGGCTTTTTCAAGCGCTGCCGAAGAGCGAGGCCCCCGGGAGGGCACTTGAGGAGCCCGCTGAGACTCCCCCCGTCTTGGCATTTATCCACAAGCCCGGTCAGGTTCAGTCCCAGGTCTGGATGGTCCTGCGGAGCGTTAAGCGCTCCCATCCGGCCTACTGGAAGATCAGCCTGCTGATGGATATCCTTGGTGGGAGCGATTCCTTGCTATACACTCGGCTGCGGGACGATCTAGGACTCGTCTATGCAGCCTGGTTCTACCAGTCCTACAAATGGAATGCGGGAATGCTGGTCGGATACATCGGTTGCAGGGGTGACAAGACGAGTGAGGCGATCCAGGAGACGGTGAAGATCATGAACACCGTACGGAAGGACGTACCAGAGAAAGATCTCGAGCAGAAACGGCTGGATGTCCTTAACAGTTTTGTGTTCAACGTGGACAGCGCTGCGGAACTGGTTGACGTTTACGGCCGTTACCACATTCGTAAGGAGCCCCTTGACACCCTCGAAAGGATCCAGGATGCCTTTCTCGGCGCAACGAGAGAGGAGCTCGGGGCTCTGGCCATGAGACTCCTGGACCCGCGAAAACTTCAAGTCTTCATCGTGGGCGACAAGAGCATAAGGGTCAGAAAGAAAGACGGCACTGAGCTTACGCTTGAGGAAGACCTGAAGGCCTTGGCGAAGACGCTCGGCTTGCCTTACAAGGAGCTAGCGTTGCGATAAGTTGTGAAAATTCTGTAGCGACATTTTGGGTCTGCCCTTGACATTGGACAAATCGGAGAAGGCGGCTGAATATTTTGCATGAACCGCCTTCGGTCTTTTTTCACGCACAGATCCCCGGGGTATTCGCCCGATGGCCCAGCCATTATTAACAAGCCCTCCCGCCGCAGCCTAACCCAAGAACCGCATACGCTTTGGACACCTTTTCCCTCGACATAGAAGGCCATTTTACCTATACTCCCTCTCTAACAGAGGGATCTCTTATCATTTATATTGTCCATCCAATTAAGGGGATTCTTATCATTTTTGTCCCCTTCCCTTCCGGTCATTGATGACTAAAGTGGACCATGTGATTTATAGTTCATTGATTGGGTACCGGAATTCATCCACCTTCAAGGCGGAGATGAGATCAGCAATAAAGTCTGACCCCCAATCCTTGAAACGTACCGGCCGTATTTTTCAGGAGTGATGGACAATGGCAGGAGTTATCGGGCCCGGGGAATTCAGTACTCCAAGGAGGTCATTATGAAAGAGTTGAAAGGCATATGCGTTGCATTGTGCACCCCCTTTAAGGAAGACGGTGAGCAATTGGATGAGTCGGCATTAAGAAACCATATCGACTCGATGCTGGAGGCAGGTGTCCACATTATTCTTGTTTGCGGTGGAACCGGGGAGTTTGCCTATCTGCGACCAGATGAAAAGAAACGAATCGCGGAGATCGCATCCAATCATATCGATGGAAGGGCTGCCTTCATGGTCCAGACCTCGACCATTAACACCGTGGATGCTATCGAGTTTTCCAAGCATGCCGAGGGGCTTGGGGCTGACTGTCTACTGATTCTGCCGCCGTATTTCGAGGGACCGAACGAGGACGGAGTCTACTATCACTATGAGAAGATCGCGAAAGCCGTCAAGATTCCCATCATGGTATATAACATCCCTGCTAGTACGGGATTTGATATCAAGCCAGAATTTTTCAAGCGCCTCATCGAGATTGACAATGTTCAGTACATTAAGGACAGCACAGGTGATCTCATCCGGATTCAGGAGTTGCTGGCGGTTGCCGGAGACAAGGCAGGCATTTTCAACGGAGGAGATCCCATTGTCTTTTTCAGCCTGCTGGCTGGATGTCCTGGATGCGTGTGGGGAGGCACTAACGCCATGCCAAGGGAATCGGTGGAACTCTATAATCTGGTGACTGCAGGCAAGCTGGTTGAAGCAGCAAATCTCTGGAAACGCATGTTTCCCAGTAACCTGTTCTTCTGGGCCCATGTCTACAATGCGGCAGTGAAGGCAGCGACCAATCTATCCGGGAGAAAAGTGGGCCCCTGTCGTAAGCCAGTCTTACCCCTGACGGAATCTGAGGTGGCAGAGCTTAAAGAGGCTCTAAAACCCCTGGGGATCTAAGGCCCTGCACTAAAAATTCCTGAATGAGGGTCAACTGCCTTCAGTTTTTTCAGGGAGAGGTGTATGGGGGCCTGGCATCTGGCCAGCAGCGTCTGCTTTGAAAACCAAATGATAGACATCTAACAAAGGGGGTGTCACATGATGAAGGTGGATCTGCACGATAAGGTGGCCTTGGTAACCGGCGCAGCCCGGGGCATTGGTAAGGCGATCGCCCTGCTGTTTGCGAGAAACGGGGCCCATGTGGCGGTCAACGACATCGATGAGTCGGAGGGTGCGAAGACCTCGGGGGAAATTGAGGCGATGGGCAGACGGTCTGTACTGTTTGCCGCCGACGTCGCAGACGCTTCAGAAGTAGAGAAAATGGTGGAACAGGTAATCAACACCTTCGGGCGCATCGATATTCTAGTGAACAATGCGGGAATCATAGTCGGGCAAGAAGGGCGGGTCCCCATCCACCAGTACAGGGACGGGGACTGGCACCGGGTGGTGACAACAGACCTGGACGCGGTGTTTCTGTGCAGCAGGGCCGTGAGTCGGCATATGGTCGAGGCGAGGAGCGGAAAGATCATAAACATTGGCTCCACCGCTGGCCTGGTGCCCTTGCGACTCCAGTCGGCGTACGTAGCGGCTAAAGCCGGGGTCCTGAACTTAACCCGGTCCATGGCCCTGGAGCTGGCTCCATACAATATAAATGTCAACGCGATAGCCCCAGGTTCTACCCTGACGGAAGCCACCAAGGCGCTATTCTATTCCGATGAGGCGGAGCAAAAAGAACGAGCAAGAAGCTTACTATCCCATATCCCCTTAGGTCGGCCGGCTATGCCCGAGGACATCGCCTATGCCGCCCTCTTCCTGGCGTCCGGCGAAGCAGGATATATTACGGGCAGCACAGTGGTGGTTGACGGTGGCTGGACGGCCGGGGGTTACGCCCGTGACTGGTAATAGTGAACGAGCGAGTGATGTTGGGGTCTAACCTTGATATTGCATAACCCCCGCCATAACCTAACCCAAGACCGCATATGTTGTAGACGCTTTTCCCTTGACATACAAGGCCGCTTCACCTAGATTTCCCGCCCAACCAAGGGAATTCTTACTATCCAAAAGACTTCTTATTGCTCGGAGAGAGAGATGTTGTGCAGATTCGAACGACGCGGCATATCGATGGTTTTGATGGTCCTCATGCTGGCGACGGCGGTCTGTGCTGCGGCCCAGGAAGCTGGCATAGGGGCGCCGCCTCCAACGCCCAAACCAGCTGAAGTAAAAACGGCCGCGAGCGAAGAGATGAGCCTCGACCAGCTCAGGGCAAGGCGTTCCGCAGTTGAAGGTTCGCAAGACCTGGGTGAGTCTGTCAAGAAGA
>Ga0209636_10004869_pt1 | contig 13711 bp, 17 predicted proteins | sample DeeMarSWOR152_54_FD_187464 | JGI IMG/M metagenome (GOLD analysis project Ga0209636, IMG submission 187464) | Marine sediment microbial communities from White Oak River estuary, North Carolina - WOR-1-52-54 (SPAdes) (version 2) | ecosystem: Environmental > Aquatic > Marine > Intertidal zone >...
TTAGTGACTACAACAGGAGGCGTCAAATTATCTTGGGACAACCTAATTGCTACAAAGAATGTTCTAGTCAATGCGAAAACAACCACAGGCGGAGTTGACGTAGACATCAAACAGGATGAAGAACTCGTAGGAAACATCACTCTAAGAGCCGAAGCGACAACTGGTGGAGTAGACTTAGCCATAGCTATTCAGGATGATGTTGGAGCCAAAATTGAGTCCAGTGTCACCACAGGAGGAATAGATATAGATAGACAAGTTGGATTTTCTGGCTCGGAGTCTCTACTGCAGTCAGACAACTATCCTACTAGCACGAATTTCGATATAACCCTCAAAACCGTTACAGGCGGAATCGACATAGATGCCGAGTATACCTCATAGCACATGCATGATTTTCCAATCTCTATTATCTATGTTAAACCATTTTTAGAAATTCTATTTTGTTTTTCCCCTTCATTCGTTTTTGAATAATAAGAATAAAGAGGAAGATATCAGCCTAAATTTGAATAGAAGTTTAAAACTCTGAAAACTGATTAGAAAGTGAAAACTCACAAAGGTAGGTAACACGGATGGTTTCTATGATCATCAAGGAAGTCCACGTGAAAACCATTCTATCTAAATCAAAAGTCTCTGATTACACGATTAATCCTTACATTGGCTGCGAGCACGGATGCACCTACTGTTATGCACGGTTTATGAAAAGGTTCACCGGTCACAGGGAGAAATGGGGTAGATTTGTTGACGTGAAAGTCAACGCTGCAAGATTACTAAAACATGAGTTAAAGAGGAAACGATCTGGCAGAGTTTGGATAAGTGGAGTGTGTGATCCTTACCAGCCAATTGAAAAGAAATATGGGCTAACGAGAAGATGCATCGAAATTCTGTCCGAACACGGCTGGCCAATTACCATTCAAACAAAATCTCCTCTTGTACAAAGAGATCTGGAATTGCTGAGACGATTTGACAATGTTGAAGTTGGATTAACAATAACCACAGCCGACGAAGAGGTTAGAAGAGTCTTTGAACCCTATTCACCGGCGATTAATGAAAGGATTGAGACATTGGAGATGCTGCACTCTGCAGGTGTTAAAACCTACGCAATGATCGCGCCACTGCTACCGAAAGCTGAAGGGCTGGTGACACAATTAAGCAACAAAGTGGATTATGTGCTGATCGACAGAATGAATTATCATTACGCAGATTGGGTATACAGAAAGTATGGATTGGAGTATGCGATGACTAACAATTTCTTTGCACGGAAGAAAATGGAACTTGCTAGGGCACTTGAAAAGAAAGAGATGCCCTATCAGTTGCTGTTCTGATCTATACGTTCAGCTCTCAGCGAACTTTAGGTTTGTACCTGGTTTTCTCTCCGAAAAAGTCTATTACTCTGACTTTGCTTAGAAATTTTGCAGAATGTTTTGTGTGAGGCGGAATGAAATATTCATCACCCTTTTCATAGACTCTAGCCTCATCGCCGATAGTTAGTTCCATTTTTCCTTCCACAACGATTCCCCATTGAGGAGAGTTATGTATATGCTCTGACACTTTTCCAAGCGGCTCTATCTCAAAGAAAACTATCTGATGACTCTCGCCTTGAGCTATCCAGCCCCTGACGCCCTTGAATTGAATGTCTGCTTCCGGCAGATCCTTTATAACTTTAGGAAAAACTTGTCTCAATGTGTCAACTTCCATGTTCTCGTAATCAACTGACGAAAAAAGATCTTTCACCTATATATGCATAAAGTAGAAAAAGTATCTCTTTAGCGGTTCTGTTCCCTTCAGTGTTTAATGATGCTGTTAAAATGTTCGAATGTTATTTCTTAATTCGTCGAATTTCGAACACAACAGGATTATCCGGATCTGGACAAGCGTTGAATATCACGTCTTTATCTTCTGCCCATGGAAACTCTGCGCCATAACGCATAGCATGAACCTTTGGAAGCAAAACCATAAGTGCACTATAACAGATGTCGCCTTTGATTGATTTGCCATCGAAGACTATCTTGTCACCTACTTTATGTCCAAATTCACATTTTCCTTTCTGGCTCTGCACGGTAATTTCAACATCATAAGGCATACAATCACCAACGAGGTGAATAATAACTTTCAAGTTTTATAACTTTCTGAGCAAAAGAAAATTTAGACCTTTGTATTTCCACCTTAGTTATAAATTGGAAACTTGAATTCTCTGATGATTGGCTGAGGGAACATGGATGAAGATAGAGCCTCTTGAACCCGGTTTGGAACCTGTTTTCTGGAAGCATGTAATGCAGGATATTCCTCATTACTACTTCTTCGCTTTTGACTGGAAATACAACAGAGAGAAGACGGAAATCTTGTTAGCTTTAGAAAGACAGCGAATTGACGGTATGATGCTGGTTTACAACGAAAGAATAGTCCAGTTGAGAGGAAGCAGTGAAGCTGCAGCTGCTTTCTTAGAGATGTTGGATTTGGAGAAGGTTGAGATTCAGTCTCCAGAAGCATATGGACAATTGATTCTCAAGAAGTATAAGTCAACGTTGAATCAAAGCCATAGAATTATGTTGATGGTGCTTCGTAAAGGAGAAGAAAAATTTCACAAAAAGCATACCACTTTTTTTGAATTGGATGCTGCTCATTCCGGGAGAATAGCAACTATAATGAGAGATGTAGATCCTGAATATTGGGGAGATGTTACTAGTCAACGAATCGTTGAGGGGATGAACCAAGGGATGAACTGGCTTGGAATAAAAGCTGGGAATGAGCTTGTCTCTATTGGAGGCACTCGTTTGACTGAGTGGGCAGGTTTAATCGGAGTAGTTGCTACACGTGAGAAGCACAGGAACAAGGGTTACGCAACTTCTGTTGTGTCTGAGTTAGTCAAGAGGATTCTGAAAGAAATCTCGCTTGCTATGATCTTTGTATTGTCTGATAACCAGCCTGCAATTCAAGCATATATGAAGGTTGGGTTCAAACCTTATAAGACGTATTTCTTTATGAGAGGGATAAGACGTTAGTTCATTCACATAATTATTGAGACGAGGTGCCTTCAAGATGCACTTGGAAGAAAAGAACAAGGAAACAGGACCAACTCAAATGGTTAAATAATGTAAATATGGTTGGTGTTAAAAAATGAGCTCTAAGATAGGTGAATTGTACAATGAAGTTGTTGGCTTCATGGAAAAGATGATTGATCCAGAGAAGATTGAAAGTGCCAAGAGATGGAACAAAGAACCTATTGTCTCCTATGGATTTTCTTCATCAGATTTTGTTGAAGTGTACAGCAGGTTCAACCCGCATTTTTATGATTTAAGTCTAGATGAACGTTTAGAACTTGCCAGGAAACTAGTCAGGTCAGGCAACTCTACGATATTACATATAGGAATTCATCTTCTCAGAATAAGCAGAGAAGAACTTGATCAAACCCATTTTGAGTTCTTTGATGAATGTTTAGATCATATTATGGGCTGGGGAAACACTGACCTCTTCTGCAGTGAAGTATTACGGTCAATGCTTGAAAAAATGCCTGAAAAAATAATCAAATTGCTTCGTAAGTGGAACAAATCAGTGAACAGGTGGAAGAGAAGAGCAAGCGTAGTAGCATTCACAAGAAGTACTGCAAAGAGCGGTAAGTTCATTGATGAAGCCCTTGTTTTGTGTGAGAACTTGATCTGGGATGAGGAAGATTTGGTTAGGAAAGGTGTTGGGTGGGCTCTTAAGGATAATATGAGGGCAGATAAGGACAGAGTAATCGAATATGTGAAGTCTCTTAGAAGGAGGGGAGTTTCATCAGTGATTACGCTCTATGCTATCCGAGATTTGAAGGGAAAAGAACGGGAAGAGGTTCTGAAGATAAAAATAGACCGTAAGCTGGAGAGAGACTGATGAAAATTGCTGATGAATTATACGTGGCTAATAGGGATGATTGGCGTGAATGGCTCAGAAAAAACTATGAGACTGAGAAAGAGATCTGGTTGATCTACTATAAGAAACATACTGGCAAGCCTAGTGTCCCTTACAATGATTCGGTAGAGGAAGCATTGTGTTTTGGGTGGGTAGACAGCATCATAAAGAAGATTGACGGTGAAAAGTTTGCTAGGAAATTTACTCCTCGCAAATCCAAAAGCAAATGGTCTGAAGCAAACAAGAAAAGAGCTGGAAAAATGATAAAAGAAGGAAAGATGACAGCAGTAGGGTTAACAAAGATCATGGAAGCAAAGAAAAGTGGGGAATGGTTCAAGACTGCCCCGGCCAGAAAAGAACTTGTCATTCCTCCATATGTAAAAGAAGCATTAGCGAAAAACAAGAAGGCCCTAGATAATTTCAATAACCTAGCTAAGTCCTACAAAAGGCAGTATGTTGGATGGATCAGTAGTGCAAAAAGGAAAGAGACACGCAAAACACGCCTTATAGAAGCTATCAGCCTTTTAGAGAAAAACGAGAAACTAGGCATGAAGTAATAACGAAAAGAGTACACACAGCGCGCGCGGAGTGTAAGATCACGGTTATTGCGTATAAAAGTGCGGAAGCTTGGAATAAATGAGAGTTGAAACTTATAGAGAATTGGAGACAAAGGATGAACTCTTTCCTCTGATTGACCAAGCGTTATGGGAATACCTCAACCCCGTAGAGTTTGAGCGAGATATCGAAGCCGATCCAAGATTAAAACACAGTCAAATAGGCTATTCTGCTATAGAAAAAGACCTTATAATCGGTTTTGTGGGGGTCATGGATATGGTTACTAGAAGTGTCGACGGCTCAGAAGTGACGGTTGGAGGCATCTGGGACGTAGCCACTCATCCAGCGCATACCAGGAAGCGAGTCGCCTCAACTCTCATGCAAAGGGCACATGAAAACTTCCGAGAAAGAAGGTACCAGTTCAGTCTCTTAACGTCTGGACGAGCAGACATAGCCTACAATTTCTATAGAAAGCTCGGCTACGAAGAGGTTCTGACTTTTCCAAGCGCCTACAAGATAATCAAACCAGTGAAAAAACTGGTTAAAGCAGCTAAAAGGAAGATGAAACCAGATTGGAATGGGATCTTAAGAATTTTCCGTCAGGTCACAGAAGACCGCACAGGCTTAGTTATCAGAAGTGATGAATACATGAAGATGCTAGACCGGAGGAAGATTATTCAATCTGACAAAACCGTACAGACAGAAAAAGGATATGCATTGTTGAAGGAAGATGAAGGCAGAGTTTCGATAAAGGAGATTATGGCGCCAACGAAAGAAGAGACTATCCGACTCATAAGGAAAGCTGAAGAGAAAGCTCTCAAGACAGTAGTTGATCGTTTAATCTTGTCAGACCGAACATTGGATGCTTACAGATCGGAAGGCTATATGACGCTGACCCAGAGCTATGGAGTGCTCATGGCCAAGCCGTTGACTAAATCTGCTACTTTCAAGGGAACTTACGGTGACGATTTCTATCTAACTAGTGTAGACCTCTTCTAGCTTTGTTATGCTCTTAAAATTTTGCAGCCAATTATAAAGTTAGAGATCTATTGACTCATGTATGACCATTTGAGTTGTGAGACTTTGTATGACTCTCTAGTCCTTGCTGAAGAAACAGAAAAGATAGTGGTCAAAGGAAAATTAAGAAAATATTACCGAAAAGCCAGAAGTGGAAAATGGTATGGTGGAATCTCAAGTGCTTATTGTTGCGGTTGTAACCTGAGATGTGTCTTTTGTTGGAGTGGTTTTCCAAGGGATCATCCTGACAAAATTGGAGAATTCTATGGTTCAGAGCAAGTGTTCAATCAGCTTAGAAGAGTTGCTTCTAATCATGGATACAGTCAGCTTAGAATCACTGGCAATGAACCGACAATTGGAAAAGACCATCTTTTCGGAATTCTTGAATTAGTGGATCAAAGCAACTTCAATTTTATCTTAGAGACAAACGGCATTTTGATAGGTCATGACCGACATTATGCGGAGCAACTTTCCAGATTCAAGAATCTACAGGTCAGAGTTTCTTTGAAAGGGACAAGTCCTGAAGAATTTTCGAGACTTACAGGCGCAAAACCAGAAGCTTTCGATTTTCAGCTGAAGGCATTGAAGAATCTTCTTGATGTGCAAGTTTCTTTTCATCCTGCACTAATGATGTCTTTCAGTTCAAATGCAGATGTTCAACAGTTAAAGGGTAAGCTTGCGGAGATTGATCAGGGTCTCACTGATGCTCTGGAAGAGGAATACGTTATTCTCTATCCTCCTGTTGTTAAAAGATTGAAGAAAGCTGGCATTCAGCCTAATAGATAGTAATGCGCCTGACTAAGAAGTTTTGGTCCACAGATGGGAACATTTTGTACATCTGAAGTGTTCTATCGTTCTTTCTCTTCTGATGCCTGCATGTTCACCTGAGACTCTGGAGAACCAATGGAACGCTTCGTTATTTCCACATTTCGGACACGTCTGAGAAACTTTCACGCGCTTATCTTCTGCATCATCAACAACGTAAACTGGACTGGGATGCTCCATCTTCTTCACAATCTTTGATTCCATTGTCGCATCAAGGGGAATCAGATTGCCACATTTTCGACACCAGAACCCTTTCTTTGTCCTCTTCATGTAAGAACCACACTTATCACAAAACTTCATGTCCAGTCACATAGTTAGTAAGCAGTTGACACCCAAATTTCTTTTTCTAGACAATCAACAAACGGTTCGACTAACTTTAAAAACCACTATGGTTTAGTTATGGAGCGAAATGAAATGACTGAGAAGGAAGTTGACTTCTCGTTTCTGGACAGACCAGAGATACTGCGAATTGCCTTCTATCCCCGGAAAAGTGTAATGAAGCCTTCTAAGGCCAATGCGAAGAACCACTTCGTAGAAGTGGAGAAAGAAGTTAAGATTGGATGTAGGTTTTACACGAAAGGATCAGATTATCCTTCATTGCTTTACTTTCATGGTAATGGTGAAATTGTAGATGATTATGATGAATGTAGCCGATTTTACAATGAGATTGGAATCAATTTGTTTGTAGCAGATTATCGTGGATACGGGTTTAGCGATGGGACACCAACCATGACCAATTTGGTTAGAGACGCGCATAAAATTTTCAGAAGTTTTTGCAGAATAGTCGAAGAAGGTGGCTTTAGAAAGAGATTTTTCGTCATGGGTCGTTCACTTGGAAGCATTCCAGCCATCGAAGTTGCTTATCACTGTCAAAATTATGTTCAAGGGTTGATAGTTGAGAGTGGACCAGCAAATAACCTAAGACAGTACATTAGACATTTGGTTCCATCTGACCATCCTATTTGGAATGATGATTTTTCATTGCTTAACAAAGTGAGGTTACGGTCAATCTCAACACCAACACTGATTATCCACGGTGAATATGATACAGGTGTACCATTGAAAGAAGGAAAAGAACTGTATGAGAATTCTGCAGCAAAAAACAAAAAACTAGTAATAGTCCCTAATGCCGATCACAACGATTTGATGATCGTGGGAAAGAAGCAATACTTCGAGGCTATTGAGGAATTTGTGAGAAAACATGTTTGAGAAATATTTTCTTTTCAAAATTTTTTGTATCAATAATTAGATAAGAAAAAATGCAAGGAAAAAGCAGGGCGAAAAATGGAAGAGAAAGTCAAAAAGGAAAAAATCCGAAAGTTGAAGGAGATGATTCAAGATAAGGAAGCTAATGAAACAGTCGAGCAGGTTCTTGTCAAGTTTTGTGCACGAAGCGGCGTTTCGTTAGATAAATGCAGAAAGTATTACCAGCATTTAGTTGAATCAGGAGAAATCAAAGAGGAAAGTTAGACATCTTGGATCTTTATATATTGTGATTTTACTCTTCTGCAAAGATAAACTTTTTCAGTTGCCTTGTAGAATCTGACGCCGCTCTTTCTAGCTGCTTCTGCATCTACCTCTAAAACCACTGGGTTTTCAGTCCTTCTTAATCCGACTTCTCTTGCTATCTCAACAGTTGGCGACAGATGCACCCATCTTCTCTTCATTGGTTTGAGACCAGCCTTCAGAATGTTAGATGCGGCATATGGAGTTGTTCCATGATAAAAAACCTTGACGGTCTTGTCTTCTTCAAACTCGAGTTTCACAGGAATTGTATGGCCGTACAAAGCTCTGATCCTATCGTCAACGATTTCGAACCGCTTTTTATCGCTTTTCTCAACGATTTCGAACACTAATCTTTTGTCAACTTGAAAGTGTTGCCTGATTTTCTTGAAAAAGTCGTTAAAATCTACAAAACCATATTTGTCCATCTTCAGGTCTTCAGGGTTATGCCTTAAGAGGTAACTCATGTACTTGCTGACTTTGATCTTCAGATTCTGGACCATGTAGATGCTTTCTCCTAATAGATTTTTAGCATCCTTAAATAATTCATAAACAGTACTTACGGGTTCTTCATAGGAGAGACATCAAGTTTGAAAATAAGATACGTTGAAGCTCCTGATGTCAAGGAGTTAGTAGATGAGATCGCAGACAAGCTAGGTTTTTTTCATGTTGTGCCTCAATTTGTGTATTGTTACAGAAGTTATGGTTCAAGATCGGAACAGGTCATTGCTCGGATCCACGGATTAGTAAAGATATGGCAAGAAGCATTGAGGAAACCGCCGACATACGTTATTGAAGTCATTTCTGAACGTTATGACAAAATGAGCAAAGAAGAGAAGGAGAAGACATTGATTCATGAACTGCTGCATATTCCGAAAGGATTCTTAGGAGGTTTCCGTCCGCACAAAGGATACATAAGCAAGAAGCGAATAGAAAAGTTGCATCGTCTGTTGATGGAACGAAGAACAATAAAATCTGACGGTTTGACTTTTTGACTTTCTAATTTCTAATCAAAACAGGATTAGAAACTGCGAACTATCATGGAGATTGCGGGTGCTTTAGCTTATTTGAACGCTTACGTTGCAGTTGAGTTTCTTGTATATCCATGGTGGCACATGTTTCGATTTTTTTGTCTTCATCAATGTTATTTTTGTTTTATGAAGATCAATTAACATGGCTTTTGAGTGCCATTTCTTTCTAGCTTCGTCCTTTATGCCAAACAGTTTCATATTTAGCCTTCTCCTTTCTCCACAGCGGTTGGTCAGTAGTTTGTCCACGCGTCGGGGTTCTGATATCTTATTGGGGGACCGGGTTGCCAAATCAGGTCGGCAAGTTTCAGGAATTCTTTTCTTGACAGTCTATCGCTCATTTCTAACATCCTTCGAGAGAAGATAAGTATCATGTAATTCATATATAAAGAAAATTATGATGTTGTGAATATATCAGATTTTGTCATATGATTCATAACGAATGCTGATGTCACAGTTTCCTCTGTAAAGTGTTTCTCAATACGCGACGCTGAGGAGACGTTGACTGTTGATTAGGGTTTTTTCTGTGAGATTTCATGCTAATTTCTAGCATAAGTTTATAAGGCAACTCTTCTACGTTAAGGATTCGAGAATTAGGATTCCAACGAAAACTAGTTCTTCTAGCTGAACGGGAGGTGTAGTCTAGATGTCGTATAGAAGAGAACCAAGGGAAATGCATAAGGCAGTCTGTGCTGAGTGCGGAAAAGAATGTGAAGTTCCATTCAAACCTGACCAGAACAGGCCTGTCTATTGCCGAGAATGTTGGGAAAAGAGAAGGTCCCCAAGAAGAGGGAGATATTAAGCTCACAAGCTGAACTCTATCCTTTATTCAAATTTCTTATTTTTTTCTTCCTTTTTGCAGTCAACCAGAAAGCTGAGGAGAAATAAGAGACTTCAAGGTTGACTGACCCGCCTTAGCGCCGCGATTGTTTGATCAGTAACTTGCAGCTCCTTTTCTCTCTGAGAAATCATACCATTTCCAGATTTCTTTGATTGTCTCGCCAGAGTATCCGTGACGCTTAAGCAACAGTATTAATGATGAAGGCGGTTTCATCCTTTGAATTCTCACCTGATCCTACGATAAACTCATGTTGCACTGGAATTAAATCTTGTGAATTCTCAATCTGTTTTGTAGTTACGTGCAACAAATCTACACAAGACATGAATAAGCATAGAATGCAATTTGAACTTGGTCGTACCTGGAAGTTCTGACAATTCTTTCATTATGGTATAGAACTCGTCTTTTTCATGTTTATCTTCTTACGGAATCTGGTTGCATTAGCAAGTATTTCTGTAGAGCGATTATGGTTGGTGCGTGTGTTATCTTGTTGGTTTCTAGTTTTTTCTTTATTTCCTCGGTGGATAAAAGCTTGACTTCTATCTGTTCAGTCTCGTCTGGTTTCTGTGTTCCTTTTGTAAGGTCTTCTGCGAGGAAAAGATGTGCTTTGCGAATACTTCTTGTCCATGGGTGAAACCAGCATAAGCTTCTGAGTTTTCCGGCTTTGTATCCAGCTTCTTCTTCGAGTTCGCGGATGGCGCATTCTCTTGGTTCTTCTCCGTTTTCAACGTATCCGCTGGGGATTTCAAGACTTAAACGGTTTGCAGGATAACGAAAGATCTCAATCATAACGATCTTGTTTTCGGTGATGGGAAGAACTGTGACAAAATCCTTCAACTCTACTCTTGCATAGGTTATTTTTTTACCGGTAGGCAACATCACCTTATCGTTGAACAACGACATGTATTTTGAATGATAAACCTTCTCTGTATCTATCAGCTTCCATTCTTTCAATTTGACCCTTCTCCTTGTACAACGAAGAAAAATCTTTTTAGTGAATAATTTTGATCCATTCAATTCACCGTTCAGAATCAGATAGTGAAGCAACTTCTTCAGTTGCATTAACAAATTTTTCTCCGCAATCTGGACATTTTTCACTGTACCAGTGTAGTTTCTTGCCGCATGTTGAACAAGTCCATCGTTTCTCTTGTTGTTTCAACCATTCTTTGATGCTTGTCTCTTTAAGCTGCCTGAGATTTCGAAGACCCAAAGTTCTGTGAGGTCTTGTCTCGCTGAAGTCAACCAGTTTTTTGCATGGAAAATCTTCACATTCGAAGCAGTATGCAATTCCTTTCTCTTTCACGCATTTTCTGAAGTCACAGTTAGAGCACCATTCGTTAACAAGATCTGAAGTGCAGCCTCTACAATAGATCTCGTCACGCGGCATCCCAATCTTGACTTCCCAATCAATTAACTTTTGATCCCTGTCATTGTAAGCACGGTATGTGGTGCATGCTCCGCAGTATACTCCGCAAATTCCCAGTAACAGTGTCTTCGTCGGTCCAGACATATTTTACTGACCCTCCTAGATTCTTCGTTATACTGTTTGTTCTGTTTGAATATTAAAATGAAGAGGTGGATGTTGCTTCGCACGTGCCGATGGCGTGCAAATGGACTCGGACACAAGCAGTATTTACAAATGAATAAGCGAGATTTTTGAAACGTCAAGATTGTTAACCCATATATGGCAGACAGAAAAATTATAATAATTGATACTCGGAAACTCATAATTTATAAAAAGTGGTTCAGCATGCAAATCGACGCTGTCGAGAATGCTTTGTTTTCAGTGACTGTTAACCCCTTGCTTAAGGGTTTGATCAGCCGTTTTGATAAAGAATGCCCAAAGGATGGCAGTTTGCTTCTGAACTCTTTAATGGATTTTTTGGGAGAACCAGTTTCCCTTTGCCCGACATGTCAGCATATAAGTGACAAAATTGCTACGCCTTTCTACGAGTTGGGAAGCCGTTTTTTACGTGTCGATAAGAATTTCATGCGTAGCCAGTTTCTGAACAAACAGTACGGTGAGGCTTGGCTTAGAGGTTTCGGCTTGATGATGAAGGGTATAGAAAAATACGGTGTGAGAGTGCCCTTCACTCCAGCTGGACCCTTCGAAATTGTCTGGAATTACACCTACCAATGCAATTTAAGATGCAAACACTGTTATGAAAATGCTGGAGGAAAAAAACGGGCAGAGTTATCTACAGACGAAGCAAAACAAGTTTTAGACATACTTTCTAAAATTGCCGGAATAGGATTACCGGCCTTGTCCTTAAGCGGAGGCGAACCCCTCGAAAGAAAGGACTTTTTTGAACTTGCAGCCTACGCAAAGAAACGGATAGGTTACGTGAGTATAGCCTCTAACGGAACACTGATCACAAAGGACAACGCGAAGAAGATCAAAGACTCTGGAGTAGACTATGTGGAAATAAGTATTGACGGAGCAACACCCCAGGTGCATGACGAGTTCAGAGGCATACCTGGAGCATTTGAAAAAGCAATGAAAGGCGTGAAAAACTCTTTGGAAGAAGGGATAGACACGTGTATAGCAACTGTTTTGCACAGGGATAACGTGGCTGAACTTGACAAAATATTAGGGTTAGCCAAACAGCTTAATGTCAGATTTATGCATTTCAATTATATTCCAACTGGAAGGGCGAAAGGCTATGTTGAATTAGATTTAACCCCGGATGAAAGGCTTCACGTGCTTGAGACTATTGGAAAAGAAATCATTGGATTGTATTTGCAAGCGAAAGAGGAAGAACTTAAACATGGAAGATCAAACGTGAAGGTTGACAGGTTCTTCAGCACATGTCCACAATATGCAAGCGTTACAAAAGGGCTGTCGCAGAAACACGGTGAAAAATTCCTGGTTGAGGCTCATTATGCAGCAAAGAAAGGTGTGGAAAACGTGGCGAATTTTCTAGGCGGATGCGGAGCTGGACGCTTATACTGTTGTCTTGAACCCAACGGGGACATAAAACCATGCGTCTTCTTCCCAACAAACAAAGAAACGGTTTTAGGCAACATACTGAAAGACGATTTTGAAGAGATATGGGATAACCATCCGCTTCTCTGGAAACTTCGTGTAAGAGAAGGCCTGGAAGATTATGTAGTAGACGGACAGAAAGTGGGTTGCGGAAGTTGCCGTGACAAATACATATGCGGCGGATGCCGTGCTAGAGCCTACAGCTACTTTAATGGAAACGTGAACGCACCTGACATCGGATGCATCCACAACAAGCCTTTGTGGAAAAGAATAGTCGGAGATGAAAAGTAGTTTAAAACGCGAATTTTTTCTCTGTTGGTTTCTCGAAGCGTAAAATCTCGGTTTTTTTGAAGAAAAAAGATATTTCTTTTTCAGCGTTTTCAATGCTGTCGGAAGCATGTACAATATTTTTTGTTATGCTTATGCCGAAGTCCCCGCGAATTGTACCCGGTTCAGCTTCAAAGGAGCTTGTTTTTCCAATTAAGCTTCTGACAACCTGAATGGCTTGGGGTCCTTCTACTACCATGGTTAAGATGGGTCCAGAGGTAACATGTTCGACAAGATCGTTGAAGAATGGTTTGTCACGGTGCACGTCATAGAATCTTTCTGCTTCGGCTTTGTTCAGTTTCAGAAGTTTTATAGCTTTGATAGTTAATCCTTTCTTTTCGATTCGGCTGATTATTTCCCCGATTAGTCCACGCATAACGCCGCCGGGTTTTATGAAGAGAAGTGTGCGCTCGGCTTGAATGGTCAACCTTTGCCTTTCTCCTCTTTGCCGAAGTATTTTGTCCATTTGAGTTTCCGGGCGTCTCTTTTGAGCTTTAAAGAGCTTTTTCTGCATTTGCTTGAACAGAACCAAAGAACTGATCCGTCGTTTTTGATGTACATCATGCCAGTGCCCAGTGGAAAATCATCACCGCAAAATGAACATTTTCTCGGTCTCGGCAAAGATGATTCTCCTCCAAACAGTCGGTTCAGGGTTATCTGCGTCTGCTGATCTTCTTTGCTTCTCTTTCTGTCTCCCTAAGCATCAGAACGTCATCAGCCCGCACAGGTCCTTTAACGTTACGCGTTATT
>Ga0209636_10004870_pt1 | contig 13710 bp, 11 predicted proteins | sample DeeMarSWOR152_54_FD_187464 | JGI IMG/M metagenome (GOLD analysis project Ga0209636, IMG submission 187464) | Marine sediment microbial communities from White Oak River estuary, North Carolina - WOR-1-52-54 (SPAdes) (version 2) | ecosystem: Environmental > Aquatic > Marine > Intertidal zone >...
CATTTCGAACTTTTTCAAGCACTAAAATCCCCTAGATGTATTGGTATTAACAACATTAAACTTACCCACAAAATATAAATACATTCGATTAATACGGAATTAAAATTTAGGACGGGAGAACCGTGGAGACTGTTTGTCACATCGAGATTATCAAAGATGGCAGAGATTTTGTTGCTCGAGCACACTTAGCCAACGGTTCTGTCAAAGAATATCGTCATCAGATTTTTGAAGATGTGCTTACAGAAATGGTGATTGATCTCCAAGAAGAACTTAGTGAATCTTAAAAATTATTAGTTTTCGTCAATAACTTTATCGATTTCTTCTTTTACTTTGATCTTTTGTTTTTCATAATATGAAATAATTGATACTCCTACTGTACAAATGATCGCAGTTCCCAGTATAACAACAAATGCAATATCTGCAAAGAATCCTCCCATTCCTGGCATCAATTCCGTGACAAGATCTGGGCCAAAGTTTAATGCAAGAATAGCTGCAGCAAGACCACGGGGCAACATAACTATCATGGTTTGTTTATCATCCTTTTCAAATCCTCCATGGTATGTTGAAATCTCTATTGCTAGATATCTTACTGCTAAAAGGAGTACAAGAATTACAATTCCAATTAGAATGAATTCGATTTTCTGAAAACAAACCATCATTCCAAGGAATACAAAAAAGAACGTTCGGATAATGAATGAAATCAAGGAATGTGAGTGCTTAGATTCCTGATCCATCTCAAATTTCTTTTCACCGTAGCCAAACATCTTCAGAACTTTTCTTCCGTTGCCTAGCACAAGTCCAAAAACAAGGCACGCTATTGCACCTGCTCCTTCGCCTCCTTCTTCTACAGTAACCAGCAATGCAGTAAGTGAATATACTAAAAAGACTACAGCAAGCGTAGCAACATAGCAGAATTGTTGTTTCCGTACTTTGTGCATGATTGGAAGCCATACGAGACCAAGGATCAGTCCCATTACCGCGCCAACTGAGAATGTAGTTACAACGTTTTTTGCTCCAAGTGCAATATTGATACCTTCTGCACTTGGTCCAACAACCATATAAAATACTGCAAGCACAACAACAATACACAGAGGATCGGTAATTATACTTTCAATGGATACTGCCATTTTTGTTTTATCCTGCAGGTTTTGGAGTCTACTTGCTAAGGGAATGACTATTGGACTGCTAGTTCCACCTACAATAGCCCCCAATACAATTCCAATAATAGCACTATTTCCCAAAGGAATAGATGGTAGAAAAGTAGCAGAAATAGCAACGACGATTATCATCGTCGCTAGAACACTTAAGCTGAATGCACTGATGGATAACAATAGTCCCCGTGGAGCTCCTCTGAAAAGTTGATAGAGATCTGTATTTATGCCGCCATCAAACAAAATGATAACTATTGCAACTGCTGCAAAAAATTTTGAAATAGTCATTAAAAGATTTGGATCAATGTATTCAGGATTACGAACATTAAAAACAATTCCAATAATCAGACCGAAAATCAGGAGCCAGACAATACTTGGTATCTGCGTTTTATTGAAGATGATGTTTCCAATGAACCCAAGAATCATTATCGCTCCAAGAATTATTACTGCAGATATTATATCCAAAATATCACAAAATAATAGAGCAGTACGAAGAATTTAAAATTTCTCTTTTGTTTCAAATTTATAGGAAGATACTTAGCGGTAACTGAACATAAACATTATCAATATAAAAAATATCAGTGCATACATAATGTAAACAAGGATTTTTCGTTTTTTAACCATTGATTGATATTTTTGTTTACATTCATCTGAACAAAGATTTTCCGTTATTGGAATTGCTTTTCCACATATCTGACAATGGGTATGTTGTGCTACTTTTTCTGCCATGTTTATCAGCTATACAATTTTACTATGAAATACTTTTTTATTTATCTATAACAACTTTACCATCCACAATATTAATGCTGGCGATAGCTTTGATTTTAATATTAAATTCATCACTGATTCTCTCAACGCAATTTCCTTTATCGATTGCAATAAAAACACCTTTTATAACTACTCCTATCTTTTTGAGAGCCGTAAGCACTGCCCTTAAGGTTCCCCCTGTACTTAGTACATCATCTACAATAACAATCTTATCTCCCTTCTCGAGACCGTTAATAAATAATTTTGATTTTGAATAACCTGTAATTTGTTCCACAGAGACTTCATTTGGAATAGTATACTTTCTTTTTCTGATAATTGTAAATGGAATTTTCAAATCAAGTGATAAAGCAGAAGCAAGTGGTATTCCCATAGCTTCCACGGTGACAATTTTATCTATCTTACCGCATTTCAGTATGAGTTTTTTCATTTCGTTAGTAACTTCTTTCAACAGTTCTGGTTTTATTTCAGGAATTCCATCAGTAATCGGATGAATAACATAGTGATAATCTCCTTTTTCTACAATGGGTGCTTCGAGTAAAGATTTCTTTAGCAATTCCAAACTCATAATTCACCAACCTCACCACATACTTTTCTTAACACAGGAATAAACTCATCAATAATCTCTTTTGTTATCTGCGGCATTATTACTATTCGTATACAAGAAAGACGATCAATCTTATTAACTTTCCATCCATATTCCGATAGTTTGTCGACAACCTCAGATAATTTTTTCAGCTTTACGCCAAGTACATTCATAGCCGGTTTAGTAACAAGTTCTAATCCAATATCATTTAGTTTCTCTTGTGTATAATGTGTAATATTCATACAATTCTCGACCAACTTTTTGTAACCTTCTTTACCAAGATAACGTGAAACAGCATATGCTGCAGCAACTGGTCCTCCAGAGCGCGTTCCAGGTATTCCTGCTTGTTTTTTACTACTTATATATGGTGAATCAACACTAATTTCATCCAGCCATGTTCTATCTCTGATCAAAAGAGTTCCCAATGGAATTGCTGAGTATCCCATTTTATGAGCATCTATTGATATTGAACTTACACCCTTTAATTGAAAATCAAAATCTGGAACTTTATAGTTGAGTTCTTTCAGAAATGGAATTACATACCCTCCAAAAGCTGCATCAATATGCAAGAATATATTTTCATCTAAACAGATATCGCTCAATTCTGGGATTGGGTCAACTGTTCCAAGTTCAGTTGAACCTGCGATACCCAATATTGCAGCAGTATTTTCATTTATTTTATCTTCAAGTTTTGATGTATCCATCGTATAAGTTTTTGTTAATGGCACTTTTACAATTTTGATGTCCATAAGAGATGCAATCTTTTGAAAAGAGAAGTGAGCACTGTCAGGTAGAATCACTTCTTTTTTTCCAGTTAGCTGTTTAGCAATCCACATTGCAGTTATATTCCCTTCAGTTCCACCACTTACAATTAGCCCAGTTCCAGTTTTTGGCGCATGAAGTAAATCTGAAATAAATGTTATCAATTTGAATTCAATTTCTTTTGTACCAGGAAAAAGTTCAGGATCACCAAGGTTTGTTTCTAAAAATTTGAAATAAGCCTCCTTTGCAATTGGATATGGTTGTGTACACATAGAACCTAAAATACGTCCACTTTCAAAGCTAAAATCTTTGTTTTTGAATTTATCCAATTCTTTTAATATTTCATCTCTTTTTTTAGAGTTAATGGAGGGCATTAAAACGGATAATTAGTTCTAGCTAAAAAATGATTCTATTATTCAAACCATCACATTTTAATATAGGAAAATGTATTTTGATTACATGATGGAAAAAGAGAGCAAGGATAAAGCTGAGGAGGTCACAACTTTTCTGAAACTACCTGTTTATACTCGCGAAGGAATATATGTAGGTCATGTTCGTAATGTCTTTCTAGATACAGATGAGAAAAAGGTGAGCAGTTTACTCGTTACAAATACCAATCCTTCACTTGTAGAGGGCAGTGTTGACGTTTCCGTTCCTTATAGATGGGTTAACGCAGTTGGCGACATCGTAATTCTTTCTAACTTTCCAGGAAAAGTAACAACCAAAAAGGAGAAAGAGGAAACTGAGCAAGTTGAAGGAAAGGAATCAGAAATAGATATGATCGAGTAAACCATATCCTTTGCATTAGGCAATCCTACAGGTTAAGAATTTTTAATTATTTAATTTTAAAAAATCATTTAGATGCAAATATTTTTATATCATGTAAGTTATATATTAACCTGTAGAATAATCAAAAAAAGTAAGAAGTGTACAATAAACTTTATATATATGTCAAGATAAGTAATATAATGGAAATATAAAAACTGGTGGTAAAAAATGACATTTCACCTTAGAGCAGTCAAAACCAGTCTGATAATCGGATTATTACTGTTTAGTGTAATTGCTGCGATTATTCCAGCCACTTCTGCGCGTCTGCTTGGGAACAATATAAATGTGAGGATGGAATATGATGCAGTTAATGCCAGTGAAAAAATAGTTCCATTAAGTGGAGAAATTTCCATCCCAATCAATGTGTATACTAAACTTGAAGGGGTTACCGCTGCATTTCTTATAAGGCTCTTAGGAGCTGGACTGACTGTATCAATTGATTTAAAGGTTCTAGATACGCCAACTTGGATTACTGCGTGGGTTTCACCAAATGTTGTAACTCCCGATATTTCTATTTCTTGGCAACCAGCACAGGCTTATGTACATGTTTCATTTAATGAAAATGCTCCTGCGCACGAGTCCGTAATAATTGATATTGAGATGCACGCATATGTAACTGGAGGTATACGTCGGATTGAAGATAAAACGACAACTGCCCAGATTTCATTTGTTCCATCATATTTACCAATAATCGATGCTACACCGAAGACTACATATAAAGAGATTAGTCCTGGTGAAATTGTTGCTTTTGATATCGATTTAGAAAATTTAGGAAATGCAGAAACAGAATTTCTATTTAACGTAATTGAAGTGCCTGAAGGATGGAGTGCAAGTATTGTTTCAAATACGAAAGTTGGATCTAAAATAGACGGTGACGATCCAACAAAAACAGTACAACTCTTTGTACAACCTCCTTATAATTTTGGATATCATAACGAACGCGAAGACATTCGTATAACTGTAAAAGGAAGATACTTTGCCGGAGCAGCTGGAGTTTTGGAAACTGTACCCTACGAGATTACTTTTACTGTACAAAGCAGAGGGTTTTCGACACCTGGATTTGAGGCAGCCTTGGCATTATTTGCATTAATAATTGTCGCTTTGCTAATTAAAAAACGAAAGAAAATAGGATAAGTTAAGCGAGTCTATTATTAATTAAATATTTCTTATCTTTTTTATAACCTATATATTCGTCATTTTGTGGAAATATTTTTATAATGTAGAAGTTATATATTACTATATAAGTTATATTAAAAAGACAATAAAATTACAACAATCTTTAAATACACATAAAAGTAAATAATATATGTAAAATATATAAAAATGGCGAGTAAAGATGGTAAGAGGCATTAGAATTGTTACTTCTTTCACCATTATGCTTTTAATACTAGGTAGCTTACTTGCTATAATTATACCTATAAGTTCAGCTCGCCAAACGATATTCGATTGTCAAACTATTGTTCAAATTGAATATGATGAAGATGCGGCTAACAGTCCATTTCTTCCTGTCGATATGACAAAAGAGATACCTGTTACAATTAATTACTATATCAGAGGCTATTTTGATGAAGAGGTGCCACTGGCTTATGAGCATTTGGAAAATAATTTTATCTATCTAGATATCATAGAGAAGCCAGAGTGGTGCACCGCTTCTCTTTCACCTGATTTCCTATTAATGTTTCCTAGCGCTAGTGGGGAAATAGAAAACGTCACATTAATTGTGAAAGTTGATGAAAATGTACACGCTTTTGATATTGGTACAATAAAAATCGAAGTCAGAGTTCAAGATATGAGGGTGATAAAAGGTGGAACATTTAACGGCGAAATTTCGTTTAATCCCGGATATTTGCCATTATTGGATCTAAACGTTCCAAGCGATACTGTTAAAATGATTGGGCCTCTTGACACGGCTAAATTTGACATAGATATCGAGAATTTAGGAAACGCAAAAACTATTGTTTCCAGTAATGTTTTAGATATTCCAGACGGATGGATTGTTACCATCGAATCTGAAACAGTAATTGGTACAATTACGATAGGTGATAGTCCAAATAGAAGGATTTCGCTAATTGTTCGACCCCCTTATGATTTTGGATATCATAATGACCGAGAAGTAATTCAAGTTTCTCTTACACCATCATACTTTGAAGATCCGGCATTGGCTGGAGAAGAATACCTTCTAACCTTTATTGTCCAAAGTAAGGGATTCTCAACACCTGGCTTTGAAGCTGTCTTTGTAATAATAGCATTAATTGGTGTCGCTGTAATTGCCAAAAAGACTAAATTGAAAAGTGGCAAGGGGGGAAGTGATGCATGAGGCATATTAAATGTATCGCAGTACTCTTGATCAGTATTTTTATTCTCTCTTCGACGATATCACCAGTCGCAGCACAATTGGATGGATGGGAGTGGCTAGATATATGGAGATCAAATGAACATAGCATTATAGAAAAAATATTGTTGTCGAGATTTAAGTTTGGCTCTGCTAAACTTGGAAGACAATGGTTTATCATGCGGTTTACTGAACCTGAAACATTTATTGCGGAGCCAAATGTTATTGAGATTGAATATCTTGATGAAACTGAAATAACTATTGGGGTAATAAACGAATCTTCTGGGGGATACAAATCGCTGAAAGATTATACAATTAGTAGTCTCTTTCCATCATCTGACTTTGAAATAACTTTAGAAATTCCTGATTATCTTCCAAAAGATGCATTTGTAGGTCATTTTAATCCGCAATTTTTAAATGTTGGTGATGATGGGGAAGTAAAGACAACCCTATTAATTTCTTCAAATATTCCTAAGGATGCAATATTACCTCAGAATATATTACTCAGAGTAAATGTAACAAAGTACCAAACAGCAGGTAATCTCTATAGACCAGGTATAGAGAGAAGAGGTATTCTCAGGGCATTATTAAAATACGGGAGAACTGATGGTACACTTGGTATAATCTGGACTTTCAATTCATTATTGCCTCCAAATCCGTTTGGTAGATTGTATAGTGGAAAAAGACTCATTGATTATATTGCATACGTTGATATTATTGTGAAGCTTGATCGATTCCATCTAATTGATATGCAACCTACGCAAAATTTGGAAATTGGGCCAGATCAGCTCATTTCCGTTCCTATTGAAATTAAAAACCTTGGAAGCCATATTGATACGTTTAATTTTAGAGTTAATACCGGTACGGACAGTGCATTAACTATATCCCCGCCTCCAGCGATTACTCTAGAACCAAATGAAGTTGGATACACAACGATTGGTGTTGCCTCTCCACGTATATTTAATGATCCAGGAACTGCCCGAAATATCAATATCGAAGCTTATTCGATTTATGAGCCAGAAAAGACTTTCAATAATACTGCTGCAGTAATAACAAGAGGATTATATGTCTCGGAGGTAGGTTGGTATTATGGAGTGTTCATTGTACCCATTATATTGTTAGGTATCGCGTTCATTCTTTACAGACAGAGACGAAAAACAAAAAAGTTAATAAAAAAACCAGAGAAACCATGGACCTTACCAGAAGAACAGAAATATCTTGAGAAATTAAAGAATAAAGACAAAAAGGAATACGAAAACGTAAGACTAATGATGGAAGATGAATACAAATCAGCATTGTTATGGTACAAAAATTATCGCAAATATTTACTAAAGAAAGAGATTAAGAGCTCACCTGGACTAAAAACACTTTTTAAAAAATCAGAAAAGAAACAAAAGAAAAAACCTGAATACAACTTCGCTAAGCTTTTCGAAAAATCAGAAAAGAAAATAGAAAAGCCAAAAAAAGTAGAACCAGAAATAATTGAAACAAAAGCTGAGGAAGATCAACTTGAAAAAGAACAAGTTCTTCTCAGAATAAAACGTGAACAAGAGAAGCAGAAAAAGAAACTGAAACTTGCATGATCAAGTACTCTTTTTTATAATTTTAATTATAGTAAAAACTAGAACAACAATAGATACTACATATATGTAAAATCCAACACTTGGTCCCCAATTAGAATATATTGCTTCACCAGTTTCTTCTCCAGGTATTGCAATATCTAGACTCCCTTCTCCAATAAAGCTACCAACCCCAGCTTCTGCAAGTCCAGACATGCCAATAAAAAATATCAATAAAGAACCAATAAATCCTACTAAAGCAAGAATTAATGATAACTTGTACAATAATTCTTTATTGAATTTCTTAAATAAGATGCTAGACGAGATCAACAAGCAACCAACCACGGTAAACAATAGAATCAGAGTAACTACATTCACAAATATATCTGGTAATGAAGCAAGTTCACCAGCAATGACATCATTAGTTACAGTTGTAGTAACAAGTTCAATTGGTATTAAAAACATGGTTGTCGTTGTTTCTACAGTAGATGTTGAACCATGAAGAATCCACCAAGGGGATATTATTGCAATTATAGCAAGTGATATTGGTATTATCTTCAAGAAATACAAATAATCTCTTCCAACATAAGTAAAAAACAAAGCTATTAAAATAAAAATAATAGCTACGATAACAACTATCAAAGGAAACAACGGTTCTTGGGTTGTAATGAAATCAAAACTTCTTTCACTAAATACATTGATTTTACGCGCTCCAATTAAATCCTCATTATTGCAGATATCAACGTTATATATCCCAGGTGGAACCAAAAGTAATCTACCAGATTCATTACTTTGTTCATCTACACTCTTGCCACCTCTCGATATTATAATCTTGGCATCTGTTATTACACTACCTCGAGTATCAAGTGTTCTCAACTTTATAATAAATTCAGCAGGAAATACAATGCTTATCTCTTTTTCATTAGTTATTTCGACTTCTTCTTCTACGGAAAATGCCTTATAGGCTAAACGAAGTTGATAATTTGTAGGAATAAGATTGGTAAAAAGATAGGTACTTTGCAACTGTTTTTCTGAAGAAATTACGATAGAATCATTCATTTCTTTGCTAGAAAGTACTGGATTAAGCTCAATTTCTGGTGATAATCCCCAAGTATCTATCACTTTAATTTTTAAATCATATCGTTCAATGCTTATCGATTTCTTTAACGGAACTAGTTTTCTAATGTACCTCAGTTTAATAAGCTCTTCATATACAACAAATCCGTTGTAACTTACTCTAAGATCATAGCTATTTAATGGTGCCTTTAACAGAGATTCACCAGAAGCATCTGTATGGCTCTCAGCAATTACAGTATCATCTTTTAGTAACTCTATCTCAGCATTTTCTACAGCTTCTCCATTTTGATCTATTATGCTCAATTGCACGCTTCTTTCAGGTTTACAAAAAATACGAGTTGTTGAATCTTCTTGTAAATCAATAATAGCGAATCCAATGTATTTACGTTCTCCTCTAAAGGGATTTTCTTTGAAAATTTTAACAATGTATCTACCAGGTTCTATGTTTTGAAAACGAATTTTTTTGAAAAAAGTAAAATTCCTCCATTCAAAGGCAAATAAAGGGGCTAGAATACGTTGAATCAGAGATGCGTTACTCAAATCTGGAAGCGGACGCATTGATAATCTTCCAGCGCTACCTGAACTAATAAAATCATTTTCCGTGTACAGCTCGGCGCCAATATAGGAAAAATTCCTTCCAGTCAAAACAGAAAGACCAGATCCCATAGGAAAAGATGGAGCATTATAAACAAAAACTGTCAACGTATGTTTTTCTACATCATCTTGATCCTCTGAAAAATCATCTCCATCTGTTGGTTTAAGGTTAACTAGAGATTGAAAGATGGCTGCTTCTTCTGGGATAATTGAAAATCCACCTGTTTCAGAGGAGAAAAATTCAGCATCAAATTCAACAACAAAACCCTTTGGAATAACACGATCCTGTACACCACCAACCTCAAATGAATTTCTTCCAAATTGTAACGAAGCAGAATTGCCTTCTAAACCAGGAAGGTGTGGATAATCCAATTCATATGCATTTATTTGTATTCCATCACGTTCATCTTCTCCAGATTGTACAACATCTGTAGAACCAAAGATAAGAGCATGGGAAATCCCTGATGGACCTTCATCATAGGATGCCCATGCCAATGTGCCTAAATCAACGTCATCGCTATTACTTAACACCCTAATATCCATTTCTTCTGGAATGTATTCAGGATCTGGATCCAAAGGGTATTCACTAATCATCTCCGCTTCGTTGTATACATGTATATATGGCAATATTTCACCAAAGTTCAAATCTTGTATTGAATTACTTTTTGCACCGCCGCTTTGAACAAAAGCATAAATCCCATCTGTATTGATATCACAATCAACCTTGCCCTCTTTCAAGACCTCGTGTTTGACATGTGCATGAATCCTTTTATTCTCAGTTGGACAATAGTAGTATTTGTAAGTTGCAGTGGTACGTAAATCGTTTCTTTCTGATCTGCTAACAATACCACACTCAACCATAAGGTTTCCATCGACTAGTATCTCTTTAGACACCAGATTAGTATTGGTAGAACTATAATCAAACATTTCTTGCCCATAGTAGTAACGGAAATCAAAAGATGCGAACAACTCACCATATTTAGGTAGAACTTCTTTAGTTTCATCTCTAAGCTTTGTGACATGTTGAGATGTACTGTAGCTCATAAATGTTCCTTCTTGTGCAACTGCATAAACGATATAACCTTCGTCAGTGATTTTAAAAAACCTAGATTCAAGGGGATAACCGGAAATAGGTTCAATGAAGTAATAAGCCTCTTCCATTTCAACATGATCTGGATAATTAGGGGAAGGTTTCGCTATATCATCATAATAAACATAGTACTGTTCCATATTATTGGCTTCTTCAGGTATTAGAAAAACAAGGCCACATGATTTTATATAAACATCATCTGAATAATTCAAATCATATATCTGGGATTCCAATTCCTTTAGATTCTCTCCCTCCTGAAAAACTACTCGAACCGAATGTTCAATTTCATTTTTAGCCCAACAAGGATTTTCAAATCCGATATAGACATCAACTGGCTGGAATTTCGCTAATTCGGCGCTTGTATCTATTGGTATAATTATCTCCTGACGAAAAGACCAATCACCATCCCACCATAACACATCATTAGCTAATGAGTTAATTGGCACAAATGTCAGCAGTATAAAGTTGAATAATAGTAAGTAAATCATTAATTTTAACTGCATTTGTCTCCACAGGCCCACCTTTTAAAATGACGATAGAATATATATAACTTTCTTATTATAATATTAAAAGAACATAAAACATAGGAGAAAAATAAAAACATAAGAGTTAAATCATATATATTTCATTCGAGGATGCTATGCCAAGATCTGGGAGGCTAAGAAGTTATATCAGAGAAATTGCAGAATCACCAAGATTTGAACAACTTTCATTTATTCCACCGTTCCTCGTCCTGATCGTCGAACTCATTCTCCTTGAGCATGCCATACGCATCAATATCCCATATGTTATTGAATTAACCCTGGTTTTATTGATCCTCTCTGTTATTGAGATTATTTTCGTTGCTGAGGAGATCCATGAACACTATCTTACTGGAATATTTGAGAGAGTACTCACCATCAGATTGGATGATTTTATAATTGAAAGAAAACGGAGAAGCGTGCGCTACATCGTAGAAGACTTCATCGATACCTACCCCAATTATAGTGCCCATCGCGATAAAATTTATCGTATAACCTGTCAAATCATGGAAACTCATAGGGAAGAGGCAATAGAAAAAGACCTTCTTAAAAAACTAAACAGTTTTGTAAGGAAGAGAAAGAAAGATAATGTTGATGATATAATAAAATTATTTATTCAGAAGTATCCAAAATATCGAAAATATAGAAATAAAATATATGAAAGAACCTGCCAAATAAAAGATAATTTGTCTCATAATCGAAAAATATAATTTTATTCGTTTTTTCCATATTTTGAAAATAACGATTATCTTTATATGTATCCTTAGGTAGCGATTTTAAAATACGAAGAGCTAATTGAGAATTCCAAGGATTACAAGGGTAAGAAGCAATGTAACAATCATTAAGAATACACATATGTTCAAATTGAATTTTGAGATTAATTCCCTTAATTTATCAATGTCTTTTGATCTTACTATGATAATTTTGAGAAGAACAAGACCGAGTGCGACAATTATCCATTCTTTAAAAATCGAAAAAGGTTGAAACAAACTGATTTGTATATTGTTATACGCTCCTACAATAGATGATGTTGCTGGTAAAATAAGACTATCTAACCATAGATTTGGAAGTACTCCTAATAAGATACATAGGAATGCTAACCCAAGCATTGGGAGTTGCATTAAGAATGGTACCTCTCGATATTTTGACACTTCTCTAAATTTTTTTGGAGATTTCATGAATGAATAATATAGGATCTTAGAGAAATGTGCCACTGTTCCTATAGAAGCAAATACTAAAATCAACCATATTCCAGGATAACTATAAACCGAAGATTCTATCATTGATTTGCTCACAGAGCCGTTAAATGGTGTAACGCCAGAGATTGCTAAAGCTGCAATGATATATGTTATTAAAGTAATAGGCATGGTCTTTCCAATGCCATGTTCCCGGATATCCTTGGTACCAGTATTATAAATTATTGCACCTGCACAGAGAAATAACAAACCTTTGAAAACAGCATGATTTACTATATGATACATTCCACCAGCTACGCCTATACTTGAAAAAGTGCCAATGCCAACAATAATAAATCCGACCTGAGAAATGGTATGGTATGCCAATAAGCGTTTAATATCCCACTCTACTAAAGCACCAATGACACCGCCTAAAGCAGTTATGGCGCCAAAGACCATTATTAATTCATTTAGATGTTGTAATGTAAAACCAAGAGCGAAAATTCTTATAAAGATGTATACGCCGGTTTTTACCGTAATACCTGACAAAACAGCGGAAATAGGTGAAGGAGCTGTTGAATGTGCACTCACTAACCAAGCATGGAATGGGATAATTGCAGCTTTAATACCTACTGCACCTAAAAATAAGGAGAATATAACAATTTGTGTTTGAGTATCAATTTCATGGAGGTGCATTGATAGATATTCTATGTTCAATAATCCTGTTTTGATATATAGAAATCCTATTCCTAAAAGAAAGAAGAAAGAAGCTATACTACCCATTATAAGATATTTAAAAGATGCTTTTAATGATGCTTTTTTATCTCCAAATGTTATGAGAATATAACTGCTAATAACGGTAAGCTCAAAAAAAACATATAAATTAAAAATATCACCAGTAAAAAATACACCATACAAACCCATTGTCATAAAAAGAAAGAAAAAATAGAACTTGCTATCTATTCCCCTCATATATTTTAAAGAATAAAGAAAGCTAAAGAACGTGATGATAGACGTGATCAATGCAAGAGTAAAGGCCAATTCATCTACGACTAATGTTAGGGCATATGGTTTAACCCATCCCCCAATATTATACTCAATTTTTCCTTTGGATAATTCTTGAAATAGTAATGTCAGATAGAAAAATGGAAGAGATAAACCTATGAATGTAATTATTTTTTGAATCTTTTCAGTTTTTAAGATTAATGAGATCAGAGCAATAACCAACGCAGATATAAGGGGCGTAATCACTAGAAGCATAGGAAAGTGT
>Ga0209636_10004871_pt1 | contig 13710 bp, 20 predicted proteins | sample DeeMarSWOR152_54_FD_187464 | JGI IMG/M metagenome (GOLD analysis project Ga0209636, IMG submission 187464) | Marine sediment microbial communities from White Oak River estuary, North Carolina - WOR-1-52-54 (SPAdes) (version 2) | ecosystem: Environmental > Aquatic > Marine > Intertidal zone >...
TTGACTGCTTCTGGAAGCCTATTAATTGCAGCTAAGCAAGGCTCCGCAAGCAAAATAGTAGAAACTCTCAAGAAAAATGGCATAGTCGCAAATATAATCGGCGAATTCTTGCCTTCTCCAGAAAAATGGCTTGTGAAACGCAAAGATGGTGGTGAGGAGGAACTGGTTAGACCCATATGCGACCATTTATGGCTCGCTCTCGAAAAACACGGCTAAACAGTAATCTCCATGATCGGCACAGTCTTTCACTTAGACAACTTCACCAAAAGATTTCCCGGATCTGTCAAACAAATCGATTTTTTTGCTGAATCCGTCCGTAAATGAAATAGCCTTTCATGTTTCTGAAATCTTCAAAGTTTAGCCTTCCATTTCGTAACCTATTGTTTTAAACGTTTTTTGAGATATGCCGCGATACATGACGTAGACTGTGTAAAATCCGTACGCCATAACCAATTTGGGCATTTTCAAAAGCGACCCAAATCTTAAAGTATCAACAAGTATGTCTAGGCTGCCTTTAATTGTCCAGACAACTGGAGGTCTATAATGTATGCAATATGGGTCATAAGCTGCTATTACTCTATATCCTTTTTTGACTATCCACTCCTTGATGAAGGCATCCTCAAACACATGCAAATTCTTTGGGATATCTATGTCCTTAACAGTCTCATAACGGACCAACAAATCATGGGTTCCACCTCTCATCTCAAAAATCTTCCTCGTTATTTTCAAAAAGAGCTCTAAAACAACGGAATTCTGGATACCGTCCCATATCTCCATTCCCCAAACCGCACCCACGCCATTTTTTGCAAGAGTTTTAGCCTTATTATACCAGTTATCGCATAGGGTGACGTCGCTGTCAACAAATATGAACCATTTTGTTTCGACTTCTCTTATTCCTTTCAATCTTGCACTGCCACGTGTGCCACCGTCGTTGATCAAAACCACATTCCCATACTTTTGATGGAATTTCTTAACTGTTTCTAAAGTAGAATCCGTTGAATATCCATCTACAACTATCAAGCGATTTACAGGCACGTTTCTAAAAATCGAGTTCAAGCATTTCTCCAATACTCGCTCACTATTTTTTGTAAGTACAACAACATCTACTTGCTTTATGCTCACTCGATTACCGCCTATCTTCTATCGTTATTTGCTTGCCTTATTCACTCACTATTTTCTTTTCTAACTACCATAAAAGCTTGTTGAATCTCAAAATGGCAAATTCTTATCTGTAACAACTTATACTTGACTCATAATATCTACCATGGAATAAGGCGGTGTAAGCAATTGGTTATGTCCTTGGAAAAAGCTACTAGAATTGCTATGTGTTCCTTAGTGCCTAACAGGCCTTATCATGTGCAGTGGATGATTACGAGAAAATGTAACTATCGTTGTAGGGGATGTGATGTTTGGCGAGAACAGGAAGTAGAAGAGCTTTCAACAGAGGAAATCCAAAAAGGGTTGGATATTCTCAAGGAATTCGGCGTTATAGAGATAGTATTTTCTGGAGGAAACCCTCTTCTGAGAGATGATATAGGCGAAATTTTAGATTATGCCTCACGCTTTTTTGTTACTACAGTTTACGATAACGGTAGTTTGGCTGCAGAAAAGATTGATGCGTTACGTAATGTGGATTTTGTTGCCATATCTTTAGACACTTTGAATCCTAAGAAAAACGATTACGTTAAAGGTGTTAAGGGCTCTTGGCACAAAGCTGTACAAGCCATTGAGAAACTGCATGTAGAAGGAATTAACGTAGGTGTAACACCGATGATTTCACAGTTCAACCTGTATGAAATCATTGACTTGACCAAATACTTTCTAGAGAAAGAAATTCCAGTCTGGTATTCCCTATACTCCTACGATGCTTCCGTTGACTCAGACCAGCTTTTCAAAATAGGAAGAAAAAGCGACGAATTTGAGATAGCTGACAGAAAAAATATGGTGAACCTTTGTGATTCCCTTATCGAAATGAAGAAGAAAAACAGTAACATTCTCGTAACAACCAAGATTTTGAAGGCAATTAAACGATTATATTTAGATGGCAAAAGATTATGGAAATGCCGCGCACTTCAAAACTTCTTCATTATAAATCATCTTGGAAGAGTTGCGGGATGCCACCTCCTTAATCCCATAGCCTCCATCTTCGACTTACCCGAGGTTTGGAACAGCCCCAGATTCAATAGTCTACGCAATACTTACAGAGAATGCACTCGATGTACATACCTGTGTTACGCCTTCTATTCTATTCATGGCGGCGTAATCGGCAACTTTCAGATTGCTCAGGACCAATGGAGAAACGCAAAGTTGCTATTAAAGAAAAAAGGTGTTTAACGCGCTCTCTCTTCTCTATATCCCTAGTCCTAATAGCAACCGAGACGCGGGAATCTTTTTTTGGACATTTCAAGACTTGAAACAATAAAGGAATATCAAAAAGGTTATTGTTTCATTGGACAGAAGCTGAATTAGAATTTCTGAAAAACCTAAGCTTCTAAGTTTGGTAGCGCGACAAGAATTTCGGCTATTTTTTGACAAAGCGTCGGGTCTAGCATGGGCTTTTCGGCTTCCATAATTGTTGGAAGCTGTGGTATGGCAATAATGTTATTCATTATTGTTCTTGGTCCAGCGTCCCTCGGTTTTTTCAGTTCAAGAAACGCAGGTAAAAGCATGATTAATATGAATGTGGAAACTCCTAAAATCAGCACGATAAAGGTCATTGGATTCGGAGCCGGAAGCATTCTTATCTTTTAGGAAACTTTGCTTTGGCTTATTATATAACTATTTCCATTTCCAGTGTGAACTGTTTTATCCCAGTGATTGCAGTTTTTTCCTGAGATTTTTGATGTAAACAAATCTGCAAGAGCCTTAGTGCATATGGGGATATTATATAAGAAGGTGAAGATCAACAATGGAATCAGCCAGTAGGCTCTGGTTCTACCATCTAGGTATGCTCCAACTCCTACTTCGAAGAACGGAGCGAAATTTCCGACAAAACTGTAGAGAGAAATCGGTATCAAAGCCCAGAAAATGTTAAACCATGGCGGAGGATGAAAGAGAAAGAGCAGAACGCCCACAACCCATGAAAGCAGGACAAGAACTGGGATAAAATACACGTTCAACAGGAGTAAGCCATCAAGTTTCTCTTTAAACCTTAGATTGCTGCTTTTCAAGACTTTTAGTGAATGTTTGAAGGCGCATTGCATATGTCCCTTAGCCCATCTATATCTCTGTTTCCAGTAGTTCCCCCAGCTTTCAACGGCCTCCTCATAACATTCTGCATCATTAACGTACCTAATCTTGTAGCCAGCAAGATGAACACGAAAAGTTAGGTCGGTGTCTTCCGCTAAAATCGATTCATCCCATCCATCCAAAGACTCCAATAAGCCGCGTCTAAATCCCCCTACTGTACCTCCAAACTGGGTAATCAATCCTAGACTGTCTCGTGCTTGTTGATCAACACGGTATCCCCCTATTCTTTCCAGTGCCACAAGCCTTGTTACGAGGTTTTGCGGTTCATTTAGAACTGTAACTCTACCCTGCACCGCTCCGACCTTTGGGTCTGCAAACTCTGCTACAAGTTTTTCTATAATGTCCTTCTGTGGGTAATAGTCCGCATCAAAGCAAAAGATAATTTCGCCTTCTGCTTGTTTTAGTCCTCTGTTGAGAGCTGATGCTTTTCCCTTGCCTCCTTCGCTCTGGTTTCTGTGTATGACTTCGATGTAGTTATGGGGCTTTGCATATCCTTCTGCTATCTCCCCAGTGTTATCCGTTGAAGCATCGTCTATTACTATTACTTGCATATTGTCTTTCAGGTAAGTTAGTTTTGTCATTCCTTGGAGTATTCTCCCAATTACTCGTTCTTCATTATGCGCTGGGATGAGAATTGATACTCGAGGCTGATAAGCAGCGTTTCTTGTGGTTACAGCAGCTTTTTCACGTTTATGACTATGGTTAAGGACAGCTAGGGTGAAAACATAGTGGCGGATAAGGTAAGCTGTCATCAAAAAGGTCAAAATCAGGAACAGTGCTTCTAGGATTTCAACTATCAAGTTTCAATTCACCTTTACTGTTTTAGAGCTGGCCAAAACTGACAAACTTATGGACCAGAACGAAACAACCCAAACAAAGTTTAGCAGAGGATTCAAAATTATATACAATACATTTAGAAATTCTCCAAAGTAGCAAGCGGCAACATAGGAAAATGATGAGAAAACACTGTTCCAAAGCAAGCCAATCACATTGCCAATAAGCAACAGCGCTATCTTCTTCACAAATGACCCATCCAACGGAAAAACCAGAGATACAAAGAGAAAATCAAAAACCATGAGCATGAAAGCTGCCTCACTGTTGACGAGATAAAAACACAAGATTATGATGTATGCCACAATTACTCCAGCAGAAAATCCGAGGATTGAATGTCTAATTCTTACCATTTTCTCCTTGAGCAAAGCCCTCTCCACACTTCATCTATAGAACTTAACTATAGAACAATCATATAGAAAATAAAAGATATAAGATTTCGGTAAACTAAAAATTAAAAGATTCATCTCACGTCTTCATGAGCATTTTCAGCGATCTTTAGAAGATTTTAGCACAATGTTATCCATCACCACGCATAAAACATGAAAAACCTCCGCCCTGTTCAGGTTGTTTGTGTCTAATATCAAATAGAACGGCGTGAAATCTTGTCCTAGACTGAATCCATAAAGCTTCTTATAAATGGCCTTTGTCTTTTCCTCCTTACTCTTTAGTGCCTTTAAGGCTTCTTTAACGCTTATCCCGTCTCTTCGGGCTATTCTCTCTGCCCTCTTTTCTGGAGAAGCTTCTAACAATATTTTGAAGCCTCCTTCGAGAAGCCACGGCATAGTCCAACTGTCTAGGACCACATTCCCTTGCCGTGCCAGTCCCAGAAGTTTTTTGTCAACAGTCTCGTCAAATTTTGGGTTTTTACTTCTGATTTCTAGAAAACTCATTCCTTCTTCGCTTTCCCACCATCCGCGTTCAAGTGGCTTGTAGCCTTCTTCTATCGCCAAAGCTTTTAACGCGTCTCCGCCTGAATAATATTTGAGCCCGTATTTTTTAGCCAGTCTTTTTGCCAGTGTGCTTTTTCCGGTCCCCGCCATTCCGCAAATACAGATTACTATGGATTCTCTAACCATTATCTCGGAAAACCTCAACCAAGTTTAAAGAGTTCTTGCAGCTTTTTTTAACAGGTTTTTAAGGCATCGGGAGCATAATTGTCCCCCATAGGGACGCCAAGTTCTTCTTTTGCTTCGATTGAGTCTGCGAACTTTTGATGTTGAGAGATGTGGAATTCCAGCTAGCGGTTGACCACAAATAGAGCAGTGTGGCACAGCTGTTTTTTCTTTTTTGTAATGGATTTTGCTGGTTACTCCTGGTGAATTTACATGTTTGCGTTTTTTACTTCGTGTGCGTAATGAAGGTCTGGGCACATCATTCATCTCATATTATTCTGTACTCATTATGCCAAGTATACGGGAGGAGATTATTCCGGCGAACATGGAGCAGAGCATATACCACCAAATTATGTTTACTCCACCATAACCGGGAATATATGCCACAATATCCCAACCGTAGAACGGGGTTAAGAGAAACCACCAGACAAGAATATAACTGAAGGAAACGCCAAACATGATCATTTGAGGTTTTGCCATTTTCTTTTGCATCTCAAGAATATGCCGTTCTCTTTTCTTAATTTTCTCAGTTAGTTTCTTATCTTTTGAGCGTAAGGCTTTTCTAGTTTCAGCTTGGAAGTCCGCTACTTCTTTTCGAATGACTTTATATTGGTTCCAGCCGATAATTCTGCTAATCAAAATCCGGTTAATAGAAGAGTTGGCAAATGAAATAGAGATAGCAATTAATATTATTACAACCGTAGCTCCAGGTGGTTCAGGCATTAAAAGCCATTCCATCAATTAGATTCCCTCTCCTCTATGACAGTTTTCGATTCCTCTAGTGCAGTTTCTTCTTGTTTTCTCAACATTAATAACTATTTTCATTGGTACGCCTGTTAAAAAGGCGACGCCGGTAACTACAATTGCTTTGTTCACGATTTTATCCTCCGAATATCTTTCTGAAAGCAGGATACATTTCAGCGGCTCTTTCCCGCATTAATATCTCATAGTACTGATAAATTATTCCGACAGAAAGCAGGATGCCCATTCCTGAACCGAAAACTCCGAAGAAGTCTGAGACGCCAGCAACCAACCCTACAACTATCCCGCCGAGAATCGTAACCGCAGGAATGTAACGTTTAAGAATGGATTCAACAGCCCTTCCAGATCGCCTATATCCTGGAATCTGCATGCCTGCGCCTACGAGTTGTCTAGCTACTGTTGACGCGTCTAGGCCGCCAACCTCAAGCCATGTTAGCGAAAAAACAACACAAAAAGTGACAAGGATCCCAAGATAGACAAAAGCCTTCAACGGGTCTTCCATGAAGTTTGCAAGACTGCGTGGTGAAAGCACATAATATACAAGCCCTCCTACGGGTTGAAGACTTTCTTGGCCTCCTCCTTCAGGGGTAATCCACCTGAACTGCCCCAAAAGGTCAAGCCAGAAGTTTTGTCCAGGACTAGGCTGACCGTTCATGCTCCAGAAAATTTGCGAAAAGAAATATACGTTAGCGAAAAGAGCCGATGCGAAAATTACTGGAAGGTTGGATACGTATAGAAGTTTTATTGGATATCGACTGCGGAAACCTCTGTAACCAGCATATGACAACGGTAATTCAACTCTCACTCCCTCGAGGTATATGATTATTAGAAAAGTGGCGACTGTAACCACAAACCCAATTAGGGATGGATATGCACCCCTTCCAAAGATCCATGACGTTAGCTCGTTATTAGCCAACGCGAGTGAGAGGCTCCCAACGAATAGGCCAGTTCCTGGAGAAAAACATTGCCAGAAGATTTGCTGTGCAACACCAGCCATGATGAATAGGCTTATTCCGCTGCCGAATCCCCAGCCCTTTTGTACAAGCTCATCCAATAACATTACGATCATTCCTGCTGCTAAGAGTTGTAGAAAAACAATTATTGCCGCTGTACCCGGTATGCTCCCATACATTCCGCCAATTATGTACGCAGATGCTTGAACCCCTGTGAGAACTATGGAGAACACTTTGCTGGCTGTTGTGAACAAGCCTCTATCCTCAGGGTGTGACATGTCGGCTTCTATCATGTCGGAGCCAACCAAGAGCTGCAGTATTATTCCTGCTGTGACTATTGGACCTATACCAAGCTCCATGAGGCTTCCACGGCTGGAAGCAAAAATTATTCGGAGAGCAGCAAGCTCTCCCATGGGGCCACTTTCAACGCCGTAGAGGGAAACTTCAGTCATTACCAAATAAACTACGAGCACTATTGCCGTCCAGAAAAGCTTTTCATTAAATCCTACTTTGCGTTCTGGAGCCTTAATTTCCGGTAAGAACCTAGCAATGGGTTTGAATAGGTTTAGGAATCTGCCAGCCATGGGTTATCCGCTACTTTCCAACTCTTCAGATTCTGTTAAGATTTGTCCACCAGCCTCTTTTATCTTTTCAGTCGCAGAATTCGAACAAGAGGACACCTTTACAATCAGCGGTTTTGTAACGTTGCCTGTGCCAAGAAGTTTTGTGTAGCCGAGGCTTTCTAAGTCTATGAAGAATTTGTCTTTTTCCTTTCTTGTTGACAGCTTTTCAGCCATTTCGTCGAGTGCTCCAACATTTATGGCATTCACTTTTCGTCTGACACTTTTGGGTGAGGTAAAACCCTTTTTTCCGAAGTAGTCTGGCTCGTATTTTATCACGTAAGTCCATTTATGTTTATGGAACCCTGCCTTCCCATGTCCCCCTCTTGATCCTCCTGCTCTGTGCTGCCCCACTCTGCCCCAGCCATGAGTTCTTGAACCACGTTGCTTTCTGATCTTTCGAAGTTTATGCGGCATTTTCAGCCAACTACCTTGTCGATGGCTTTTTCCTTAGCAGCCTTTTCAAATTCTATTTCAAGGACACCGTTCTTATATGATGTGCGTAGGGTGCTTGGAATCACTCTTTTGGGAAGATCTAAACTTTTATGGTATTTCCGATCTGGAGCCTCAGCAGACAAGATTAATCGTTGGTCTTTTACATGGATTTTTAGATTTTCCCTTTTGAAACCAGCGAATTCGGCAACAATTATTATTTTATTCTTTTCCTCAAGAACGTCGATTAGAGGTTTGGGTTCCTTCCATTTTCTTCCTCTGTAACTGTTCAGAAGGCTGTGTTTGTAGGGGTATGTTCTTCTTTTAATCCGTAGATTCTTAATTCGGAATGGATGATCAATTTTTTCATCTTTGACTTTATTGAAGTCTCTAGAAATGTGAAATCGTTTTGAACGTTTCTTATATCTCCGCCACTTCGCGCTCAAATCACCTTCTCCTCGAATAACATGGCATTTAAAAGGTGACTATAAAATGTATCGCAAACAAAAGTGTTCAAAATTACAGTTCAGGTCATTCGCTTCATCAGTTCATTGATCTTCTCTCCACGATATCCAAGCTCGCCTCCCATGCCAAAGCCCTTTTTCACCTTTCCTTTGAAGCCCTTAGTCGGTGGATGCAGCCTAAAGACTGGTTTCGCATCAGGAAGTTTCCAGTATTCAACATGGCAGCTAAATATCGCTTCTGCAAGCTTTTCTAAGGATTTGTAACCATTCTTTTGTGCATACTCATCTGTTGGCTTCTTGTTCCCAGCAAGTCTCGCCCTCTCCTTTATCATCATACTTACAGTTTCCTTTGAAGCCTCACCCCAAGTAATGAAACTCTGCCCTGTTTTCAACATTCCAAGGAATGCAGGACGGTTGTCAATCAAAACCGCATGGTTATTTCGTGTCAAGTTAAGCATTTGAAGGGTTTCCCTGACTTGCCGTGATGCTCTAATTGTTCCGCGGATTCGTACAGCCACTATGCATTTGCGTTCTTTCGCTTCCTGACTCACTTACCTCACCCAATCCGCAGGAGTTATGAGGCTGTAGGTTCTCTTCAACGCGTCGAAAACCGCATATGCAAAAGATGGAACAGTTCTCGTTGATCCGTAACTTCGCGTCCAGCAGTCTTTTATGCCAGCAAGTCCGAGGATGACCTTTGCCACTTCGCTTGCCACAAGACCTAAACCTCTCGGTCCTGGAAGAATAACAATTTTTACGCCACCGCATTTTCCTTCAACTAGGAACTGTACTGAATGTGGTCTTCCACAGCCGCACTCCCAGCTTCCACAACCCCTCCTAACTGGAACCATGTTTAGACGAGCATCTACGGCAGCCTTTTCTATGGCTGCGCGCACCTGGCTTGTTTTTCCAGACCCTAAACCAATGTAGCCGTCCCTATTTCCAACGGCAACTATTGCCCTAAACCTTGATTTTTCACCAGCATCTGTCTGTTTCTGAACTAGATTTATGTTTATGACCTCTTCTTGAAGGTCTGGAAGTAAAGCATCAGCGATTTGTGGTTCACGTATCCTTAAGCCTTCCATAAAAATTTCTTGAATGGATGCAATTCTACCTTCTTGTATCATCTTGCCAAGGCGTGTTCTAGGAATCCACTCTTCAAGGTTTTCTGATGTTCTTCTTGGAGGCCTTCTTGAATACCTTCTTCTTGAACGACTCAAACCTTTTTACCTCCACTGAACGACGCAGTTATGTTCTTTCTAGCTTTCCTAAAATGCTCGGGAAATTTTTCTGGGGGTAGTTTTTGCTTCAAATATTCCGAAAATCTAGTTTGATATTCTTCAGGATTAGAAGCTAAAATTTCCGCATACTCTGCAATGTGCTCACCTTTTATTCTTTCTTCATTGGGGAGCTTCTCTTCACTATAGGGCACGTTTACTCCAGCGTCTAAAACGCCCTTCAGCGACGCAAAAACTCCGTTCTTTGCAGAGGAATGTAATCCTATGTCTAAAATTGCTTCTTTTTCACCTTTTGCTTTGGCCTTTAGTCCGCAGAGAAGACCAGTTAGGTAACATGCTGGAATGCTTCCTCCTGAAGCTTTCCACCCGTACTTTCCGGTTAGCTCCTTACTATGTGCTGAAAACATGACCTCGTCTCCGTGGGGTTTAGCCACAATTATTTGGACTATCACGTTTTTGAGTGAACCGCGGACTACCAAGCGTGGTTTTCCGGAGAGCAACAATGCTTTTCTTGCCTTGTAATCTGTTTTTCCCTCTCTCCTTCTTCGGAATGGAACACAATAGCGTGGTCCCTTCGCCATCAGTGTTTCCTCCAAAGTTCGTGTGCCTTCAAGTAACGCTCCATGTCGGCAATGGAATCAAACCTTCCGCTACTCGACATCTTGTACATCTTCCGATACGTGTTTACAGTGATTATTCTACTGGTTTTTAGTTGACGGAGTCTCTTTCTTAAGGGTCGAATCTTCTTCATCCAAGCTTCTTTCTTTGATATTTTTGCGTGGAATGAACTGCTTCTGCTGCCTGGCCCGCGCATTCGTCCCTTCTTTTTCTTTTCATGTAAAATCCGTACTCTTGCGCGGCTTATACCCTTCTCTGGAAGCTGTTTGACGACGCCTTCATGAATTAGTTTTCGGATTTCCTCTCTAGTTATCGCTACTTCTACATCATCTATTCTTTCAGGATCTATCCACACACGATTCTGTCCAACTTTCAGTATTTGAGCTGCTAGACGTCGCTGACTTTTAAGACCCGTCATCGTTTTTCTGTCTTCCTTCTACGCTTTCTGGTCTTCCTTTTCTGCTTTATTTTTTCTTTTTCTGCTAGTTCCTTCTTTTCTTCCTTTTCCTCAGATTCCTCTTCTTCCAAGGTCTCCTTTTCTTCTCTAATTACTTCCTCAGCTTCTTTGAAATTCAGGATTTTTATCTTTCTTTTTCTTGCTTCAACAAGGATTCTAGCTCTTTTTCTTTTGCCAACCGTGTGTGCGATTCTTATGGCTTGAGTTTTAGGGTTGATCTTTTCAAGTTCTTCAGTATTATATACTAAAACTTCATTATAGCATGACGGGTGAAGGCCCCTTGCGGCTTTTGGCCCTCTGTATCCAACGTTTACGGTGGGAGGCCAGCCCTTAATCTTCCTTCGCATTTTATTGTCTATTCCTCTCGGTCTACGCCAGCTTTCCTTCAAGCGTCTGTACCTCCAACTTTCCTGCCTGACAAATTCAGGTTTCTTCTTCTTTATGCGGCTTCTCAGCTTCAATGCCCTTTCCAAAGTAGCTTTGTCTTGTTCTGTCATTCTTCCATTCCCTCGCCTCTTTCGTTAACGTATATGCCATCTAAGAAGACACGTGGGTCTTTCTTTTTCACCTTGGTGCCTTGTTCGATGTTTGCAGCTGTTTGGCTTACATCTTCGAGATCTATGCCTTGAACAATTATGTCTTCGGTTTGAACCTTAACTTGGGAATCGCCCATTATTTTGACTTTTCTTGGGCTTCGTTCACCTGTGAAATTGTCAATTAGAATGGTTTTATCCTTGACCTTAACTGATATTGGAAAGTGTGAGAAAACAATTTTCAATTTGTACGTGAAGCCCTTCCTAACTCCGGTAATCATGTTCTGGATATGCGACTGAAGGGTGCCTACGAGGGCAGCCTCTTTTTTCCTTGGCCACTCAACCCAAACACGAATGATTTTTTCTTCGACTTTGATCGAGATTGGAGCGTGAGAAAAGTCACGGGTCAATGTTCCTTTTTGACCTTTAACTGTGACTTTCCGTCCTTCTACTGACACCTCTACGTCATCTGGAATCTGAATGGTTTTTGAGACTTCTATGGCTCGCATTTGAGGCACCTTTTCTAATAAGCGAGTGCTAATAGTCTACCTCCGATGTGTTTTTCTTTCGCCTCTTTGTGAGACAGTACTCCCTTCGGAGTTGAGACAACTAGTATGCCAACGCCTCTTGATGGAAGGAATTCCTTCTCCCATTCTTCAAATTCGTCTACTTTAACCGGAAAGCGCGGTCTAATGGCTCCGCATTTGTTTATTCTTCCCAAAAGTTGGACCCTAAACTTTCCGGAGCGGCTATCATCAATGAATTCAAATTCTCCAATGTAACCGTTTAACTGCATAACCCTTAAAACTCTGCCCAAAAGTTTAGAGGCTGGACTAATTACGCACTCACGTCTGTTGCGCATCTCGTTGTTTATGATTGTTGTTAAACCGTTTGCCAAAGTGTCCATCTCAATTTCCTCGTTACTCATACTTTCTGAAACCGAGTTTTTTTGCTACCTCTCTAAAACATCGCCGACATAAATATAAATTGTAACGTCGAATAACAGGCCCGTAAGACCCGCATCTAACGCATTCTCTTGTTCCTTTGCCATATTTTCTTTCTTTTTTAGGTTTCTTTTTGCCCATACCCATCTCTCAAATAACTATATTATCTCGACTCCCAAAGCATCTTTAACGAACACCATAGCCTCTTCAAGTGTTAACATATGTTTTGAACCGATTTTCGCTTTCTCTCTCCGCCTTTTTTTCACCCGATATCCGGGGCGACTGAGAGAGACGCAGACATTCATGCCGAATATGCCAATTTCAGGTTCATATTTTACCCCTGGAATTTCAATGTGTTCTTTCATGCCAAAGGCGAAATTGCCATATTTATCGAAGGAATTCTCAGAGATTCTATTTTCGACAACGGGCAAAACTTTTTTCAGGAATTCCGTTGCCTTCTGTTTTCTAAGCGTTACAATGCATGCTATTGGTTCACCTTTTCTTATTCCAAAATCTCTAATGGTTTGCTTAGCCTTTCTCTTACATGGATTCTGACCTGTTAAATCTTTCAGAACCTTTGAGGCTTTTTCCACGGGCTCCCCTGACTTTCCAACACTGATATTAACGACAACCTTTTCGATTTTCGGTTTAAGCATGGGACTTTCTTTCCATCCCTTTAGTACCCCATCCTCAGACAATCTGAGCTGCCTCCGGCACGGATATTAACGGCTGTCCTTCGCCTATTGCAAAAACAAAGTTCAATATTGTCTGATAACGATTTCCTTTCTCGTCCTCGATTGTTACAAGGGCGTTTGCACGTTTCTTTCCCTTCGTTTTTTCTATTTCAATTATCTTGCCATGTTTTCCGATGTTTTTTCCACTTGTTATTATTGCAAAATCGTTTTCTTTCATTTTTACTTGTTCAAGTATTTGTCTTTCTGGCAAGCTTATTTTCACAGTGTCTAAAGCCTTGTAGGTGTCCTCTTGTGGCTTCTTTAGGTCGGCAACCTTCACCAGTATGTTTGAGCCGTCATGCAGGTTGAGTTGTACATGCCCGTTTTCAACAACTTTCTTGTTTTCTATTCTACACAGTTTGAAGTTTGATTCTTCTTTACTGATTGGGTGAAGAATTAAGCCCTTACGGGATGGCACTATACGGAAGTGTTTGTCAATGTCTGATATGGAAATAACGTCCATCAAGCCCACTGGAAAGTCGTCTTCTCGCCTAACTTTGCCATCCACATACACCTTTCCTTGCGAAACTATTGTTTTAGCCTCTTTTCTTGTTTTGGCAAACCCGAGGATGTCACGTAAAACTACGGTCAATGGTAAGCAGTTTTTAAGAGAATGTGGTCCAGGGGAAGGCCTTACAACCCAGAAAAACTCTTTCCTATGTATTGGCCAGAACTTCGGTGCGGGTTTACGTTTTAACCCTGTTGATCCTCCTTTTCTAGCCAAAATTATTTTCCTCCTTTGGTTTTCTTGGTTGTTTTA
>Ga0209636_10004872_pt1 | contig 13710 bp, 11 predicted proteins | sample DeeMarSWOR152_54_FD_187464 | JGI IMG/M metagenome (GOLD analysis project Ga0209636, IMG submission 187464) | Marine sediment microbial communities from White Oak River estuary, North Carolina - WOR-1-52-54 (SPAdes) (version 2) | ecosystem: Environmental > Aquatic > Marine > Intertidal zone >...
ATTCAGTTATCAAACATATCATCTAATCGGCAATGCCTCGGGAGAAAACTATTAAACCTGATTACCATCTACTTAAACATGAGATGAAGTGGCTGGATAGAATCATTGGTAAGGAGGAGATACCGTCCACGGTCTCCTTCGATGAAATAGATACCTGGCTGGACATGGTATCGAAATCGCTATTTCGCGGTCTTAGTGCAAATGCCGATCAGTTATTTGGAGAGATAAAAGATATACGTGAGAGACTCAAGCAAAACATCTCCGAGCTTCAAGATGCCGAACCAGTTGAAGATATACCAGCTCCTATCACAAAAATAGGGTTGCCCAATCGTGATAAGATGGTTAAGCAGCTCTATTCGCTGACTGAAAAGATGTTGATCCCGACCCAAACCGATTATAAAACTGTTTTATCCTTTTACAGCGTAACTGCTTCCAACATAGAATTCGCTTTTGGCAAGTCAAAGTCATCGAAGAACATCTACTATGCTCGATCACTCTTTCCAGATGAGGTTAAGGAAGTTGTCTCAGACCTCAATCGATTGAAAGCCCTTCTTAACCAGCTTATCACACCTATTAAGGGAAAAGAAAGCCAGATTATGAATTTAGAGCGTGTGCCAGAGATAGTACGAGATATAAAAGATATAAAATCGGGGATAGAAAAGGAAAAAGAGCAAGTCCACGAACAAGAAGAAGAGTGTTCCGCACTCGAAAAGAGAATCGAAATGGATGGGAAAATATTGAGCGCGATTGAAGAAAAGGAAGAATGGATGCGATTCAAAGAGCTCGAAATCGAATTAGCTTCATCTAAAGAGGAATTAAACGCACTCGAATCGAATATCCGCGAATTATTCTCCCCAATTAACAAAGCACTCAACCTGTTGAAGAAGCAGGATGAGACTGGGCGGTATACCCTTACTCCTGAAGAGAGAAGAGCGCTATCTTCAATCCTGTCATCTCCAATTCGAGCGCTTGATGAAGATATCCGCGATTTCCTCCTATCCATAAAGAATATCATCGAAGGAGATGACTTTATCCTGAAGGAACGAAAGCGAGACAAGACACTGAAATGGATAGACCATCTGTTAAATACTGAGTTATCCCCTATCAAGGAAAAACGTGAGGAGTTACAATCGAGAATTGAAGAGACCAAAGGTAAGCTGTCGAATCTGACGATACTCGAAGATAGAAAGGAGATCGAACGATCAATCATTTCAGCTAAGGAGCAACTCGCTCAATTACAAGAAAGAATAGACCGATCTAAAAGACACATAGTTTCGCTGCAAGAGAAAGTCACAGAGAAAGAGAGGTTTTTGTTAGAGGTTTTGGAAGGTATTACAGGTAAGAAAATTGATGTTAAATTTGACTTTTCATTTTGCTGATTTCTCCTCCTCTTCTCCCTCTTTTACCAATAGCTCATCTATCGGCTTCGTCCCATACTCTTTTATCTTCACATTTATCTGCGATATCTCCGTTGATATTTCGTTACCTCTGACCGACTTCCTTCTCCTTTTACCACGCTCTTTTGGTCTGTAACCCGGTGGAGAAGTGATTAAGATCCTCTTCCTCGCAGTTCCTGCCACATCTTTCCGCATTGGCATACCATCTTTATCCGAGCCACCGGTTATTTCCAACGCATAGCCGCCCAAGCCGAGAATATCCGCATCCACCGCTTCGCCTATTCGTTTACCGATGAATAAAACATTAGCTTCCGTATCCTTACCTTCTATCCTATATGCCTTCCCTGTTTTCGAGTCGCTTATTACAATTTGCATTTTCTCTTCCTTCTCCTTTATTATCTTATATTACACCTTCTTCTAAATACTCTTTTTCGCTCTTTAAACTTTTATTATCCATAGTTTCTTTTTCATCCCTTCTCTTACGGCTTTAACGAAGGTTTTACGTCTACGTATTTTTGGTGTTGATCCCCTTCCCACATCCCCTCAACCCGCATTTTCTGACACTGCTTCTACAGTGTCTCCCTATCCAGCGGAATAATAGAAAGCCTCTCATCGCTGCAAACAACTTGCCAATAGTCGTGCTCTTTCAACTCTCCGCTCAGAATCAAACCGCTCAAGGGGACCTGGATGAGTCGCTCTACCGTGCGCCGAAGCTCTCTGACACCATAGTCAGGGCTGTAACCTACGTGAGCAAGGAACCTCTCGGCTTCTTCACTAACCTGGAGCGTGACCTTGTGCTGATTCTGAAGATTCTTAGAAATTTCATCAAGCATTGGCTTTAAGATCTTCCTCACATCCTCCTCAGCCAGTGACCGGAATACGACCAGCTCATCAATACGGTTGATTAATTCGGGACGAAAATGCTTCTTAACTTCATAGAGCACTGCTGTATCCCGGCCCTTAAACATCTCCTTGTCGACCTTTTTCCCTCCAGGAATGCCGAACATAGTAAGGTAAGTATCCGTGTCATTGAACCCCTCCTGCTTCTCGAGAGGGATGTTTGAGGTCATAATGAAGACAGCGTTTCTCGCATCCACAGTCCTACCCTTTGAATCGGTGAGACGCCCCTCATCAAAGACTTGAAGGAACAAGTCAAAGACTCTTGGATGGGCCTTCTCAATCTCATCGAGCAGGACAACCGAATAAGGCTTTGTCCGCAGTTTGCCAGTCAATTGACCCTCTTCCTCGTGACCAACATAACCTGGTGGCGACCCGATAAGTTTGGCAACGCTGTGTTCTTCCATATATTCAGACATATCAAACCGTATCATCTCGGATTCGCTTCCAAAAAGAAAGTTCGCCAGCAATCTTGCCAGTTCAGTCTTTCCTATCCCTGTCGGCCCGAGGAAAAGGAAGACCGCCATAGGTCCACGCCTCTTAACCAAACCTGCCTGTGCCATGAGAAGCCGCTGGGATACACGCTCTACCGCTTCATCTTGACCAATAATCCGCTTCTTTAGAGCCGGCTCCAGCTCAAGGAGTCGGGATTTCGTCATCCCTTCCAGATGACCTGTAATAATCTCCACAGGCACGCCGATCTTCTCTGATAGCACCTGTGCGATCGTCAACTCTGTAACCTCTACACCGCTCTCAACACCACCAGCCCCTTCCTCCAACTTAGTTTCATTCTCTGTCATCTCCAGTCTCATGCTCAAGGCAGGTATCTGTGTTCGTGCTCCCGCCTTATCCACCAGGTCAATCGCTTTGTCAGGCAACTGGTGGTCGCCATCGAATCGGATGGAAAGATCAACCGCTGCCTTCAGAGCCTGATCAGTAATTCGGGTCTGATGATGCTCCTCCAATTTAGGTCGAATTCCTTTGAGTATCTCCAGCGTTTCATCAGGGCTTGGCTCGTTGATGATTACCTTCTCAAACCGCCGCTCCAGCGCTGGATCCGACTCCACATAACGCCGATATTCTCCAATTGTCGTCGCTCCGATGCACCGCAGATCTCCACGAGCAAGAGCCGGCTTCATAAGGTTAGCTGCATCCATGCTCCCTTCGGCTCTGCCAGCACCTATCACGTTATGGAGTTCATCAATAAAGAGAATCACATCGGGATGCGTACGAGCCTCATCAATGATGCGCGAGAGACGTTCCTCGAACTCACCCCGGTATTTCGTACCACCAACCAAAGCACCGATATTCAACTCAATGATTCTCTTGCTAGCAAGGATGTGCGGGTCCTTGCCCTCAGCAACACGGACAGCTAAAGCCTCCACAACAGCTGTCTTGCCCACACCAGCCTCACCCACAAGCACAGGGTTATTCTTGGAACGGCGGGCAAGGGTTTGAATCACCTGAAGGAGTTCCTTACGCCGGCCGATGAAAGGACCGAGTTTTCCTTCCTGTGCCTCTCTGGTGAGGTCCCGACCATATCGGTCAAGATAGTGTGTGGCTCTTTGATCCACTTTCTGTTCACCCTGGTGAACCTCTACAGGTTCTTGACCGGGTTTATGTTTCTCAGCCGCGCAGGCAAGTGCACGCTGGCGCAAGTCTGCTGGTTTCACACCTGTCTCATCAACCACACGGCTGATAGTGTCACCGGGCTCCTCCAGTATAGCAGCAAGAAGATGGAGGCAGGAGATCTCCTCTGATGATTCTGCAAGCACATCTGCACGCTCGAAGACTTTCTTGCATGCCTCGCTTCGGTGGATAATCTTCTCGGTGTGCTCGTAGTCACCTTTGCCGAGTCTTTCACGCACTTGGCGACGCAGGTAGGTCGAGTCAAGCTCAAAAGTGCGCAGCACGTCTTTTACAGCTTCGCGTTCTGCTAGAAATGCCTGCGCGACTTCAGGGGTGGGGGGCTCTAACTGCCTGAGCACCTTTTCAAGACTGCAGATACCTATCAATAGATGCTCCTTCTCAATATACTGATGCTTTGCAGCCCCAGCCTCCCCGGCTGCTATCTGCCAGGCAAGGGTTACACCAACCGAAAGTTCCTTCATATACGTAGCCCCCTTTTGAGAACTGTCAAACCTCCATCTGGGAAGAAGTACCAATGGTTCTCCGACTCTTGCTGGCGGGCAAGAGCGAGGATTTGTTTAAGCTTTTTTCTTCTGAGGCTATCGAATATTCCCATACTATACCTCCTTGCTAGTTAGGAATATCATAAAAGGATAATTTACGATGTAAGCAACTGTTTTTCTTAACAGAGATTTGTTAATGTTTTCTTTTAAGTAAGGAGCTAAAGCATGAATTATCGCTTCCGTTTTATCTCTTCTTGGCACTTTTAATGCCGATATACCCTCTTTAATACATCTTAACAAATCTTCCCTCATTTCATGCAAGGAATTATATCTCTCTCCATACTCGTAAACACCCCTTTCAGCTTCGCAAATATTTGAATGTTCACTTTTTACCATGATCTATTCTTATCCTGCTCCCCCTCAATCAATAGCCTTCAATAGTTTTTACCGGAATTTCTTGTGTAGCAACCAAGGGCGAGGACTTATCTATAATTTTTAAGTTTAGCTTTTTCAAAATGTCATTTAACAATGGTCCAGATTCAGGCATTTTATAGCCTCTCTTGAAGACATCACGTACAAAAAAGTTCGGGTACATAATATCCTCCTTATTCTTCTTAGCATGAGGCAAGCCAAAGGCATGACCTAATTCATGGAATATTCCTACCGCTAACCAATATACTCTGTATAAATCCTCAATAGGAAGGCCCTCTGTATTTATCTGAAACTCTTTGGTAAAGCTTTTCACCTTATCATCAAAAACAGGATTCATAAAGTCCCGTATTTTATACTCTAAAGGATAAATCGAGACAACCACCCCGTACTTGCCAGCCATACCATTAACACGAGGCGATCCTGGGTCTTTACTGCTATACAAATCCTTATTCATAATTACCAATATCTTAAAAGAACCCATACTTTTAGCAAAACTATCGAGCCAATTTAGTATTACCTCAACCTTAAATTGGTTTCTTGCAAGGTTATAACCCTTTTGTAATTCGATGTACCGAGAGGTGATATTTTCTCTCACTGGTGCCACTTTAATAAAAGGATATCCCTTTTCTATTATCTGAACCGTATTCTCAATTAAATAATCAGGGAACTCAGATGCGTTTGCAGGAAAGATAGTAGGAACCAATAATTCTTGATATATATTTTCATCTGCTTTTTGTGTGGCTTCTTTCTTTGTCTTTTTACCTCTAAACTTATCGAATATACTCATTCAAATCTCCCTCCTAAACTGATAATAAGTCTCTTAGCTTCTTCAATACGGGTAGCATATTGCGGAGGAGCAAGTTCAACGAATCTTTCAAAGCATTCTATCGCCTCTCCATATCTCCCAAGGTTGCCAAGAGCATTTCCTTTGTTATTCCATGCTTCAACAAGGCTCGGATTTATATCTAATACCCTATCGCAGCATTTTATTGCTTCTTCATATCTCCCAAGATTGCGAAGTGCGATTCCTTTATTATTCCATGCTTTAGCCATTTTTGGATTTATATCTAAAGCTTTATCATAACATTCAATCGCCTCTCCATATCTCCCAAGCTTGCTAAGAGCAGTTCCTTTGTTATACCATGTTGCAGTATCTCTTGGATTTATATCCAAGGCGTTATTATAACATTCGATTGCCTCTCCGTATATCCCAAGATTGGCAAGAGTAAGTCCTTTGTTATTCCATGCATCAGCAAATTTTGGATTTATATCCAATGCCTCATCACAACATTCTATCACCTCTCTATATTTCCCAAGCTCGTCAAAAGCAACTCCTTTACTACTCCATGCTGCAACATGTCTTGGATTTATGCCCAGAGCCTTATCAAAGCATTCTATCGCCTCTCCACGCCTCCCAAGATCGTAAAGAGCAAGTCCTTTGTTATACCAAGCATCAGCATATCCTGGATTTATATCCAGAGCCTTATCATAACATTCTATCGCCTCTCTATGTCTTCCGAGATTGTCAAGAGCACCTCCTTTGTTATTCCAGTCAATTTCTGTTAAAGGCTCTTTCTTCCCTATTATTACATACTTTTCTCCTGTGCAATCATTATATATCTCAATTAGGTCATTTTTTAATTCCTTAAAGCTTTGATACCTATTCTCAGTTTTCTTCTCTAAGCATTTCATCATTAATCTACCCAATCTTTCCGGTATCTTCGGATTTATGCTCATTGGATTTATAGGCTTTTCATACAAGTGCTTCTCTTTATACTTCTCGAATCTTTCTTTTTGAGTTTTCCAAGAAACCTGGAAAGGCAGCACTCCGGTGAACATTTGGTAGAGCATAACCATTGCAGAATAGACATCGCCTCGTGTATCTACTTTCCTCGCATCTAAGAATTGCTCCGGGGGCATGTATTCGGGAGTCCCAAAGGAAGCTCCAAATTGCGTTAAGGACGCTTCTCCAATTATTTCCTTAACTTCGCTCCTTGAAATGAACTCTGCAGATATATGAGCAGTCTTTACAAGCCCAAAATCCGATACTTTTAAAGAATAACCAAATCTGAACCTATCATCCCTTGCGACCATAACATTCCCCGGTTTTATGTCCCGGTGGATAATCCCTAATTTATTGTAAGCATAATCCATGCCGGTGCAGAATTGTATTGCAAAATTTAAAGCTTGTGGAATGTCTAGTCGTCCAACGAATTGCCCCAGGTCTCCTCCATCTATGCATTCCAGAAATATTAACGGTTTTCCCTCTATCTTCATAATGAAGTTTGCAAATACGATATTTGTATGTCTTTCCAAATTCACCCATGTCTCTGCTTCAGCCATGAACCGATTTATTATCTCTTCGTTCCAAAGGAATTTGTCCTGAAATGTTTTGATGGCAAAATGCTGATTCCATTCGTGGTCTAAGGCAATATAAACGACACCCATACCGCCTTTTAATACTCCTTTTATTTCAAAGCGATTGAGTAGTTTATCGCCTACAGCCCATTCTCTTCTGCGAATTCCTGCATCTACTTCTATGCCTTTTGTTTCAGGTCCTCTATCTTTACCAGATCTTCCAAACATACTCTCGAAGAAATCTTTAGGTCTTTTCATCTTCTTCCCCCTTCCATCTCACGGATGAGTTGTCGCGCTTGCTCAACAACCTCTTGTGGATACTGCGGTGGTGCATACTTAATGAAAATCTGAAATGCCTCTATGGCTTCGTCAAAGAGTCCTTTAGCATAAAGAGCAGCCCCCAAGATGTAGTGGACTTCGGTATAGTCTGGTTTTATACGCAAAGCCTCTCGGCATTCCTGAATAGCATCATCAAGTAGACTTTTATCATAAAAGGCAATCCCCAGGTTGGCGTGAGCTTCGGCATAGTCTGGTTTTATTCGAACTGCCTCTCTGTATTCCTCAATCCCATCATTAAATAACCCTTTATCATGATAAAGGACAATCCCCAAGTTGTAGTGGGCTTCGGCGTAGTGTGATTTTATCCTCAAGGCCTCTCTGAATTCCTCAATTGCGTCATCAAATAGACCTTTATCCTTAAAGGCAACCCCCATGCCTAAGTGGGCTTCGACGAAGTCTGGTTTTATCCTCAAAGCCTCTCTGTATTCCTTAAGTGCATCATCGATTAGACCTTTATCCTTAAGAGCAATCCCAAAGTTGTAGTGGGCTTCAGCATAGTCTGTTTTTATCTTCAAAGCCTCTCTGTATTCCTTAAGTGCATCATCAAGCAGATCTTTATCCTTAAGGGCACTCCCCAGGCCTGAGTGGGTTTCGGCAAGGTCTGGTTTTATCCGCAAAGCCTCCCTGTATTCATGAATTGCATCATCAAATAGACCTTTATCAGCAAGGGCACTCCCCAGGTTGTGGTGGGCTTCAGCAAGGTCTGGTTTTATCCGCAAAGCCTCCCTGTATTCATGAATTGCATCATCAAGTAGACCTTTATCCTTAAGTACAATCCCCAAGTTGTAGTGGGCTTCGGCGTAGTGTGATTTTATCCGCAAAGCCTCTCTGTATTCCTCAATTGCGTCATCAAATAGACCTTTATCCACAAGGACAACCCCCAAGCTGTAGTGGGCTTCGGCATAGCCTGGTTTTATCCGCACCGTCTCTCTGAATTCCTCAATCGCGTCATCAATTAGACCTTTATCCCTTAGGGCACTCCCCAGGCCTATGTGGGCTTCGGAGAAGTCTGTTTTTATCCTCAAAGCCTCTCTGTATTCCTCAATTACGTCATCAAGTAGCCCTTTATCCTTAAGGACAACCCCCAAGCCGTAGTGGGCTTCGGAGAAGTCTGTTTTTATCCTCAAAGCCTCTCTGTATTCCTGAATCGCATCATTAAATAACCCTTTATCCTTAAGTACAATCCCCAAGTTGTAGTGGGCTCCGGCATAGTCTGGTTTTATCTGCACCGCCTCTCGGTATTCCTTAATCGCATCATCGAGTAGCCCAAGATTACGAAATGACACCCCCTTGTTGAAATGCTCCTCTGCCTCAAGTATTGGTCCTTCTGGAATGGGTGGTGGAGCTTCCCCAGTCTCCGCTCGGTAGAGCTTCTCCAAGTCTTTTCGCAACTCTTCAAAATCCCGGTAACGGGCATCAGGACTCTTCTGTAAACACTGCTCAATCACCGGGAATAACTTTGTGTTAAACCGTGGCACTGGCGTATTCTTATGAGCTTGATAGTAACCTTCAACAGTCTGAGCAGAAAACGGCAGTTTGCCTCGGTTTGCCATCTGATAAAGCACTATCCCGAAACTGTATATATCGCTCCTGATATCGGCATTACCTTCAAACTGCTCAGGTGACATCCAGGGAAGCGTCCCAACTACCGCTTTACCATCAGAGACCCGGAGAAAACTGAGTCCAGGAGGAGTACCCTCAGCCATCTCTCTCCAATCTGCTATCGTCTCTGCCTGATCCCACAACTTCGCAAGTCCGAAATCAGTGATCTTTACAGTTCCATCTCTTCTGATCATAATATTATCAGGCTTGATGTCCTGGTGAGGTGATACACCACGAGACACGGCATGCTCCATCCCGTAACAGAACTGGATCGACCACTCTAAAGCCTGCCGAAGGGAGATCGGACTCTGAAGGTAATGGGTTAAGGTATTCCTACCTCCATCATCCGGGGCAATAAACTCAAGGACAATATATAGGCGATTGTCCAACTCCACAACACCTATTGCCCGCACTATATATGGATGCCGCTCAAGATGCGTCCATGCCAATGCTTCACGTTTGAAACTCTTCTTCATCTCATCCGAGGAGAGATACTTATCCTGAAAGGTCTTCAAGGCATAAACTGTCCTGTGTTCGTGGTGATAGCAGACATAGACAGCACCCATACCACTTTTACCTTCACCGCCGAGGATTTGGTACACCTCATAATCCCCGCCGATTCGGTTGCCAACTTCAATCTTACCCCTACTTGAAGGAACTTCAGCGGACGAATGACTTTCAACAGGTCGTTCTGCAGGTGAATCATCCTTCTGTCTCGAACCACCAAACATACTCCCGAAGAAACCTTTGACGCTTTTCATCTTATTCCTCCTTTCATCTCGCGGATGCGTTGCCGCACTTGTTCAACCTTTTGTGCATCTTGCGGCGGTGCAAACTTGATGTAATTCTGAAATGCCTCTACGAATTCGTCAAAGGCTCCTACATCATCACGGGCAGCCCCCAGGCCGACGTGAGCATCGACATAGTCTGGTTTTATCCGTAACGCCTCTCTATACTCCCGAATTGCATCATCGGGAAGACCTTTAGCTCCAAGGGCAATCCCCAAGTAGTTGCGGGCTTCGGCAAGGTCTGGTTTTATCCGCAAAGCCTCTCTGTATTCCTTAATTGCATCATCGAATAGTCCTTTTTCAGCAAGGACCAGTCCAAGGTTGTAGTGGGCTCCGGCAAAGTCTGGTTCTATTCGCAAAGCCTCCTTATATTCTCTAATCGCTTTATTGAGAAGCCCTTTATCATGAAGGGCGGCTCCCAGGTTGTTGTAGGCTCCAGCATAGTCTGGTTTTATACGCAGTGCCTCCCTGTATTCCCGAATTGCATCACCGAGTAGCCCAAGATGATGAAATGACAGTCCCTTGTTGTAATGCTCTCCGGCCTTAAGTTCTATCTTTACCGGAGGAGTGGGTGGAGCTTCCTTTGTCTCCGCTTGGTATAGTTCCTCAAGGTCTCTTCGCAGATCTTCAAAATCTTGGTAGCGATCATCTGGGTTCTTCTGTAAACACCGCTCGATTATTGGAAATAATTTTGTGTCAAGCCGTGGCACAGGCGTACTCTTATGGGCTCGATAGTAACCTTTAACACTTTGAGCTGAAAACGGTAGTCTTCCCTCATTTAGCATCTGATAAAGAACAATCCCAAAAGCATAGATATCGCTTCTTATGTCGGCGTTACCTTCAAACTGCTCATGCGCCATCCATGGAGGTGTACCGGCTACTGCTCTACCATCAGAGAGCTGAAGAAAACTGAGTCCATGACTGGCATCCTCAGCCATCTCTTTCCAATCTGCTATCGTCTCCACCTCATCCCACAGCCTCGCCAGTCCAAAAGCAGTGATCTTTACAGTTCCATCACTTGTAATCATGATGTTATCGGGTTTGATATCCCGATGAGGTGTAATACCACGAGATGCGGCATACTCCATCCCATAACAGAACTGAATCGACCATTCTAACGCCTGCCTGAGAGAGATCGGACTCTGAAGGTAATGGGTTAAGGTATTTCTACCTTCATCATCCGGGGCAATAAACTCAAGGGCAATAAATAAACGGTAATCTAACTCCAGAACACCTATTGCCTGTACTATATATTGATGCCGTTCAAGATGCGTCCATGCCAATGCTTCACGTTTGAAACTTTTCTTCATCTCTTCAGAAGAGAGATACTTATCCTGAAAGGTCTTCAGGGCATCAATAGTCCTGTGTTCATGGTCATAGCAGACATAAACAATACCCATACCAGATTTACCTTCACCGCCAAGGATACGGTACACCTCATACTGCCCGCCGATGCGGTCACCAACTTCAATCTTACCAGTATGTCTTGGAACTTCAACAGGCGGAGCAAATGAATAACCATTCCGCCTCGAACCTCTAAACATACTCCCAAAGAAATCTTTGAAGCTTTTCATCTTATCCCTCCTATCTTCCTAAATTATTTTATTAACATCCTACTATTTATCTTTACACACCGCAGAGAGTTAAACGATACAATGAAATGATTAATAGATATAACCAACTGGTTAAACGATTAAACCTTTCTATTGCTTTATTTAACCAATAGGGCTTTATAAATTTAAATACCAGCCAAAAGAATCTTTTATCAGATGATTTTAGGCATCATGCCTGAGATCATACTAAAGAAAAGGAGGTGAATAGAAAAAAATGAATAACACAAAAATTTTAGTTGCGGGGGTTGTATTGCTATGCATGTCAGCAATAGCAATGCCAATGGTGAGCGCTGGAACTGCAGATGAAATAGGATTACCTGATTACGGAAAACATCCAGGGTTAGCTATAAAAGATACGATTATTTCAGCAGATCCCGTTTCAAGCCTTTTGAAGACAACGTGGGATGTAAGTCATGGGAATGTTCCAACAGCAGGTCCCGTCCATGCTGCATATTGGAGATTCACTTTTGACACTTTTGATCGCTCGACAGAGATGTTAAAGTCCATACCATCAGCATCAGACCTGTGGAATCAACGTATTAAGATACCAAAATACACGCCAATGCCAACAAACTGGGGAATCAAACCCATAAAGATGCCTGAATATAAACTACCCCTGATCAAGCCCATTAAATTACCTAAGCCAATGTCGATTGAGCCTATAAAAGTGCCCATATATCAACCACCTACGATCAAGCCTATTAAGGTGCCTATGTACAAACTAATGCCAGTCTTTACTCCTTCATATACGCCGAGCTATCGTATGCCAAGCTATAGCAAGCCATCAAGCTTCGGTTCACTCTCAAGATACTAAATGGACTGAGATAATACCAGCCTCACAACAGGAAAAGATAAACTTTCAACTTTTTTCTTTTTTTCTTTATTCTTCTCTAACTACTTATGACCTTTTTAAAGGCTGTTTTTATTCCGACGGAAGACTGAACAATAGATGTACACCCAACAATCCCTTAGCTAACCCGATCATGTCACCGTCTTTCAGTTTCGTCCTCCTAGATTTATCCAACTTCTCATCATTGAGATATGTGCCACCTTTGCTCTCACAATCTTCAAGATACCACTCATCACCGTCCAAAGTCAACCTAGCATGTGGCTTAGAAACTCGTGTAATGGCTCCATAATCCCTCGATAGTACGATATCATTCTCAGGATCATATCTGTCTTGTTTTTCTGGATCAACTCTGCCTATATTAACGCTATCCTTTTTGATTACAAAATCTTTTCCATCGTCTGCGCCGCCCAAAACCCTTATCACTGGAACTTTGCCGATGAACTCTTCTGATATTTTCTTACTAACCTCTTCTATCCTATCGCTTAGTTCGAACTTAAAATTGTTAAATACTCCTAAACTTCTTAATATAGCTTCCAAACCTCCAGGAACAAAAACATAGTTCATTACCGCCCTAGGTCCTTTAGGTGATCTCTCAATAACCCCTGGCTCCATTCTGATGACACCAATACTAAGAAGCTTGTCTAGATGATTTTTTGTATTTTGATAACTTGAGGATATTCCATACTTATTCTTTAAAGCTTCAGAGACTCCCCTGTTATCCATTGGACTTTTCTTTATCAATTTTAGCATTCTCAGTCTAACATCATTGCTAAGCACATCGAGATATTTTGAAAGCTCATTCAAGAAATCGGGATCTCCTTCTATACACACCGTTTCCGAAGCATTCGTTTCTTTCATAGTATCCAAATTGGTGTTATTACCTTAAGCCACATACCCTATATTTAAATATAAAGCCGGTATATTTTTTCTTCGCACACAACCCAATATTTATTTTAGGATGGATTTTAGCTTTTCTGTTTCTTTTATTAGAACAATGTAATACAAAATATTAAAATCCCAATGTCCAAAACAAATTGCTTCGCAATAAAACTTTTTAAAAAGTCTTATCAAAAATAGTTATTTCTTTGATCAAACTTTCTTTTGGTATGAAAATACTTTATATTTTCATGCTCATGAGTGACCAATTTTTTTCCTTTTTATCTCCAACAATTCCTCCAGCACTTCTTCCTCATCCGCCGACAACAAACCACTTAGCATTTTCATTTCTTTTATTTCTTCTTCACTAATATACACATATAAAACATCATTCTCATTTATTTGCCGCCCTACCGTTGGTTTCTT
>Ga0209636_10004873_pt1 | contig 13708 bp, 15 predicted proteins | sample DeeMarSWOR152_54_FD_187464 | JGI IMG/M metagenome (GOLD analysis project Ga0209636, IMG submission 187464) | Marine sediment microbial communities from White Oak River estuary, North Carolina - WOR-1-52-54 (SPAdes) (version 2) | ecosystem: Environmental > Aquatic > Marine > Intertidal zone >...
TATTTAAGACATACCGTGAAGGCGAGAAACCCTTGGGCACCGAAAATGGGTACATCACAATGTTGCATGGCGCCGGCGGCACGGTCATGCACAGCCTAGTCAAGGATCACATTGTGAAGCATTTCGGCAGTCTCCCCGCACTTGGCACTGCTGAGGTTCCGCTTGAGGCCTTGGATGACGCTGCCGTCATTGGGGACATTGTTCTGAAGAGCGATTCTCATGCCGTCAAGCCGATCTTCTTTCCCGGCGGAGATATTGGACGGCTAGCGGTTTCGGGCACCGTTAACGACATTGCGGTCTTGGGGGCTGAACCTCTCGCCTTGGCATGCGGTTTCGTTCTTGAAGAGGGGCTGGCAATGGCAGATTTCGAGCGTATCTTGGTGAGTATGCAGGACACCTGTGTCGAGGCGGGAGTGGGCATAATCACCGGCGACACGAAGGTTGTTGAGAGGGGAAGCCTAGGCGGATGCGTCATAAACACTTCCGGGATTGGAAGGCGAACGGAGGCTTTGGAGAGCAACATCGAGGCGGTGAAGCAGTTCAGGAAGAGCTTTAGGAGTCGTTGGGTGCTAGACTCGAACTTGGCTGCTGGAGACAAGGTAGTATTGTCTGGCACGATAGGTGACCACGGTCTGGCGGTGCTGTCCGCCCAAGAGGGCTTGAACTTCGGGAGTGAGATCAAGTCCGATACGAAGCCTCTGAACCGTTTAGTCCGACGGCTCCTTGGGGAAGTCGGAGGCATAGTCTCGATGAAGGATCCGACCCGTGGGGGCTTGGCTGACGCACTAAACGAGTTCAGCGAGAAATCAGGTGTCGGCATACTGATTGAGGAGGACAAGGTTCCGATAGGCGGGGATGTTCAGGCCGCGTGTGAGATGTTGGGTTTAGATCCATTTGAGGTGGGGAACGAAGGGAAGATCGTGATCGGCGTTGTCAGGGAGAAGTCTGAAGAGCTCTTGGACTTCCTGAGAGGAACTGCGGAGGGAAGAGAAGCCGAGATCATAGGTGAAGCGACAGCCAGCTTCAGAGGGGTCGCGATGCAGACAGTCGTCGGCGGAAAGAGAATCGTCCCAAGGCCGATAGGAGACCCAATACCAAGAATATGCTAGCGAGCAGTTTTTAGCATGGAAAAGAGCCCTAAAAACTATACCCCCCCGTATTTTTTCAATGAGCTCCGCTGGAAGGGCTGATGTTACGTTGTTTTTCCCTTCCTCACTTGGATGCCCCCTATGTTTTTCCGGGACGCAGCGGAGCCGCGAAAGCGGCAGTAGTCCTGCTGCCTTTGCTCAGCAGGATTATGGTTATTTGGCTTCTCCACGAGAGAGACCTTCGTGACTTGTGGAGTGTCTTAGTGGTTCATTGAGACGTACGATTTCGTACATTTTGATGGATCGCTGGTAGAACGTGAGTTCGTCATCGGATAGCCTGTTCATCCTTTTGGTCGCGCAAACCTGCTCTCATGTGTCTGTTGTGCAACCAAAGCATGAACAGAGGTAGCGAACCTAGAACATTGGTCGCAGCAGAAGCATAGAAGACTGTTTGCGGGGAAAAGCTAGTCCATACCCAACCGCCTACCGTGGGTGTGACCAGCGAGATCAATCCAGCAATTAGGCTAATCACCCCAAAGGCTGTCGCCGTACCTGACTCAGACTTGTATTTCGCGACGAGCTTCTGTCTACTCACGTTGTCCAACCCGAATGTCAACCCCCACAAGAAAAGGTTCAGGCCAGCAAGGAAGGGAGTTCCTCCAGCTGTAAAGAGAACCATCGACGGTGATGTTACGAAGATGTGGAAAGCAAAGGCGATTTCCCCGCCATACTCATCAACGATCCTTCCGCTGGGGAAATGCCCGAGAAAGATGCCTAACTGCTGTAGCCCTAACATCAAGCTTATGGCGGGTAAGGAAAACGCTAGCACACTACTAGCGTAGATAGCAAGATAGGGGCCTTGGATGCCTAGACCCAGTTGGTGAAACACAATGCCGAACACGACGGCCAATAGAGACGGGTTTCTCAGCATGATGAGACCGTTCTTGAGCTGTCTGAAGTGCGATCCTCTCAAGGGTCTTGTCCCAGCCGAACCTGCGCCCAGGGATTCTCTTAGGTAGAGTATCGTTACGCCCAGAGAAACACACTCAAGACCTAGAGCGATGCCGAAGACGAAGGCAAACCCATAGACCTCTGCTATCGAACCTGCAAAGGATGTCCCTATGATGCCAATAAAGCTCTGAAAAAGCGCGAGTGTAGCATAGGCTTGCCCTCTCCTCTCCGGCGTGATTACGTCTATAACGTAGGCGCTTACGGAAGGTCCCATAAATGACACACTCAGACCTTGGAAGACCGAAACGAGAAACAGCCAAGGCAAATCTCTCACAAGTAGCAATGTTGCCAAAGTCAGAATCGAGAAAACGGTGGAAGTCATTATCATCTTTTTCCTCCCGAAATTGTCTGAAAGAAAACCGGATGGAAGGATGGTCAGGCTCGAAACCAATTGCTGAACAGTGCTCATCAAACCAAACGCTAAAACTGGAATGCCCAAGCTAGTGGTGATGTGAAGCCCAAGCAGAGAGCCCCAAAGGCTCCCAGCAAGATTCATTATAAGGCTCGCGACTAGGAGGCCCCTTAGGCTCTCGCCCAAAGCCAAGTATTTCACGATCCTACCCAGAGGCCTACCGATAATCCCCATGAAGCCACGACCAAATGGGAGTCTCACTTTTTTGGTAGAAAATGTTTCTCGACTTTAAAAGATTGACACCTATTCACCAGACGCCATAGGAAGGTATCTAGCTTACTTCCTTACCACTTACCCCATCTTGTTGCGCAGATGTATCGGCTTTGCATTTCCTCTAGCATTAGAGTTTGAATCCCGGTTTCTTTCAGTCCCTACCTTCGTTTTCGGGTTGGTTTCTATCGCGCCAATCCGATCGATCGGTGAGCCGCCCAGAACACACGGCACAGATTGAAAAGACTTATAGAAGTCTTGGCACAACGGGTTGTTGTGGGGCTTGTGGATGGACGAGTTTGTCGATATCTCCTCCATTCTTTCCGGAGGTTACTCTGGACAGAAGGTCCACGTTAGAGGATGGCTTGACAACATGCGGTCTAGCGGAGGCATCCATTTCCTTCAGGTCAGAGATGGGACTGGAATCATCCAATGTACCATGAAGAAGGGCCGAGCTGAGGAAGAGAAGTTCGAAGAGGCGAGAAAGCTCACGCAAGAGTCATCTTTGGAGCTTGTTGGGAATGTGAGAGAAGACCGTAGAGCGCCTGGCGGATATGAGATTCAGATAGAAGACATGAAAGTCGCCAACTTGGCAGCTGAAGGGTATCCGATCGCTAAGAAGTTTCATGGTCCAGAGTTCCTTCTAGATCACCGACACTTATGGATCAGGAGCAGGAAGATTCAGCAGGTCCTCCGCGTAAGAGCGAAGTTCCTAGAAGCCGCCAGAGAATGGTTCCAGCTCAAAGGATACACTGAGTTCCACTCCCCAATCTTCATCACAGCCGCATGCGAAGGCGGCTCAACCCTCTTCAGCGTCAAGTACTTCGACATGGACGCTTACCTTAGCCAGAGCTGGCAACTGTACGCCGAAGCAGCCATAGCCAGCTTGGGCAGAATCTACACGATTGCCCCTTCCTTTAGGGCTGAGAAATCGAGAACCCGAAGACACCTAACCGAATACTGGCACTTGGAAGCGGAAGCGCCTTGGTGTGACCTAGACTGCATCATGAAGGTTCAGGAAGAGCTTATGGCACATGTCTTTGGAGCTCTTCGCGAAGGAGTGCCGAAGGAACTTGAGGCTCTGGGCAGGGCGCCAGAAGACCTGACAAAAATGAACCCTCCATTCCAGAAGGTCTCCTATGACGAAGTTGTTCACATTCTAGACAGGAAAGAAGCAAAGTTCAGATGGGGAGACGACCTAGGCTGGATGGAAGAGAAGCAGCTAACCGAGGAATTCGATAAACCCTTCTTCGTCACGCACTTTCCTATAGGTGTAAAGGCGTTCTATCACAAGCCCGATCCAGATAGACAAGATGTGACACTCTCCGCGGATCTCTTGGCCCCGGAAGGCTACGGCGAGATAACTGGAGGTGGCCAGAGGATCCACGATCTTGACGAGCTCCTGAGAAGAATAGATGAAGAGAATCTCAACCCGAAAGACTACGAATGGTACATTGACCTGAGAAGATACGGCTCTGTACCCCATTCTGGTTTCGGCCTCGGGGTTGAAAGGACAGTAGCATGGATCTGCAAGCTCGAGCACATAAGAGACGCCATCGCTTTCCCAAGGCTCATAAACAGAGTCTACCCGTAGCAGGAAAAAACCCCAGAAATGCGGGCGGAAGATTCGGTGATCGAAAGTGAAACTGTCGTTGCATCAGTGCTAATTCAGAACGTCGAAGGGCTCGTAATAGTCTTTGAGAGCCAAGAGGGATTCGCCGCTGTGCCCGAAGGGACGAGTGAGGGCGAGGAAACGCCTAGAGAAACGGCCATCTGGGACTCAGCCACCGCATGGCGCAACTGCTTCAGGAAAACCTTCTTTAAGGTGCATTGCGAGGAAGACAGAGCCTTTGCTCTCTAGTATATGCCTTCTTCTTCTGCGATCCTTCTTACGGCTTCGTTGTACACCAAACCTTGCCTTTGATACTCGTTAATCTTGTACCACAAGACGTTGGTGTTCCCCCAAGTCCTCATATGTTTCTCACTCAATCTCCTGAAGAGCTCCTCCGTGTCCTTCGGCTCCGACTGCCACCGCTTCCGATCTCTCATAAGAGCCTTACGGGCATACTCCCGTTCTATGTAGGGCAAAGCCTCATTTATGGCATTCAGAAAATTCCCGACGGCGAGATTGGCCTTAAAGGCAAAAAGGGGAATAACTGCGGACCCGACCGCAGGAATCGGCGTCCAAAACCTCACACTGAGCCCTATCGAAGCGACCAGAACGACGAGTGAAGCGAATAGGGCGGTTCTGTAGCTGAAACCGAACTCTAGGGCGGTCACATCGCCTTCGGGAAACATTCCCAGGCTGACTGTCGCACCGATCCTTCCGCCGAGTCTTGCTTTGATGAATGGGGTCGCTTCTTTTCTGTCTTCTATGATCTCGGCCTTTGCGTTTTCGCGCATCAGATGGATCATGGTATCGTAGGCCTGCTCAGGCGTTAGCCGGACATATTTCCTTGTTCTCGATGGAAAAGCCAAGAAAGGGTTCAGCGCCACGTTCTCTTGAGAAGCCATGATCCGTGTCTTCCCCGATTCTGCACATTCAATAACATATTAGCTCAGAACTGCCTATTTTAAGTTAGAGTGACTCACGCTAAAACCCAACGGAATCAGCACTCAATGCAGTAGCTGAAATCCAAGCTGGAAAAGATAAAGCAGAGGGTATCTGCCAATGCTGAATTTCCTGAACTGAACGATCTGGGTCTCTGCATCAAGTCGGATTCCAAGCATGTTGGCGAATCTGGGATCAAGAGGAAGACAGAGGAGAAAGCCATAATGCTTGCTGAGGTTGGCGGAAAGCCAATCGGGAAGCGAGAATACCTGTTCACCTCTCACGCGGATGGCCAGCCCACGGAAACCAGTTTCCTCATAGTGTCTCTACGAGAATTCGTTTCGTTTCCGTATCACATATAACGTCGTGAATGCCAAGACTGCTACGTACAGGATCATCGCTGAAATAACAGAAATCTCCGTCAAGCCAAGTCCAAAGAGACTATAAATGGCATAGATGGTCGCGCAACCAAGGGACATGCCGGGAAAGGCAATCAAGACAGTCAGGAAAAGACCCCATCTCCTCATCCTGTTCAGCCCGTAAGAGGCTATCAAGCTCAGAGCCCCAAGCAATCCGACGTGAAGCGGAGGAGAACTAGATTGAACCAGCGTCGCTAGCAATGCTATTCCTACAATCAAGTAGAAGAAAGAAACGAAAGAGGAGCCAGAGACTTTTCTCAGCCTAGCCATGGTCGACACCTGAAACCATCATGGTCGCCGCATAGACAAAGATAGTGAAAACAGGGGATATTTAGGTTGATCGCTCAGGGAAAGTCTGTTAGGGGCCTTGAAACCCACACTTCGGGCATCTGTATGGCCGTCTGAACTCTCGGCATTTCGTGCATCGCCAGATGACGATCTCTCCGCAGTCTGGGCAGGAGAACTTGGATGACTCTGCACCGGGAGCGATTATCCTGTTACATGATGTGCACTTAGGCATGGAGACGCTCCCTTTTTCGCTCAATGTCTACACCTCAGGCGAGACTGCATAATAACAAAAAGCTCACTTATATATTCTATTCTTCGTTCGATCTGGTTGGCACGGGCACAAGGTCAGTCCACCCTTGATTTTTTCACAAGAGCTACCAGGGTAGTCATTCTTCTGTTCTTTTTTCGAGGGGCGACAAGGCTCCGAGGAATGACGGAAGAATTCTGAGGATCTCCTTTCTCTTGAGCACTTTCCGCAGGACGCCTGTCTGGAAGTCAATATCCCCCTGCCCGGACAGGAGGTCTGGAAGATTCTCCTCAATGATAACCTTGAAAAGCCGGTCGATCACTTTGTCTGAGAGACGATTGAGGGTTCTCCGACCCAGCAAGGTCATCCTGAATTCCTTGCCAAGTCTCTCCTTCCAAAGGCTCTCGTATCTTCCTAAGAGCACTCCAGAGTAATCCCCCTCTTCAACTGCTTCAGCTGCAACTTCACCAGCTATTGACGCGCAGATGCCTCCCAAGATGACGCCGCCGCCAGTGATCGGCTTGACTTGTCCGGCCGCATCACCAACAACTAGGAGGTTGTCAGCGAAGGTCTTCTCGATGGGTCCACACGTTATGACCCGACCTGAACGCGTGGCAATCCGTTCCAGGTGGTTCTCATATCCGAAACGATTCTCAACAAACCTGTCGAGAGTGTTCTTTGGCTTCGGTCCTTTACATGCAAGGCCGACCCTTGCTGAGTCTTCACCTAAAGGGATGACCCATGCAAAGAGGCCTGGCGCAACTCCTCTCCCTACATGAATCTCAACGTAGTCAGAATCTACATCAACATCTCTTAGGTCGAACTGTAACCCTGGCAGAATGCAGGAGGGGTCCAAAGGTTCCAAGCCGGCTGCTTTCACGATTCTTGAGGAAGCCCCTTCTGCATCAATCAGAATCTTGGCTCTGGTTGATTCTTGTTCTCCGAGGGCTGCTATTTCCTCTTTGGCCCGCTTTATGCCGCGAACCTTGGAGGTCAACCTTATTCTGGCCCCTGCCTGTGTCGCTTGTCGAGCTAGGAATCTGTCGAAGAGGCTGCGGTCAACGACACAAGCAATGGCTTCATCTTTCTCAACAGTGAATGACAACCCCGAAGGCGAGAAGAAACGCGCGCCTCTAACCATGTTCTGAACAAAAGAGCCTTCTTGGGGCACACCTATATCTCTCACCCCGTTCAGGCTAAGCAATCCTGCGCAGTGGCAGGGGAGACCGATCTCTGAGTGTTCCTCCAGGACGGTCACTTCAGCTCCTCTTCGGGCTGCTGCACGCGCCCCAATGAGACCGGCTGGCCCCGCCCCCACAACGAGAATCTCAGCCTCATCGATCTTCATAGTTCCGCGACGCCTCTCGGCAACCCAGAAGCTGCTAGGAAATCTATTAAGATTTGTGCAAGAGCACTCTCTCTATATGCGACACGTTTGTTCTCCACGAAGTCTGAGAGAGCAACATTTAAAAACGGCTTGGCTATTTCTTTGGAGCCATCAGAGGAGGATCGCACTTGGCTAGGGTCTTGGTCTCCATGAAGATCTTCCCTTCGGATGTCGATGTCAACCGTGACGCGTTGAGAAGGAAGATCGAAGAGAACCTTCCGGAGTACGCCTCTGTCTACAAGTTTGAGGAAGAACCAATTGCTTTTGGACTTGTGGCCCTAATCGCGCACATACTGGTACCCGAAGACAGGACTGGCGGGGTTGACGGAGTTGAATCCAGCCTAAGAGAGATAGAGGAAATAAGCGACTTTCAGACCCTAATGGTCAGAAGAGTCTAGCTCTTTCTCAGAACATGTTGGGAGCGCCTAACAAATCGGGAATCCATACGGTTTATATATGAATGGAAAGGTTTGTTCTATGGAAACGTACTTGTCAGGTGACGGTGACTTAGGTGAAAGAGGTCCAGCTCAAAGTTGGGGACGCAAAGCAGAGAGATGTAGCTAGAGGAATCGCAAGAATCGACCAGAAGACAATGGAGAAGCTCCAAGTCTCAGCGGGGGACGTCATCGAGATCGTAGGCAAAAGAAAGACATCCGCGATCGCTTGGCCAGCCTACTCCGAAGATCAAGGCCGAGGCCTCATAAGGATCGACGGGTTCACCCGCAAGAACGCCGGAGTATCCATACACGAGTATCTGATCATCCGCAGAGCAGAGGTCAAAGACGCAACAGGCATCGTTCTTGCACCAATCGATATGCGCCTCAACGTGGACGAAGACTTCACCAACTTCGTCAAGAACAGGCTCATGGAGAGAACCTTCATCGAGAGCGACACCACACTCGTCATGATGCTGGGCCATCCAGTTCAGTTCAGCGTGATGAAGACAAGACCGCACGGAATCGTGAGACTGACCTACGACACGAAGTTGCAGATACTCACTGAGCCCGCTCCCGAAGCCAAAGGCGTGCCGCGGACAACTTATGAAGACATAGGCGGCCTCAAGGAGGAGATCCAACGATTGAGAGAGATGGTAGAACTCCCGATGAGGCATCCTGAGATCTTCCAGAGGCTTGGAATAGATCCTCCGAAGGGCGTTCTTTTGCACGGTCCTCCTGGTTGCGGCAAGACACTGCTTGCAAGAGCCGTAGCAAATGAGTCGGATGCAAACTTCTTCTCCATAAACGGACCTGAGATAATGAGCAAGTTCTACGGTGAGTCAGAAGCAAGACTCCGAGAGATCTTCCAACAGGCTGAAAAGAACTCGCCAGCCATAATCTTCATAGACGAACTCGACGCTATAGCACCGAAACGTGAAGAGGTCACAGGTGAAGTAGAGAGAAGAGTAGTCGCCCAACTCTTAGCGTTGCTGGACGGCCTGACGGGCCGTGGAAACGTCATCGTAATAGGTGCGACAAACAGGCCGAATGCTCTGGACGCAGCTCTCCGAAGGCCGGGGAGATTCGACCGTGAGATAGAGATTGGCATACCTGACAAGCAAGGAAGACATGAGGTGCTTCAGATTCACACTAGGGGTATGCCCCTAACCGAGAACGTTGATCTCAAGAGGCTAGCGGATACGACGCACGGGTATACAGGAGCAGACTTAGCAGCCCTAGGCCGCGAGACGGCTATGAAGGCACTAAGGCGATACCTACCCGAGATCGAACTTGAAGAAGAGAGGATCCCACCAAGTGTTCTTGAAAAGATGGAGGTAACGATGGATGACTTTATTAACGCCTTCAAGGAGATCACGCCTACCGCAATGAGAGAGGTCGCCATTGAGGTTCCCACGGTCCACTGGGACGAGGTCGGCGATCTTGAAGACGCAAAGCAGAATCTAAGAGAATCCGTCGAGTGGCCTATAAAGAACTCAGATGTCTTTCAAAGGATGGGAATCAACCCCCCGAAGGGAATCCTCCTATTTGGTCCGCCCGGCTGCGGCAAGACACTGCTTGCAAGGGCAGTGGCAACGGAGAGCGAAGCCAACTTCATCGCGATCAAGGGACCTGAGGTCTTCTCTAAGTGGGTAGGAGAGTCCGAAAAGGCAATCCGCGAGGTCTTTAGGAAGGCGAGAATGTCATCCCCAGCAATCATATTCTTCGATGAGTTGGATTCCTTAGTTCCCAGAAGGGGCATAGGATACGGCGACAGCGGAGTAACCGACCGCGTCATCAGCCAACTCCTGACCGAGATGGACGGGATTGCCGCCCTGCAAGATGTCGTGATTCTTGGCGCAACAAACAGACCGGACATTGTCGACCCAGCTGTCCTAAGACCAGGAAGATTCGATCGCTTGATCTATGTCTCTGAACCTGACGAAGAAGGCAGAAAGGCGATCTTCAAGATTCATACGACAGGTATGCCTCTCGCAAAGGACGTGGACCTCGAGGCGCTAACACGCCTTACAAAGAGCTATTCAGGCGCTGACATCCAATCCCTATGCAGAGAGGCAGCAATGATAGCCCTCCGCAGAGACTTCAAGTCGAAAACAGTAACCTTTGCGGACTTCCAGGAAGCTCTCAAGAAGATCGGCCCCAGCATCTCGCCGGACATGGAAACCTGGTACAAGAACTTCATGAGGCAGGTTAGGAAGGTACAGAAGCCAGCACCCCTGATTGCATAGGAAGGGCGCAGAGGAGACAACGCGATGTCTGCGAATACGTGGAAGGTCCAACCAGTTTACGCGACTGTCATCGAAATCTTACAGGAGAAGGGCTCCCTAGCTGACGTTGATCTTTTCGAAGCCTTGAAGGCTTTCTACAGGGAGATAGGGTTCGACGATCTTAACAAGACTCTGATGAGGATGGAGGTCACAGGGTTGATCGCTGTCTCTTCCCTATCCAAGGACAGACGACTCGTTCAGCTAACAAGGAGATAGATGACGGAAGTAGCTCTCACGTTTCTCTGAGAAATACCTCTATCCTAGCCTTGCTTCCATCTTTCAGCTTCAGTCGGTCACGCAGGCAAACTCGAGAGATGATCTCCATAACTGAGCTACCGTAGTGAGACCTCAAAGCTAGGACGACCGCACCTTTTTCCTTGTTGTTCACCGCTGCGTGAAAGCATTTGACTGAGCCGTATGTTCTGTTCTCGTTCCTGAACCCCTCAATCTCTATCCCTGGGTAGCTCTCCAGCTCCTCTCGCATGTTGGCGTCATATTCGCTGTTTATCTTCAGGTTAAGCGTGCCAGGGTAAGGGTCGAAGCCCAACTTCTCCATGAACTGTCTTCTGTAGGGCTCACGAGTCACGTAGTAGGCGCCTTCCCCGAACCCGCTGAAGACCGTTCCCTCAATAGTGATCGACAGCGGCCGCTTCTCCTCGAATATCATGTTCAGACTTGAACGCACATTTCTCAGCCGAGCTTCCCCTCCGTCAGATATCCTGACGAGGCTGCCGTCCCGCGTGACTGTCCGCTGAATCCAGCCTTTCCTCTCCAATTCGATGAGACGACGGGAGACGGTCTGCTGGGAAGCCCCCAGTTTTTCAGCGAGAAACTTGGTCGAGATCTTGACGGTTCTGCCCCGGGCCCCGAGCTCAGCTAGCTTGAACAAAGTGAAGAAAAACGCCTCTAAGTCTCTATCGATGGTTAGAGGGTCCAACTCGAAAGCCTCACAACCAAGACAAGGAAGAAATCCGTATATAACAATTCCCGGATCGTCTCATGCTATGGGCCGTGGAATCCTACTTCTGAGAGATTTAAGTGTCCCCGAGACTAAGGCGATGTGCACAGTTGCCTTTTCGTTGTTCGCCTCTGTTACGGCAACTATCGACGCCTTTGCCAGGTCCAGAGCCCTGTGGGAACAACGCAGTATGGCTTGTTTCGTCTCCTGATCGTATTCTATGAGGGCGAGCTCAGTCTGGCTGGCCCCGCATTCCCCGAAAAGCCTCAGGATGCTGGACGAGACGGCGTCATAGACGTCTCTTCCGTCAGAAATCCCGTCACTGTCGATTCGAACCGCGATGTACCGCCGTCTCACGTGCCTGGGCAGTCTTCTCCCCTCCTTACTATGTAAACGCCCGGGGCCACATAGTCGGGACTCAGTTTTCTCCTGTTCCGTTCAATCACAGCCTGGGGGTTCTCTGAAAACGCCTTTCTTGCCTCGTGGAAATCGAGCCCGAAGAGGTAAGCGAGGAATGCATAGTCTTCAGGTTTCCTCAAAAGGCTTAACGCGTTAGCTCCGCTTGATAGCACTATCGGCACACGGAATTTCCCTGCTATCAGCATCTCCTTCCTAAGAGCAGCCAAGAGACGGATCCTCCGAAACCCACGCATATAAAGCAAGGGAGCCATGTCAACCTCTAGGGAAGCCAACGCTTGGGAAGCAAGCTCCGCTCCTGCAGAATCGAAGAAGCGCTTTCTCGGGTCAGTCGAGGGAGACGAGATGAGATCCACCCTCCTGTCCTTAGCTGCCTGCCTGGCAACCTCTTTCGAGAAGCACCCCACAGCTATGACCTCGGTCATTCTCCGGAGCCTTCTCAGATCCTTCAGCAGGTCCGTGGCTCTTCTGGGTGTCAGATCGATCCTTGTGACAAGATCCACACCAACAGCTTTGCAGACTTCTCTTGCTTTACGGATTTCTTCTTGAGCAACCTCTATGGGAAATGTCATGCCCAATGTACAGTACCCGAGTTCAGCGGATTTCGTCACCATCTGTTTCGTCTGGTCGATGTTTCCGATAGGTGGACATAAATGTAGATCGGCAAAGAACGTCATGGTAACATCCCGAACTCTTGGCATATCTCCTTGATCTTTTCGATCTTTGAGGTTCTGAATCTGATGCGCAAACGAATCGGGTCAGCTTGGCTCAGTCTGTACTCCCCTTTAAGCGCGGACTGTTTCCCAAGCCTTATGAACAGGTTTCCTCTAGATAGGCGAAGCCCCAGATCCTGAAGCAGAGCCTCCTTGTCAATAGGCGCGAGGTTCAGTAAGACATTCCTGAAGAGCCCCTCAGCAAGTTCAGGCTTCTCTATCTTAGCCCTGTGGACTGTTATGGGGTTTCCGTACTCCCCTTTGACGGTCTTGTGGGTGAAGCTCACTTGATCGGCGGAGACAGCCGTGAGAAGGTTCCGGGCTGCCTGAAGGACTTTTTCGTGGTCCTCGGTCGCATGGGCTAAGAAGCTCATCTCTATGTTTGCTATAGGACTCTTCGCCAAGTGGATCACGCAGCTCCTGCGGAGCTGTCAGCCTTTTCCTCAGATATCTTCTCCACTCAGGATTTAAGCATAGTCGGTCTCAATGCTTCCCTTGGGGTTTCTTTTCAGATATTTCCTGAGCGCCTCCACGTTCTCTCTGTGCTTGCTCCGTCTTCTGGCGTCGATCGGTACTCCGAGCCTCAACGCCTGCCTAGGGCTCAAACCTACCTCGCTGAGCTCGTCTTGGCTGAAACCCTTACCACTTCTTGTCTTCCCTCTCCTCCTTACGACAGCCTCGACATTCATCGATCACATCAGCCAAGTCTACAATCGCAACACATTCAGATTACTCTTATGGTAAGAGATCATAAGGTTAATATTCCAAGATCCTTTCAAGAGACCTACAGCCACATGAATACCGGTGATAGAAGTGATCCCGAAAGCCTTCTTCGTGACTAGCGGCAAAGCACTCAGCAAAGTTTCAAGGCTCAACACTTTCGATCTTGCCTTGAAGGATGCCGGGATAGCGCAGTGCAATCTGGTCAATGTAAGCTCGATCATCCCACCCCACTGCAGAGAGACCACATTCAAGATTCTGCCAGTGGGCTCAATCACTTACGCTGTCATCTCTAAGACCGAGGGGAAAGGCGAGACAATAAGCGCAGGCATCGCTTGGGGCGTCGGGAAAAACGACGGCTACGGCGTCGTGGCTGAGGCCTACGGAAAGATGGATGAAACGAGAACGAAGGAAAAGCTCAAGAACAAGATTGGGGAGATGGCGAAGATCCGAGGGATCGAGCTAGGCGAAGTGAACCGCAGAATCGAAACACTGGATGTGCCTGAAGACAGTTACGGATGCGTGGCAGCTGTCTTAGTTTATCTTCTATGATCTTCAGCTTCAG
>Ga0209636_10004874_pt1 | contig 13708 bp, 7 predicted proteins | sample DeeMarSWOR152_54_FD_187464 | JGI IMG/M metagenome (GOLD analysis project Ga0209636, IMG submission 187464) | Marine sediment microbial communities from White Oak River estuary, North Carolina - WOR-1-52-54 (SPAdes) (version 2) | ecosystem: Environmental > Aquatic > Marine > Intertidal zone >...
AACCTGGATGAACGACACTTGGACGCCCTTGACTGGGCTCCTAGACTGGAGCAACACAACCAAAACACTAAATCCAACGGTCGGAGTGTGCGTGCAGTACAGGTTCTACTGCAGCGACTTGTTCAATAATTGGAACTCCACGCCAATCTACTCCCTATTCGTGGAAGGTGAAACAGCGCCTCCGATTTACTCTGATGTTGGAGCGAACGCGACTTTGGCTGGTCAGCCTTGCCTCTTTTACGCGAGGTGGATAGACGACACGAGTTTGAGCGGATACATCTTCTCGACGAACAACACGGGAACCTGGATGAACGACACTTGGACGCCCTTGACTGGGCTCCTAGACTGGAGCAACACAACAAAAATCCTGAGCTCCCCAGCAGGAGTGTGCGTGCAGTACAGGTTCTACTGCAACGACACATTCGACAATTGGAGCTCCACTCCAATCAACTCGCTTGTCATAACTGAGCCGCCAACCTGGTACAACTCTGATCTGTCAATGCTGGTGAGTTCGTCGTCAGCTCTAGTTGGATACGAAGTGAATATTGTAGGCAGTCTCGTCTTTGAGCATAATGGCAGTGGCATTCCGAATGCTCCCCTCCGGTTCCACTACAGCGTTACGGAGGGAGAAAGCTGGAATTTAATCACGTCAACTACTACAGTTACAGATGGAAGCTTCCGTGTAACGTGGTTCACGATGTTTACGGGCGACTATGCCATAAGAGCGGTCTATTTGGGTGAAGAAGACTCCAACATCTTTGGAACTGAAGCCACAGTCAATCTGGTAATAGCGGACATCGATGAGCAGGCATTCTCGGTTTCATCCAACTCAACAATTTCCAACTTGGCTTTCAACTCTACTGTTAGAGAAATAACCTTCAACCTGTCTGGGCCCGACGGTACGACTGGCTATCTGAACATATTTCTTTCGAGTAATTTGGTTCCCGACGCGGCTGACCTCAGGATATACTTCGACGGAGTTGAGGAAAGCTTCGAAGCCATTTCCATTGACGATCTCTGGTTCATCCACCTCTCCTACAGCCACAGCACCCACACTCTGAGACTGAGCCTAGCTCATGGTGTGCCTGGAAGCGTCTTTCCCGAACTCGCAATCGTGCTTCTGGCAATCATTACAGCAATTGCGCTAAGCTCGGCTGCAATCTTTAGACTCAGACACAAGTTGACAAGAAAACCTCGAAGGGCAACAATCCTGCTATGACGATAGCTGGTGCCGCACGAGTAATCACGAATCACTGAGTGCCATTAGACACACTTGCACAAGCTACTAGCAGAAGCATTGAATTGCAGCTAGGATTCCCCCATGTGCGTGCATGTGTGCGCTGCGACTTAAGATTCGATACACGTGTACCTAAACTCACAACACAGGTTCGTGTAGCAACACCTCTATAATAGAGGGTGATACTAGAATATTCCTATATAACAATCGTTCACAACCCTTTTAATCCTTCAACGGAAGCATGTTTATTGGGGTTTCTAAGGAGAAGGAAGAAAAAGTGCTGTCGTATAATTTAAGAGGTTCTAGAAGATTATTTAGCTTGCTAATCATAGCGATACTGTTACTCAGTGTTCTTTCAGTCGCTTTAGTTGTTAAACCTGCTGAGGCTGCTCCAGACGCTCCGCAATATAGGAATGTTGGTCCTGCTGATGGCACATCAGTAAGTGCGGGGGAGAATCTCACGCTTTATGCTCAAGGTTACAGCGACGTTGGTTTGGACTATGCTTGGCTATCAACAGATGAAACTGGAAGTTGGAAGAACTACACCAAGCTGTGGACTGACTGGCAAGCAAGTGAAAGCAACCCAATTGTCGACGGCGACAGCGTGCTCGGTGGTTCTGGATATTGGACCGAGGATAGTAAAGTCATAAAGGTAGATGGGACGTACTATATGGCTATTGCAAATGGTCCCAGCATGGGCGCTATGCAGATTTATATGTTGAACTCATCCTCTCTCACAGGTCCTTGGAACGTCATCAACAGCAGTCAGCCGATAATCCCTCATGGCTCACCTGGAAGCTGGGACCAAGGTCAACTCAGAGTAGCAGGACCTATAGTATACGATAGCGGAACCTACTATCTTTACTACATGGGGACAAGTGCTGTGCAAAGCATAGGCGTGGCGACCACTTCAGACGCACAGTTTCCAAATGGATGGACAAAGTACAGTGGCAATCCGATTCTGACACCAACAGGGTCCGGCTGGGAATCAGGCGGGATATATACTTTGTCTATGGCGCGAATAGGCCCTCCAGGGAGTGAGTGGTATGCACACTACACAGCTCATACCTCCTATATTTGGTCGCTCGGCATATGCTATGGAAGCAGCCCTTACGGACCCTTCACACGCCACGTAGACAATCCTATTCTGGAAAGAGGACTCGGAGAATGGGACAATCTGGGTCTGCCACGTACTGCCATGACCAAGATAGGGGACATGATTTACGGTGCTTATGAATCTGCCATGGTTTCAGGTGGCCCCCCGAACTGGGATTTCCAAGTCGGCGGATATGAAGGAGAAATCACAGATGGTATTTTGGATGTCACGTTCTCAAAGAATCCTAACAATCCGATTATACCTGGAAACGCAGGGTCTGCCCTTCAAACTGCGAATCCTCATTGGTATTATGAAAACGGGACAAGATACTTATTTGTGGGATCATGTGGCCAGGGGACCGGGCCCACATGGCGTTACATCGACTTGTTTTCATCATCTGGCTTGCACGGTTCTCCTATGGACATGCGTGGTGTGGCTGACACTTGGACTTGGTCAAATTTCGCATGGTCTAATTCTAGCATAGCAGCTGGAACGACGATTCAATGGAGAATCTACTACAAAGACGCTGCTGGGAACGTGAACGGAACCGGAATACACAGTTTTACAGTAAAACCACCAGAATATGATTATCCAGATTTGGACACGTCTGACTTAGATGGCAATGGCGATAAGGGAACACATAGCAACTTTGAAAACGAGAAAGCCTGTGACTCTATTTATGATACACTGTCTGAAGAGAACACAGCAGGGTTTGGCATCATGTCCTATCGGAAGAACGTCACAATAAATCATCACTATGTAAGCGGAGATCTCAACAATTTTCCTGTCCTTGTCAACATCTACGACGCGGATCTGCATAATGATGTACAAAGTAGCGGAAATGATATAGCTTTCACAGATAGTTCTGGAAAAGCGCTTGACCACGAGATAGAATATTTCAACAAGGACCATAACGCCACTCATGCACACTTGGTAGCTTGGGTTAGGGCAAACCTGACTAGCGCATTGGACACAACAATCTGTATGGTTTATGGTGACCCTGCCTGTGGAAGCCAGCAGAATCCAACTGGCGTCTGGGATTCCAACTTTGTAGGCGTTTGGCACATGAATCAAGTTGATGCTTCCGACTCAACTTCAAACGGCAACGATGGCACACAATCAGGAGGTGTAACTCAAACATCCTCAGGGAAGGTAAACGGGGCAAACAGTTTTGATGGCATTGATGATTCTATCAGAGTTTTTCATGACAGCAGCCTAGATCTGATAGATGACTTCACAATTGAGCTATGGATGAAGCCTGATGTTTTGACTCAGACTAGCAGGTATTTGCTCAGCAAACTGAGCGGTGTTGCCGACAACACCTACTCGATACTGTGGGAGTATACAGACAATCAGGCAGAGTTCTATTCGGGTGCATTCACTGGAAGCAACCCTAGACCTGGGTCAGGCATAACAATCAGTGACACAAATTGGCACTACGTGTGTTACGCGTATGACGGGAGTGTGTGGAGCGGTTTCAGAGACAACACGACCGTGTTTTCCCTGTCCAGAGATTTTGACCTCACTACAACTACTGGCAACTTGTTCTTCGCGGATGTGAATGGGGGTGCAACCTATAATTTCAATGGAATGCTAGATGAGATACGTATCTCGAACATCGGACGAAGTGCAGCGTGGATAAACACAACTTACCATTGCGTGCAAAACCAAACAAGTTTCCGTACCATTGGCAATGAAGAAACAGCAGGAACACCCAACTACGAATTGGACCTAGAGATTCAGTGGGTAAACGTTGACTACAACCGCGCGCTTGAGGAACTCTGCATCAGAACTGGCACTTTCAGTGGTTCAGAAAATATCCAAGTGAGAATCTGGAACTCCACCGATAACGCATGGGATTGGATTATGAATCTCACTGCAAACCAGTGGAACAACATCTCTGTAACGTCTTACTTGACGGAATCAACATTCACAGTTCAATTCTTGGGTGGCACAGAGAGCGGAGACACTGATCAAGATTCTTGGAACATCGATTGTTCACTCATACATGCTTGGAACCCCCCGCAGGCGCCAATCATCTCTAATCCTTCACCGCCCAACGGGGCCACAGGCGTGTCAGTTTCCCTGTCCCAGCTCAGCTTCACATTGACAGAGCCTCAGGGAGACTTGATGAACTACAGTGTTACAACTTCTCCTAACATTGGCTCGGACAGTGGCATCAACGTTGGAGATGGACCCTACACCGTTGCTGTGACAAGACTAGCCCACGACACAACTTACACTTGCCAGGTAAACATTACAGATGGTATCTATTGGACCAATGTGACCTACAGTTTCGCAACAGAGACCACAAACAATCCTCCAACTGCAAGCAACCTGGCGATAACTCCATCACTGCCATACACAACAGACAATCTAGTTGGAAGCTACACGTACAGCGACGCTGACGGCGACGCTGAAAGCGGAACCGAAATCAGATGGTACAGAAACGGCCTCGTACAACCCCTCTACAACGACCTCCTAACGGTTCCCTCCTCCGCAACCTCACCAGGAGAAATGTGGCACTTCACCGTACGACCCAGCGACGGAACAGACTTCGGAACCCTGGAAACCTCGCTTCCAGTCACAATCGTAACTCCGGTCACGTACATCTTCAGCGACGGCTTCGAGAGCGGAGACTTCTCTGAATGGGAAGGAACATATGTGACGGCTGGAACAAGCGCAGCCGTGACTGCAGATTCACCTCACCATGGATCCTACCAAGCCGCCTTCACCTTGGGAGCGTCCCAGTATAGCCGGGCAACTGCTTACCTAACGAACGCTCTCGAAGACGTCTACATACGAGTCTACTGGAAGACCTCAAGCCTCTTCGACAGCAACACGTACAATCAAATCGGAATAGATTTGTCACTAACGAGCCTCGGATCTTCAAGATGCTATCCAATATACAACTTCGCCAGCAATAAGTGGGGAGTCAGAGCTTGGGTCGGAGGCAGTTGGATGAACTACTACGAAACCGGAACGTCCAGCCTCTCCATAGACACCTGGTACTGCCTAGAGCTGCACTTGGATCAAGACCCAACGAGCGGGGTCATTCAGCTCTGGGTGGATGGAGCGCTGAAGATCGATGAATCAGGCGACACCAGTGGAACAAGCATGGACAGAATCCAAGTAGGTGGCTGGCTCAACTCGGCCCAAGACGGCTCACGCACCGTCTTCATCGACTGCGTGGCAGTCTCCGACGAATACATCGGCACCGAAGAGGCACAACCTCCGCCCCCAGACACGACACCTCCGTTCTACTCGAACGTGGGGGCAAACGAGACGTTTGCCGGTCAGCCCTGTCTCTTCTCTGCGGAGTGGTTTGATAACGTGGGGTTGGGTGGATATGTGTTCTCGACTAACAACACTGGCACGTGGACGAATTACACATGGACGCCGTTGGCGGGTCTGTCGGATTGGAGCAACGTGACGAAGGTGTTGAACCCCACCGCAGGGGTGACTGTTAGCTATCGGTTCTACTGTAACGACACTTCGGACAACTGGAACTCCACTCCAATCACCTCTCTGATCATAACTGAACCATCTGCCTGGTACACCTCCGAGTTGTCCATCCTCGTGAGTTCCTCCTCTGCATTAGTCGGATACAAGGTGAACATGGTGGGCACCCTGGTCTTCCAACACAATGGCAGCGGCATAGCCAACGCTCCCATTCGACTCCACTACAGCATCACTGGGGGAGACTACTGGAGCCTAATAGCGTCGACCGCCACAGCCACGAATGGAAGCTATTACGCCACATGGTACACCATGCACACAAGCAACTACGAGATCAAAGCCGTTTACGAGGGTGAAGAGAGCTCCAATATCATCGGAACCGAGACAACAGTCAACCTAGTGATAACCGACATCGAAGAAGAAGCGTTTTCAGTATCATCCAACTCCACGATATCCGATCTAACCTTCAACTCCACCGCCAGAGAAATCACGCTAAGCGTATCTGGGCCCGACGGAACCACAGGGTATCTGAGCATTTTCTTGTCAAAGAACTTGGTGTCCGATGCGAATGACCTCACGATCTACTTTGACGGGAGCCCACAGAGTTTCGACGCCATTCCTATTGACAACATCTGGTTCATCCATCTCGCCTACAGCCACAGCTCTCACGTTCTAAGGCTAAGCTTGTCTCGTGCGTCTCCAGCCAGCGTTCCTCTTGAACACGCCGCTCAGCTGCTTGCGATTGCGTCGGTGCTCGTGGCTTTACTTGTTGCTGCTCTCTTCTCAAAACGCAGACTAGCAAGAAAGCCTCCACACACGATAGCTCAATAACAGCGACGCTGGATGTGCTGCATATACGAAGCGAAGTTGAGGAGACTAGCAAATCCTCAAACAATGATAGACGTCATGAGTAAGATGACAGGTGAGTTCTCGTTATGGAGCCCCACTCGGTGATGTAGGCAGGATCGTCGTAGTATACGCGGTTATCTGTCTCGGTGAAAAGACGGTAGGCCATGCCTATCCACCACCACATTACGTTGTAGCTGATTCCCCATCCATCAAGGAGGCTTAGACCATTGTCACAAGACTCAAGTTCATGGGGTTCAAGGGCTTCGGTGCCTGTTCTTGAAGGGCCATATTCCCCTACGTACAGAGGCTTGTTCCACGTTTCCACACATTCTTGAACTTTCTCTGCAACAAAGGCCTTTCCAACGTCTTCGTAGGTGTAAAAGATATCCTCCGTGCCGTCTTCATAAAGGTAAAATCCCTTTGCATCTCTATACATGTGGGTCGAAAAGAGTACGTTTTGACCTTGAATCCTGGGATCATTGACCCAGTCTAGTGTACACACTCCTTCATATTGGCCTTCTCGGTACCAAACATCCCAATCCCATTGAATTATGATTATGTTGTCAGCTACGCCTCGTACTGCCCTTATCGTTTCGTTGCAGCCAGTGAACCAGTCGTCTCTGCTTCTAACGACTTCGTTCCACAATTCAAAGAGGACATTGGGATATCTTCCTAGTTCGGTTGCGATGTCAACCCATAAATCCACGAAATCCGCTCTTGTAGGTATCTGGGTTGTTCCCCATGGAACACCGTGATGTCCTGAGCCGGCATCCATGCTGAACAGGCAATAGACAACATAGAGTCCCTCCTCACCCGCAATTTCAATCAGCCGGCTAATAATATCACGATGTGGCATTCCGTTTGAATCTGGAGTGTTTTCCTGCCAAAACCTTACTCTGTCGAAAACTCTTAGCTCATTAGCTCCCCAACTTCTCATGACTTGCAGGTTTCTCCTCACAACGGATTCAGTAAACCTGTTAAAATAAGTCCCTGTTTCGTCTTTCCATCTGCCTCCTGCGTCATCCTCAAAACCATGTTTCTGAACTCCCTTCAACACAACAACGTTTCCGTAATTATCCATAACGTATCTCCCTTCGATGTGCAACGGAGAGATTAGTCCGATTGTCCCAAAGCTTGGAATCTGGCGGGTGCTCGTCAGAAATGCCACAACCAAAATACAGTTGAAAGTAATCGAGCTGGAGATTAGTATAATGAGGACCAATACTGCTCCCTTTAGAAGTAGGCCAGCACCAAGGTTTTTGGGGCTCATTCTAAGTGCAACTCTCCGGCGTTTTAATAAACATTGTGTAACGCGATAGTAGAGAATCGTAAGACTTAATAAACATTGTCGTCTACCTGTTGCACAGAACTACACACACTGCAAACCAAGAACCACGAAGCATTTCGTCGTTAACTATATGGCAGGGAAGACCGCAATCATAACTTGGTGATGAAAGCTTGCGTTGCTTGGTCTTAGCTATGGACAGCTTGGAATATGAAATCGCCAAGAGCTTTCCCAATCTTAGGCAGACGGAATTCGGGAAAGTCATTGTGCCCTTGACTAATGATAATGAACCCTACACCCCAGTAGTCTGGGGAAGCTTCATAACCGGGCTACCTCCTTCACGTCACAGCATTTTTGAAGGCCCTGAACTGAAGTGGGACAACCGAGTTTTGCAGAAACTAAGGGAGCTCCTGCGAAGAAGAGGGAACAGCTTCTATTGGAAAAACTACAATTGGATAGGAAAGCTGATGACAAATATCGGCTTCAGAATGACCCCGCATCACATATTTCATACAAAGGAAGATTTCATATCCAAGAAGATTTCTACAATTTTCGATCGTGCCAAGAAGCCGATAGCGATGTCCGTTCCAAGCTATAACGAGGAGCAAGTGAATCAATACCTTAGGGGAAGATTATCCGATGTTTACCGCGATGGATTGCCCCAAGAAGTTCTTGAGAAAGAGGCGCTGAAAGTCTTCCGAAGTCGCAAAAAAGAGCTTCTGAGGAGGCTAGATGAGGATTGGGATCTACTGATGACTCATCTCTTCATTGTTGACACTTTTGGCCACTTAATTCCTACTTACGATCCGAAATTCGAGAGAGTGTACACGGAGCTGAATGAAATGGCGGGGGAGATAAAGGACAAGATGCACAACACTTTCATTCTTATAGTCTCGGATCATGGGCACAGAAATTGCAGCCATACACCCTATGGTTTCTACTCGTCGAATCAGATAATAGGCCTACATTACCCGAAGATAACTGAATTCCACCAGATCATTTTGGAGATGCTATCTTCTTGAAAAGTGACTTGAAGAACAGAATAGAGAAGAGTCAAGAGATCCTGAAAAAAGCATTCGACGATTGGGGCAGAGAAGCAGGTATATTATGCGATTTTTCCAAAAGCGACGTCGTAATGTTGCATCTAATAAGGGATCTCCATGGCGAGGTAATGTTTCCCGTTCTGTTTATCGATCACAAGCAGCATTTTCCAGAGATCTACGAGTTCAAGGAAACGCTCAGGCAAGCTTGGAATCTAAAGATCCTGACGGCAAATCCCAAGAAAGAGTACACAGAAGTTAGGTCCGACAAAGCTGAATGCTGCTATTGGCTGAAAACGGAGCCCTTTCTTCGAGCAGTACGCGAAGCTAACTGGAAGGCATGCTATGTTGCTACCCATTCCAGCAAAGGCGAAACCGTGCAAAACTCAGTGGAAAGCCCAGACGAGGATTTCTATCGCATACTCCCATTATTGCATTGGTCAGAAACAGACGTGTGGCGGTATATCAGGCTATTTGATCTACCTTATTGCTCGATTTACGATAAAGGATACAAGACCATAAACTGCAAACCATGTTCTAAACCTATAGTTGCTGATTCGCGGGGCTTACGAGAGGAAACTCCGGACAAGGATGAAATCGTAAAAAGGCTGCAGAGTCTGGGTTATTTCTAGTGTGAGACTAGGTAGCTTGTGGTATGGTGAATTGATGCCAAAAGCAAAGCCAGGCTTACGAGCATTTGCCTTAATACTCTTTATACAACTTGTTACGGACGTTACGATAGTTCTAAATGTACCGATCGCTCGACAGGTAATGGGGTTCCTTTACCTCACAATCATTCCAGGGATAGTTATTTTCCATATTCTGAAGCTAAGGGATTTGGAAAGCGCAGAGGCTATACTATTCACCGTGGGCCTAAGCATTTCATTCCTTATGTTTGCAGGGCTGCTTCTGAATGAGCTGGGACCGTTGATCGGTATATTCGAACCCTTATCCTTCGGCCCAGTGCTTGCCTTGCTGAATGGTGCTGTGCTTCTTCTAAGTTTTTTTGTTTTTTTCAGGAATTCGAGAATAGATTTTCCGGGCTTCCAAAAAGTGGATCTTTCGTTCAGAGCTCTTGTTCTGCTGAGTCTTCCGTTCTTAAGTATCATAGGAGCAAGGATGGTAACCGTCAGCCCCAGCAACAATTTTGTTCTGGACATGATGATAGTAGGAGTATCAATAACAACGATCGCTGCCACCCTTTCCAAGAAGCTAGTGCCCCCCAAATACTACCCACTAGTTGTTGGAGCTATTTCGGCCGCCCTTCTCCTTCACTTCTCACTTATGTCCAACTATCTTTATGGTTTCGACATTCAGGTTGAATATTTCATATCTCGATTAACGGAAAATAGTTCACGGTGGAACTCCAAAATCCCATACATTGACATTGCCTTCGAAAAAACCAATGCAATGCTAAGTGTTTCAATCCTGCCCACAATCTACTCACAATTGCTAGAAATGGAACTGCCTTGGGTGTTCAAAACTGTATACCCACTAATCTTCTCATTAGTACCCGTGGGTTTGTACATATTCTACAAGGAACAGATGGATAGAAAAGCCGCGTTCTTGGCTGTGTTTCTCTTTGTCTCGCAATTCGTGTTTTTCTCTGAATTGCTGGGCTTGGCAAAGCAGATGATCGCCGAATTCTTCTTCATTCTACTATTTCTTGTGATTTTCAACAAGAGGATTAAGCCAGCAAGCAAGAGTGTCCTCTTCATGACATTCGGCGCTGCTCTGGTTGTGTCGCATTACTCCATATCTTATGTCTTCTTGGCCCTGATAGTCCTGAGTGTGGCATTCCTCTTTCTGTTCAAGAAAAAAGGTACGCATATAGCTGTAAGTCTCATAGTGCTGTTATTCGTCATGCAGTTTTCATGGTACATCTACACATCGAATTCCGGGCCGTTCAAAGCTTTTTCAATGTTTCTGGATTCTACATTCTCAGGATTCCAAACGGAGTTTTTCAACCCCGGATCAAGAGGAGAGGATGTTCTCAGAGGCACAGGGCTGGCCGGAACCCCGAGTTACATCCGTTGGGTGGGAAGAGCCTTTGCTTATGCTACGGAGTTTCTCATCATCCTTGGTTTTGTATCATTGGTGATACTCAAACGGAAGACTAGGTTCAGCCAAGAGTTCATGATACTCGCGTCACTTAACATGGCCATGTTGGCTGCATGTATAGTTGTACCTTACTTCGCTGGGGGTCTGAACATGACTAGATTCTATCACATCGAACTCTTCTTCTTGGCGCCTCTTTGTGTAGTAGGAAGCAGCTTTTTCCTTGAATTCGTACTACGCGTTACGCCGCTGCGAAGTAAGAAAATCCAACCTTACCTCCTATTATTGATGTTGTTAATTCCTTTCTTCCTTTTCCAGACGGAATTCGTTTATGAGGTCACAGGAGAAGACAGCTGGTCAATACCTTTGAGCAAGTACAGAATGACTTTGGAAAGGCAGAGGAGTCAAGGCGTATTGACTGAAGGAGAGATATTCGCCACAAGATGGCTGACAAGAAATGTCGATGCAGAGGAAACAAACGTTTTCGCTGGGTCAAAGTACTTCACGTTGTGCGGAGGGTATGGTATGCTGGACAGAGAAATCGTACGATACTTCAGAAATCAAACGACTGTGCCATCAGGGTCGGTTGTTTATTTGTCATGGATAAACTACATCTTTGAAAGGATAGGAGTCGAAGAAGAAGATCTTCGCAATCTTAGTATGATCTACACGAACGGAGATACCCTGGTCTACGGATACGAAGCTTAGATCAAGCGTTCCGTAACCAAGGCCGGCGCTCACTGAATCTGGAGAGAGGTTTTTGAGAGAAAAGATAGATGTGGTTGTTCTTGCGAAGGACAGTGAAAGGTCTCTAGAAAGCTGCTGCAAGGCAGTGCTGAATTATGTTCCTGTTGGAAACCTTATTGTTGTGGTTGGAAAAAGCGTTGATAGAACTTTCGAAATCGCTGCGAGATTCGCAAACATCCTAGTAAAGGATGAGGGTAAAGGTATTGGATGCGCCAGAGGGGAGGGTTTAGAACATGTCAAGACTCGCTTCTACGCCTCAATTGATTCAGACGTAATAGTGTGCCCCGAATGGTATTACTGGTGCTTCAAGACGATGGTCGAAAATCCTCTTGTTGGAGCTTGTGAGGGATACATCAAGCCCTTTGGGCGATATTACTACAAGTTTCAACACACATTAAGAGACAAGGGCTACTGTTCTCTTGGTAACACTTTGCTTAGATCCAATCTGATTAGAGAAGTCGGCATGCCTATTGAACCATATGGAGAAGATTGGCGCCTGAGAGAAAGAATCGAGAGGAATGGGCATGAGTGGATAGTTAATTTCGATCTGGTTTCAACGCACTTGGTGACTGATATCGACATTTTCAGGCATTATATTAACTTCGGCAAGAAAGGAAAATCGAGCCTGGTCACACTTTCGAAGGAGGTAGTACTCTCTCTTAAAGAATTTCTTGCTTCTGAGAATCCTGGGATAAGCTGCAGGGCATATATATTGCTTCTGCGGCTATCCCATTTTTATGGTCTAGTTTCTGGAAAAGGAATCAATAGGGCTTATTGACTCTAGTGGTTGTCTTTTGGGCAGTTTTTGCATGCCGTGTGGATGCAGCAGCATCCGAAATCAAACTGGAACTTTGTAACGCTCACTTTGCGAGATGTTTAGATGGTTAAGAGAAGCGTTGTCGGAATTGCAAAGGTAGAACATCCAGGGAGCAAGCTGGAAATCGAGAAAAAACTCTCTAACCTACTAGAACAAATGGAGAAGAGAAACCTAATCTCAATGAAGCCCGGGTCAACCGTACTGGTTAAACCGAATATCTGCTTTGTCAAAGGTTATGAAACTGGCGCAACCGTTGATCCTTTCATCGCAAAGTGTCTCATAGATTGGCTGTTGAGAAAGTTCAGTCTGAAGACAGTCACAATTGGGGAGGCAGATGCTACCATACTTAATGTAGACATAGCTTTCAAGGTTCTTGGATGGGAAGACACTTTTAAACGATATCCGCAAGTCCGCTTGTTGAATCTGACAAAGGACGAGTTAGTTAGCTTAAGTCTAGATGGATTGTATTTCCAGAATCTGAAAATGCCTAAGACATATGTTGAATCGGACTATCTAATCTCAATAGGAAAACTGAAAACACATGTACAGACCGATATCACCTGCATTCTCAAGAATCAGTTTGGTGCATACCCGGTTAAGCATAAGGCCAAGTACCATCCATACTTGGACGAAGTAATACATGATGTTAATAAAGCAAGGTTGCCAGATCTTTGTGTCGTAGATGGGATTATCGCCATGGAAGGTGAGGGCCCTGTGGACGGGCGGCCGAAGCCCATAGGCCTGTTGATTGTGGGAAATGATGCCGTAGCAACAGATCATGTCTGTTCAAGGATAATGAGAGTTAACCCTCACAAAATCAAGCATCTGAAGTTGGCAGCCAAGAGAGGGTTGGGTAGTTTCGACTATGACGTTTTCGGGGAAAAGATTGAGGATGTAAGAACGACTTTTGTACCCTTTTCGGCAAAGCTCATCAGAAACAAATACATCAGGAGAATCCCCTTGTTGAGAAAACCGATCACGGCTTGCTACTTGCTTAAAAGGGCGCTTGAGAATGAGCAAGATTAATGTTGGCATAGTCGGCTTCGGGGCAATTGCCAAGAAGGTGCATATGCCTAACCTCATGTCTCTCAAGAATGTTAAAGTCAAATCAATTGCGGAG
>Ga0209636_10004875_pt1 | contig 13708 bp, 11 predicted proteins | sample DeeMarSWOR152_54_FD_187464 | JGI IMG/M metagenome (GOLD analysis project Ga0209636, IMG submission 187464) | Marine sediment microbial communities from White Oak River estuary, North Carolina - WOR-1-52-54 (SPAdes) (version 2) | ecosystem: Environmental > Aquatic > Marine > Intertidal zone >...
AACCCAAGGATCTGCTTGCTCTTAACGCGATCTGTGGAGTGCTCCAATGCAGATCTCTCGACACCTGAGTAACTGGTTGAGGCCCCATGCTCTTATGCTCTTGTATGTGCTGATTTTTGTTGGATGTACGGTCAGCCAGGGAACGGTAGGGCCCGGGCAGGCTCCGTCCTTGGATCCGGAAGAGTCCATGGCCCCGGAGATGACCCTTGAGACGGGGATCGATCGATTGGCCCGGGGGATTTTAGAGTCGTTGAGCTCGGATGAGCGTCTGAAGATTGCGGTGGTGGATCTTCTGGGGCCCAATGACAGCCATACCGAGTTTGGATCGTTCGTAAGCGAGAAGCTTATCACCAAGCTGTTTGTCTCTGGGAGGTTCGAGAAGGTTTTGAAGCGGAGGCTTTTGAGGCATCTTTTGGTGCAGCAGCGAATCGAGATGGAGGGCTATTTTGATCAGGATACGGTGGGATCGATCTGCCAGAAGATTGGTGTGGATGCCATGGTCATGGGGTTTGTCACCGATATGGGGTCACGGGTTGATGTGAACCTCAGGCTGATCGATACTCGGGGGGAGATCTTGAGTGTGGCCGAGGCGCAGATTGGCAAGGATCGGGTGGTCGGTGGGATGCTTCGGGGCACCAAGAGGGCTGGGCTTATGGTAGCGACCGACCCCTCCCATGTGGAGGCGTCGGTGGCCGTGGGTGAGCAGGTGGTCAGGAGTGTCGATGGGATCGCTCTGTTCAGGGGGGTACCCCAGGGCAACCGAAGCGTTGTGGTCACGGCCAGGGGATATGAGACGGTCCAGCAGAGTATCTATCTCACCGATGACAGAAGCATCACGGTTGGCCTGATTCCGAAAAGGGCCACGTTGACCCTGAGGATCGACCCTTCTGATGGGGAGATCGTCTTTGATGGTGAGAACAAGGGGAGGGCCTCCCAAGGGGTCATGGTGTTGAGGGAGATGCTGCCCGGTAAGCACACCGTCCGGGTAAGTGCCGAGGGATACTTGCCGCAAACAAGAGGGATCGAGGTGTATGAGGATAAGGTAATCTCCGTAAAACTGCCGCCTGATCCTCTCACTAAGATTGCCAACCTCAAGCAAGACAAACCAAGTTTCAACATAGAGATCTGGACAGACAAGAAAAGATACCGGATCGGAGAAGAGATTCGTTTCCAATTCCGTTCGGATCAGGACTGCTACCTGACGCTGATTGACTATGAGACGAATGGAAGTGTGAAAGTCCTCTTTCCGAACCGGTATTTTCAGAATAGTCTCATAGAGGCAGGCAAAACCTATACGATTCCTGGCAATGAATATGGTTTCAAGCTCATCATCGAGCCTCCCACTGGAATCGAAAAGGTCAGGGCAATCGCTACCACTAAGCCCCTTTCCTTTTTTGAGATGGATTTCACGGAAGACATCTTTCCCAGAGTCGAAAGGAGCAACACTCGGAGCATGAGAGGCATCAGGGTTGCTATGGAGAGCCTTCCGCATATGAATTGGGCAGAAGACACCTGCACAATCAGTATTCGATAGTCCCCACGTTCATACTCCCACTCTCGTCATCTCTCTCCTGCCATCTGGGGTAGGGAATTGACCTTCGGGGCCTCTCAACGGCATGCCGTTTGGGGTGACGGGAGGTAACGGCCTGTCTATTCCGCCCCATCGGGCCCCTCAGTCAGCTTCCTCTTGTTTGGATGGAAGCTTCTGGGGAGTCATCGGACAATCTGATGAAGTCTGTGGTTTCGTGAGACCGGGATTCAGGCGTGCTTTCCTAACTCGATAAGGCAAAACAAAAGGAACTGGCCAGGGAGTTGCCACTGAAATCAGTGGCAACGAGGCAAGATCAATTCCTGGCTTCTATTCTTTCAAAAGAGCTATCTTTAAGGTGGTATGCCTGTCATCTTGCCATGGCCAAAACATCGCTATCACGGTAACATCACCGAATTCTTTCTTGAACAGTGTCTGTTCAGCCCATACTCCACCGTGATCTCTTGCCAAGCTTAGATGCTCTTCAGTCGGTTCGACTCCTGCAGGTTTCGTTGGTGGTCCTAGAGTATCGGCGAATATCTTGTTCCACTCATGTATCTCCCTGTTGTAGAAAACCAGCTCACCGTAATCATCGGTCCTGCATCGTTCCTCACGAATACCTAGGTGCCCGAACCTACCCATGATGTCTTCTAACTTCATGACCACTCAATTCATAACGGAGATTGTTGGTTTTGTTGGCATCTCAGGATCAGGAGGCCTTACGTTCATTGGCACCCGGTTCCTGAGATTTATATTCGAGGCCTAGATCAAATCATAGGAATCTCTTTTTTTGGATAGGGGAGTATAGAGAATTGAGGCTCGTCTGTCAAGCTATCGGGTCTCCCGGTACCTTAGTGAACAGGGGGTATCCATAAACCTCGATCGAACTGAGCATGGTTGAAAACACTGTAGTCAGCAAACAAGAGACTTTCGTATCTTTTCTCGCAAGGGATCTGCGGGCCTATCAAAGCAAATTCCCTGCTGAAGTCAGCCAGTTTACACATTTATAGAATTTGTGTTGGCTTTTAGGATTAGTTTTGGAAGTTTTGTGAAAAAGACTTCTATCCTAGTCGGAGCTTAAAATGAGTCTATCGAAAAAATCTTGTAAATATAGAAGGTTAGAGCATCGTCGAGTGTTGGCATTGAAATTGCGCAATAGGAAACACCTGAACCCATTTGAATCGTGATCCTTCCTATCGCCCCTTCGACTGTTGCACCTCGCGCTTCGAGAGGAGGGGATAGGTAGAACGTGAGACAGAATGATGAACCATACCATGTTGAGAACCGAAGATTTTTTCAGTCTTGCTGGCGTTCCATTTCCTAGCCTCTTTGAGGGGACCGAATACGTCTGGGAAGCCCTAACCAGGAGAGACACTTACATTCTCGAAAACATAAGGCCCAACCTCGGCAGGACTCAGAGAAAGGATATTCATATCGAAGGGAAAGTGTATATCGGGGAGGGGACGGTTATCGAGCCCGGGGCCTATATAAAAGGCCCAACAATCGTGGGGAACCATTGTGAGATCCGACACGGAGCATACATCCGAGGGAATGTGATTATCGGCAATGCTTGCGTGATTGGTCATACAACCGAGGTGATCAGATCGATCATATTGAACAATGTGCGGGCAGACCATTTCGCCTACATTGGAGACAGCATTCTAGGCAATGACTGTCATCTCGGCGCGGGAGTCATTCTCGCCAACGTCAAATTGCGCATGAACGCCTCTTCCGTGAAAATAAGAATCGATGGCAAGACCTATGATACCGGGATGCGGAAACTGGGGGGTATCTTGGGTGACAATGCCGAAATCGGATGCAATATAACGGCAAATCCAGGATCAATTCTCGGAAAGGGAGTGACTGCCTATCCGGGGACTATTCTGCATGGTTACTACCCGGCAAAAACAGCGATCGGGCTGTCTACTCAGAAGGAAGATTCTCACGACTCGGTTTTATTGGGGGATGCCTGGGCTCCCCCGATTGAAAGCATCGTGTGTCCCAATTGTGGCGAACAGATCTCGAGCGTGGCCAGAGTCAAAGAGATGATAGCCTACTGCAAGGATTTCTTCGGTCAGTGCAGTTGCGGACAGAAATATCATATCGGGCTATCTTACTCGGGGAATGCCATTCTGTCCCTTCCCGACAGGCAGATAGAGATATACTTGCAGTTTCCAGACAGGGAAGATGCCGCACTTGGACGCCTACGACAGTGAACGTTCCCACCCCATTGATAGGCCCGGTCAATCAAGACATCCCCCGTACCTCGACGGCCAAATGCCTACTGGCCAACCCCTTGCCCACCTAAGCGCCAAACCATTGAGACCAGAAGTCGGCCAAATTCGCCCGCCCTTCAACCTCACTGGACGCCATACCGGATGGACAGAGTGGCTCGACAGTGTGTCTGTTGAATTCAAGGTCCCTTTTCAGAGAGAGTTTCCTGAGTTCCCGTGAACACTGTTGTCAGGGAGCGACTTGCGGGAGAAGTGGGGCGCCCTTCGAGGGTGAGCAGGAAGGGGCAGGGTTTCCCCACCTGCGAACCCCGAAAGGGTCACTTCGGGAGCTTCGGAGCGAAACGACAACAGTGTTCACGTACGAAAACTAAAGAGGAAAATATAATCAACAGGTTACAAAGATGATGCACCCAAAAGTCAGGAAACTCTCGCCCTTTTCAGGAGGATGGCTGTAATTCCAAGACTCACCCTAAAACCGAACTCCACCCATTTTGCTAATGATTTCAGGTCAATTCCAACTGATTGTGTGCCGAATTGTCAGAGAGCCTTGTTTCGGAATTTCGGAACCTTTCACTTGCACAGGGCACTGGAGTCTGGTAACTTAAACTTTTGAATTTCCACAATTATCCGTCGATTCGAGAGAGGTTCAAAGCTAGAATTCAGACACGAGAACAAAGAATCTCCCCCTCGGCCAAGTGAGGGTAGAACCGATACGTTGGAATTCTCGATTCATGCCACTGGGGAACTGGTCCAGCTACCATGGACGTCTTCGAGTTTCAATACGACCTTCCGGCCCATCTGATTGCCCAGCATCCCTCAACGAATAGAGACCGCTCCAGGCTCATGGTCGTAGACCGCCAGAGCGGTCAGATCACCCATCGGTTATTCTTCGAAATAGTCCATGAGTTACTCCCAGGAGACGCACTCCTGGTGAACAACACCAGAGTGATCAAGGCCAAGTTGGTTGGACAGAAGAAAACTGGCGGAAAGGCGGAAGTTCTCCTGACCAAATGCCTCCAGCTGATATCTCGCAACGAGGAGATCTGGAGATGCCTCGTCAGAAGCTCTAAGAGACCCCACCCAGGAACCGTTTTCTGTTTCCACCAGGATTTGATAGGTGAGGCTCTGTCCGTCTCAGAGGGCTTCTGCACCATCAGGTTTCGTTCCGAGGAAGACTTCAGAAAGATCCTTGAGCGTGTCGGACGGGTACCCCTTCCACCATACATCAGGAGGCGGGATGGACCAGACCTCCAGGAAGACGGGCAGCGGTACCAGACGGTTTTTGCCGAACAGGACGGAGCCATTGCCGCTCCGACGGCGGGCCTACATTTCACTTCCTCTCTTATGTCTGAAATTCAAAGAGCCGGGGTTTCAATCATCTCCTTGACCCTTCATATTGGAGTCGGGACGTTTCTTCCGGTCCGGGCTGATAGAATTGAGGAACACCAGATGCATGAAGAAACTTTCGTCATTCCGACCGAAACCGCAGAAACCGTCAATCGAGTCAAGAGAGAAGGAGGAAGAATCATCGCTGTGGGCACGAGTACCACTCGCGCTCTTGAATCCGCTGTCGACGCTGGGGGTCGTGTTGTCCCTGGGCAGGGCCAAACCGGTTTATTTATCTACCCCCCATTTCGGTTCCGTGTGGTCGACGTTCTGGTGACCAACTTTCACCTTCCAGGCTCAACCTTGGTGATGCTTGCCTCGGCCTTTGCAGGAAGGGATCTGATATTCAAAGCATACGAGGAAGGCATAGACCGCGGGTATCGGTTTTACAGCTATGGCGATGCCATGATGATTGTCTGACGATAGAGGCGTTAGGTTTGAGGCTGAAGGCTTGAAAGGCAAAGATCAAACCCTACAACCTCAAGCGAAGCGGTCCTAGCACCTTTAACTCTCATGTCCACCCAAGGCGCTTCAGAGAGAGCAGACCTCGATGGGACCGAAGTTTACCATCCGCACCAAGGACAGCAGGACCCAGGCCCGGGTGGGAATACTCTCCACTGGTCACGGAGATATCCACACGCCGGTCTTCATGCCGGTAGGGACCCAGGCAACCGTCAAATCACTGACACCGGAAGACCTGCTAGAGCTGGGAACCGAGATAATACTTAGCAATACCTATCATCTCTACCTGAGACCAGGTCATGAGACGATTGAACAACTCGGGGGGCTCCATCGTTTCATGCACTGGGATCGTCCGATCCTCACGGACAGCGGTGGTTATCAGATATTCAGTCTCGGCGAATTGGTCGACGTCGGGGAGGAGGGTATCACCTTTCAGTCCCACATCGATGGCTCTAGACACTTCCTCTCTCCCCAAAAGGTGATGGAGGTCCAGAGGTCTCTGGGCTCGGACATCATGATGTGCCTTGACGAATGCACCCCCTACCCGGCCACCCGTGAGGAGACCTTGCAATCTCTCAAACTCACAACCCATTGGGCAAGGCACTGTCGAGAAGCCAAAAGATCACCGGAGCAATCCCTTTTCGGCATTGTTCAGGGTGGCATGTATCTCGACCTTCGGGATCGGAGTGCTACTGAATTGATCGAACTCGACTTCGATGGTTACGCAATTGGCGGCCTGAGTGTGGGAGAGGATAGGGATACGATGTACAAGATCATTGCAGAGACCGCCCCCAACCTTCCCTCTCAGAAACCCCGCTATCTCATGGGAGTCGGAACGCCCGAAAACATTCTTTCGGCAGTTCAGATGGGAATCGACATGTTCGACTGTGTCCTGCCGACAAGAAATGCACGAAATGGTCTGCTTTATGCGCGGTTTGGAAAGATAACGATCAAGAACTCCAAGTATGCGACTGACCGTCGACCCATCGACGAAGAGTGTCAGTGCTACACATGTCGACATTATTCCAGGGCTTATCTTCGCCATCTCTTTGTGGCGAGAGAGATTCTGTCATACAGGCTGAATACGATTCATAACCTACACTACTACATGGAGTTTATGGCTTCGATTCGCGACGCCATCCTGGATCGTCGTCTTGGAGCATTTGCAAGGGATACACTCAAAGACTGGAATGACGACACTTAAGCCTCCCTGGAAGGTTTGGTAGAAGCGCTGAACCCCTCCCAGACCATTTCCGATGTTCTCCTCTTCTCCGCCCTTACGGACGAAACTTCGTTCTCAGGGAAGAAACTCAAAAAACTGGTGAAACAGAGAAAGTTATGATAATATGCTAGTCTTATCGAAGGTGAGACATTGATGGTCAGGCAGAAATGGGGAATCACGGTGGATGGCCGTACCCGTGACAGGCCGAAGAAACTGGCCAGTGGCGATCCCTTCTGACCTAGGAGTGTCAGCTACCGATAGAGACAAAAGAGGAGGTGATTTCGTTGATCGAAGTGGCTTACGCAATGGCGCCCCAAGGCGGCCAGGGAGGCGGAATGAGTTTCCTCTTCATGATCGTCCCCCTGATTCTTATTTTCTACTTCCTCATGTTTAGGCCTCAGAAGAAGAGGGCCGATGAACAGAAAGCCTTGCTCGCAAGCCTGAAAAAGGGGGATATGGTAATCACACAGGGAGGGCTTCACGGTCGGATCACGGGCTTGACGGATTCAACGGCGACCCTGGAGATTGCAGAAAAAGTCCGAGTTAAGGTATCCAGAGCCCATATTGCAGGAAAAATCAGACCTGAGGCAAAATCATAGCCCGCTTCCCACCCTTTCTCCTTGTTCTAAACAGAGTTTTAGGACTGTAATCCGAGAGGAGGTCTTTTCATGCGTAAGTATGAAACCATCTTTATCATCAATCCAGACCTGAGTGACGAGGATACCAGAGGACTCATTGAAAGGGTCAGAGGGATCATCCAGACCCTTCAGGGGGAAATCCTGAGGATCCAAGAATGGGGAAGGAAGAAACTGGCCTACGAGGTCAACAAGATGTCGAAGGGGTATTTCGTCCTCCTCCATTTCATAGGTACACCTAGCATGCTGACCGAACTCGAGAGGAATCTCCGTCTCATGGATGCTGTTCTCAAGTATCAGACCGTGAGGCTCGATGAAAAGGGAGAACGGATCGCTCAAATGCTTTCCGGAGAAAAGGCGGTGGGAAAGGGAGAGAAGCCTGAGTCTCAGACAGAGAAAACCCTTGAAAGGAGTCCCCAGGAGGAAGATACTGGAAAAGATGTGACTCATGAAAAACTTCCTGAGGCCACACCGGCAACAGAAGAACCCGGGCATGACAGAGGGGAGGGAACCGATTCTTGACCTTTTACAACAAGGTGATTCTCATAGGGAATCTTGCACAGAATCCAGATACCCGCTATGCACCAAATGGATCCCAGATAACAAGGTTTGCCCTCCGGATCAAGTCGGATGGAGACTCCCTAGAGCCTTCCGAGCCCCAGATTGTTGATGTCGTTGCCTTTGAAAGAGATCCAGATCCCCAGGGTCACTCCCTCTCAAAAGGCACCTGGGTTCTTGTGGAAGGGAGAATTCAAACCCGCAGCTGGAAGACATTAGAAGGACAAAGGAGAAAGAGACTGGAAATCATCGCGGAGAAGGTATGCCCTTTAAAGGACGTACAACCCTGTGAGAACTTAGGTTCTAGGAATGGTAGGAGGAACAAATGGTAGCGCCAAGGAACCGATATCGAAGAAGATCTTTCCCGAGAAGAAAGATCTGCCGCTTCTGCGCAGACAAAAGTGTTATCATCGATTACAAAAACTACAAGGTTCTCCGATACTATGTCACGGAGCGAGGGAAGATCATTCCAAGACGGATATCTGGCAACTGTGCCCGTCACCAGCGGGAAATAACCACGGCCATCAAAAGGGCAAGAAACATTGCAATTCTTCCCTTCACTACTGTAGCCAAATAGTACGGCCGAGTCGCTGGGTTGATGGAAATGGACATCAAGCGCTTTCTCCTTCACCTCCTCCTCGGTACAGGGGCGGCACTTGTGATCTTCCTGACTTCCCTCCAGGTGCCTCTGCTGGGAGTAGTGACGAGTATTCTCACACCGCTACCGGTGATGATTTTGTGTCATTTCTGGGGCCTACGGGGAGGGATACTGGCGGTTCTGATTGCAAGCCTGGTCATATCTACCGCGTTCAATGCTCTTCTGGGGTTGATTTTTCTCACTGAGTTCGGTCTACTGGGAATTCTCCTTTACTATTATCTGGCGAGAAGAGGGCTGCCATGGGATCGCGGGATCGTCTTCTCTTCCTCTATCGTGCTGGGCATTATGGCTCTCTTGGCGATTTCCTACGGAATGTTCACCTCTTCAAGCCTGACCGACTGGATCAGAGAGGAGATTCATGAAACAGGTCGACGTCTATTGGAATTCTACCCCGTGGAAAACCCAGAGGATCAGTCTCTCTGGATAGCCTCAGACAGATTCCTGGGATTCGTTCTGCGAATCTTTCCTGCCCTGCTCATTCTCACACTCTGGCTCGAGGGTATTGTTAACATACTTCTCCTTAGGCGGATCATGAGCCGTACCCCGGCCGGCGACGGAGGAATCGTCGTGAGTCCTGAGTTTTCGACCTGGATGTGCCCTGACAAGCTTGTCTGGGCAGGTATCCTCGGAAGCTTCCTGATCATGACGAAGGTATCGCCTCTTTTGACGATCGGCATCAACACCGTGATCCTTCTTTTGGCCGTCTATTTTCTCCAGGGTATCGCTATTGTATCCTTTTTCTTTAAGAAGAAGAATGTCCCACTAGGATTTCGTGTGATAGGGTATATGCTCCTCGGCATTATCCAGTTTCTCCCTTTCCTGGTGGCAGCATTGGGACTTTTTGATATCTGGATTGATTTCAGGAAACTGAGACCCAGAGTCGCAGCGTACAAGAAGAGCTTGTGAGAGCTCTGAGAAACTGAAAAAGAAGCTCTGAGCGCGAATCAGGGCTTTTTCGATAAACGATTCTTAGGGAAGCGGGACGGCTGCAAATTCAACTGTTTGAACTCGAAGGGCCAGTTTTGACACGGAGTGGCTCGGAAGGGTTCATTTGCGGTAGAAGCGAGCTTTGGAATTGTCGAAAACGGGGGTTATCAGCGAGGAGCGACTTTTTCAGAGATCTCTTTGTAACAGATAGTATCAGGATTGCAAGAAAGGAGATTGAGATGGAGGTTATTCTCTTGGAAGATGTCCCCTCACTGGGTAGGATTGGGGATCTCGTAAAGGTGGCGGATGGATACGCTCGAAATCTTCTGATTCCCCAAAAAAAAGCCATCAAAGCTACTTCCAAAAAAATAAAGGCATTGGAACATGAGAAGCGCCTTGTTCGGGAGCGCCTTGAGAAGTCAGCGAGGGAGGCGGAGAGACTGGCCAAGCGTCTTGAAGACTACTCGTGCACCATTTCCAAATCGGTCGGTGAAAGTGGCAAGTTATTCGGGGCAGTGACGTCGAAGGAAATCGAACAAAATCTTTTGGAAAACGGATTCAACGTCGAGCGGAAGAATATTCTGTTGGAAGAACCCATCAAGAGTCTTGGCATCTACACGGTTCCCATTAAACTCGGTCCTAATGCAACGGCCGATCTCAAGGTGTGGGTCGTAAAAGAGTAGAGACGTTCCATGGATGAAACAATAAGCCACAAGATTCCTCCTCAAAACATCGAAGCCGAGCAGTCCGTTCTTGGAGGGATTCTTATCGAAAACAACGCACTTAATCGGGTTCTAGAAATCCTGACTTATGAGGACTTTTACCGGAACGCTCATCAGAGGATCTTCGACGCCTTGGTGGATCTTTCAGAGAAAAATGAACCTGCCGATCTTATTACTCTCACCAATAGGCTAAAAAGCCAAAACCTACTGGACGAAGTCGGAGGTCCGTCCTATCTTGCCTCCCTTATCGACATGGTTCCGACTGCTGCCAACATCGAGTACTACGCTCGTATTGTTAAGGAAAAATCGACACTGAGAAGACTGATTGATGCGGCCACGCAAATTGTCACCCAGAGTTACAGTGACAGTGGAGACCTCGACGCATTCCTCGATGAGGCCGAGCAGGCAATATTCAGAATCTCGGAACACAAGGTCAAGCCCTCTTTCTACCATATGAGGGACATGGTCAAAGAGAGCTTTAAAACCATAGAAAAACTCTTTGAGAGAAAGGAACTGATCACGGGGGTGCCATCAGGATTCAAGGACCTCGACCGCATGACCGCAGGGTTTCAGGATTCAGATCTGATCATAGTGGCGGGAAGACCCAGTATGGGGAAAACAGCCCTCTGTCTAGATATCGCAAGATACGCAGCCTTAGAAGCCGAAATTCCTGTGGTTGTTTTTTCTCTCGAGATGGCCAAAGAGCAATTGGCCCTTCGTATGCTCTGCTCGGAGGCCAGGGTGGAGGCGCAGAAACTGAGAAGCGGGTTTCTCAGAGAAAGCGATTGGCCCAAACTGACCCTGGCCGCTGGCAATCTGGCCGATGCACCCATCTTCATCGACGATAGCGCTGCCATGTCAGTGCTGGAACTGCGGGCAAAAGCAAGGCGTCTCAAGGCCGAGCATAAACTGGGACTGATTATCGTAGATTACCTCCAACTGATGAAAGGCAGGGGAAGGGTGGAAAGGAGGGAACAGGAAATCTCGGAAATCTCGAGGTCTCTGAAGGCCCTTGCAAAGGAACTCTCCATCCCCGTCATCGCCATTTCCCAGCTGAGCCGTCGCACCGAAGACAGACCCAGACAGAGACCCCAACTGGCGGATCTGAGAGAATCTGGGGCCATCGAACAGGATGCCGACGTAATCCTGTTTGTTTACAGGGAGGAGGTCTACCGGGAAGATAGCGCCAAAGGTGTAGCAGAGATCATCATTGGCAAACAACGCAATGGCCCCACCGGAACGATGGAGTTGACTTTTCTGAAGGAGTTCACGACCTTTAAAGACATCTACCGGGGAGAAATAGCCAACACGGCGCCTTAGCTACTGGGAATTTCCACCCTCTATGAGACTCTCTCTCCTTTACGGTTGCAGGCTTCACGTGGATGGATAAAGAACCAGTAGTGACCATCGTCTATGCTTAACATCCCGAACACCCTTACCCTATTGCGGGTTCTGTTGATTCCCGGCTTTGTCATCTTTCTTATGGGTCGCCATTATGGATGGGCTTTGGTTCTGTTCGTGACCGCAGGCGTTACCGACGGGATAGACGGCCTGATTGCCCGTATCACCCACCAAAGAACCAAACTGGGGGCCTACCTCGATCCCACTGCAGACAAACTCCTCCTTACCTCCGCTTTTGTTGCCTTGGCCATCCTGAAAATCATCCCCAGCTGGCTTGCTGTTATTGTCATAACCCGTGATGTGATCATCTCTCTTGGATTTTTCCTCCTCTTCCTTCTGGATCGGAGGCCAGAGATTAAGCCAACGACTTTCAGCAAGATCAACACGGTGATTCAGGTTCTGACGATTGCCATCGCCCTCTACTCAAAGATCGAGGCTTCTTTCTCCAGCCTCTTGGTCGCACTAATTTGGGCAGCAGCCGGCACAACCGTCCTCTCCGGCCTGCATTATATTTACTTAGGAGCCCGAATGACCAATGGGACAGCCTCGAATGCGAGGCGTTGATCTGACCTGCCACCCCAAAATGCATGAACGCAAACGTATGCAAGACCGCCCCCCTTCGCTATCTCACAGATCAAAACGGACGAGATTCTGGGAGTCAAACGAACATCATGAAATCTTTGGGGTAGCCGTCTTTGCGAGCAGGGTGTCACAGAAGGGACAAATCGAACGACCGAGCCATGGTAGCGGTTAAACATGTCATTTAGAGAGCGAAGGGGCTTTGCTTCGTAGCACTTAGGACATGAGTAAGTTGAAGACTTATTCTCGCCCCTTCATTCTCTTCTTGATCATGGAAAGCAGGAAGAGGGCCTCGTCTGTCTTGATAAGAAGGCTTGTGCCCAGAAACACTGAAACACCCGCCATGACGCTGAGGCCAAGAATGAATCCATTGAAGAGAGCCGATCCTGCCCCCCATTCACCGAAAAGGCTCAAGCGGTAAACAATCACACACATGGGGAGGCTGGCCAGAAAAACCTTGGCCACCGATCTAGAGACCCTGGTCCAGTCAATGGCTCCGACTCTCTTTGCGAGGCATACCGTGAGCACCAGAAAGTTCACAATGGCCGAAAGCGAGTTTGCCAAAGCCAGCCCTGAGTGCTTCAGGGGAACCATCAGAACAAGACCAAGCAGAATATTGCAGATCAGGGCTACAATGGCCACTTTCACAGGAGATCTCATGTCCTGAAGGGCAAAGAACGCAGGGGCAACCACTCTCGTGCCAGCAATAGCCCATAGACCCACGGCGTAGTAAAGTAGAGCCTGGGCCGTAAGGGAAGTAGCCAGAGAGCCGAACTCTCCCCTTTGAAAGAGAAGATAGATAACGGGAACTCTGAGAATAATCAATCCCATCATGGCGGGAATCGTAAGGAAGAAAACCATACAAAGGGAAAAACATACTACCTCTCTGAACTCCCCGACTCGTTGCTGCGTGACAAGCCTGGAAAAACTCGGGAGGGCCGCCGTTCCAAGAGCCACCACGAAAACCCCCAGGGGAAACTCTATGAGTCGGTAGGCGTAGTACAGAAATGAGATGCTCCCCTTCATCAGAAAAGACGCCAGAATCTGACTTACAAACACATTAATCTGGACTACCGCGGTCCCTACCACCGCAGGACCCATCAGTGCTCCAATCCTTGAAAGGCCAGGGGTCGAACCGAAGCTGAAATTCGGGCGGAACCGGATCCCTTTCTTTAAGAGATAAGGAATCTGGAAAAGGAACTGTGTCACACCTCCGACAAGAACACCAATGGCGAGTGCCACGACCGGCGGATTGAATCGTTGGAACAGGAGGAATGCACATCCGATCATCGAGACGTTTAAGAGGGCCGGCGCAACCGCCGGTGCCGTGAAATGACCCAAGGCATTCAGAACACCCATGGACAGAGCCACCAAACCGATGAAGAACAGATAGGGA
>Ga0209636_10004876_pt1 | contig 13705 bp, 8 predicted proteins | sample DeeMarSWOR152_54_FD_187464 | JGI IMG/M metagenome (GOLD analysis project Ga0209636, IMG submission 187464) | Marine sediment microbial communities from White Oak River estuary, North Carolina - WOR-1-52-54 (SPAdes) (version 2) | ecosystem: Environmental > Aquatic > Marine > Intertidal zone >...
CTTCCTCTGCATCAGGAGGAAAGAATTAAGAAGGGGTATTTTCTACTTTGAGTTTATGACTTTGTATTGTTTAGGATTTAGTGCCTAGGATTTCGAATTTCTCAATCAAACGACCTTCCTCCTCCACTTAGTTCTTATAACATCAATTGGCAGGTCAATCAGCGCCCGGGTCCCGTGTTTGATTTTTACGCTCTTTTCTCTTAACGTTCTCCCGATCTTTGCCAGGGGTAAATTATTGAAAATTTCCTTTAATTTAACTGCATTTTTATCTTTTATTTCGACCAAAAATCGTGTATTTGATTCTGCAAACAGGATAAAATCAAAACGCCATTTTTCGCCTGTGTAGATAACATTTTCAAGGTCTATCTCCACACCACAATCACCGCTCAATGCCATTTCACTGACCGCGAGGCCAAGTCCTCCCTCTGATACATCATGGCACGAGAGTATGAGACCCTGTTGTATGGCTGTGTGCAATCTCTTCATAATCTCTGGTGCCTGTTCAAGATTGACACCGGGAACCTTACCTCTGGTAATACCCAACATCCTGAAGTACTCTGAACATCCGAGTTCGTCTTTTGTCTGACCAATTAAATAGACGTCACTATCATCCCTTTTGAAATCTATTGTGACACATTTGGTAACATCATCAATAATACCGATTGCAGAAATAAGCAATGTTGGTGGAATCAGATGACTCCTTCCTTCAGTATCAGACCACTCATTATAGAGGCTATCCTTACCAGAAATGAACGGTACTCCAAAGGCAATTGCCGCATCATAACAGCCACGCGCTGACATCACGATGTCACCGAGCACTTCTTCTCTGTCGGGTGAGGAAAAACAGAAATTGTCGAGTGTGGCCGCCTTGCGGATATCACCGCCAGTAGCGACAAGGTTGCGCAATGCTTCATCAATAACAGACACTGCCATGTTATAGGCATCAATTCTGCCATAACTTGGATTTATACCGCATGATACGACGATGCCCTTATTCACATTGAGTCTTGGTTTTATCACCACTGCATCCTGAGGTCCAATGCCAGCAACTCCAATGAGTGGTTTTACAACACTCCCGCCTTGCACCTCATGGTCATACTCTCGGATAACCCACTCCCTTGAGCAGGAATTCAGACTGCTCACGATCTTAAGGAGTAGAGAGTTAAACTCTATTGGTTTTGGTAAATCGACGTCTGCTCGTGGCTTTTTCTTGAGACGCGCCTTTTTCATTGGCTTCGGTAGACCCTTATGAAGAAATCCCATATCTAGGTCGCAAACCTTCTTGTCTTTGTAGAAGAGGCGAAGCCGCTTATCACTTGTGAATTCTCCAATTGCGGTTGCTGGTACACCCTCTCTCTTGAAATGTTCAATCACCTTGTCCACATTGTCTTTACTCACTGCAAGGATCATCCTCTCCTGTGATTCAGAAATCCATATTTCTCGCGGGGTGAGCCCCTCATATTTTAATGGCACGCTGTCGAGAGAGACCTGTGCACCAAGGTCCTTACCCATTTCACCAACAGCGCTCGACAGACCTCCTCCACCACAATCTGTAATTGAGTTCACCAATCCTTCATCGCTCACCCGCAAGAGGCAATCCATCACCCTCTTTTCCATAATCGGATTGCCGATCTGTACACACGATTTCTCTGATTCTTCAGAGAGCTCTGCCGAGGCAAAGGTAACACCATGTATACCATCGCGTCCTGTCCTACCGCCAACGAGTACTACAGCATCGCCAGGTCTTGCACCTTTTTTGATTCGGTCCTTTCGTATCAAGCCGACGCAGCCACAATACACTATTGGATTATATAAGAAATCATCATCAAAATAGAGTGCACCACTCGCCGTTGGTATACCCATTCTATTTCCATAATCTCTGACACCGCGAATCACACCCTTGACAATGGTAAGTGGATGCAAAATGCCCTCTGGTAGTTTTTTATAATCAAAATGAGGTGGACCAAAACAAAATACATCTGTGTTCATAATAGGTTTAGCGCCAAGCCCTGTTCCAAGTATGTCGCGAATCACACCACCGATACCCGTGGCTGCACCACCATACGGCTCTAATGCCGATGGATGATTGTGGGTCTCTACCTTAAAGCAGACACCATATTCCTCGTCAAAGTCAATCACACCCGAATTATCGTGGAATACTGAAAGACACATGGGATGGTTGATCTCATGAGTTGCTTTCATGATTGTATTCTTTAATAGATTGTCAATCTCTTCTCCATTAAATCGTATCTTACCAAGAAATGTCTTGTGACAGCAGTGCTCACTCCATGTCTGGGCAATCGTCTCCAGCTCCACATCAACTGGCTTTCTTCCTTCTTGGGTAAAATAGCCCTTTATCTTTTCCATTTCAATCCTTGAAAGGAAGAGACCCATCTCACGACTTATTCTTGTTAGATCGCCGTTCAGGTCAATTTCAGATACACGGAATTTGTATGGTGATGGTTTATAGAGAGGTTCATCTACGTGCTTTATGTGTTGAATCAGAGGATTGTAGAGGAAGAGACTTGCACATGCCTCCAGCTTTGTTTCCTCGTAATTTCCAATGAAGATGTAATTTGTACCTGTCTTCACAGCATCGACCTTTATACCAAGGTCAGCTAGTGCCTTCTTTATACTCTCTTCTCTCGGATCCGTCACTCCAGGGTTATAGAGAATTTCAAATCCTTTAGGCGCGCCAAGATAATATTCTTCTACAACTGTATCACATAAGAGTTCCCTTGCGATGAATTCTACTTGGCTCTTCTTTAAACTACCGTAGAGATAGTATACATCCCTTACCTCTATATGCTCGATCTCCGTGAAACCGAATGACTTAAACTCCTCCTTTACGAATTTACCGCGGGGATCATCTCTTCTTCTTATTTCAATACGGTACATGGATACTCCTTTTACGCGGAACGGTTAAGTCGTAGAATCAGCCTCATAGAAATAAAAAGATTAGAAATCATTCCCCATCTTCTTCTTATTTTGTTCCCATTTTCATTCTGGTTCTGAGGAGAATTATCAATGATAATGCTATTATACCAATGATACCTATGGTGATCCACACAAATCGTACACTTTGATTCTGTGATGGTTTACTCTTCTGTTGCGAAACGAAAAAGCTCTTCTTGAGTCTTCACCTCCTTCAGCATCGCTATCGCCCTGTACACCAATGGATCATTTTCAATCCTGACTCGATAACCCTCCTTTAGACCCCATAGGTTGGTGTATATATCCAGTTTTAGTCTTTTGCTAAAGGATACTTTTGCCGAGTCGAATTCCTCTTCAGTAAATTCTATTTCTTTCTCCATTAAATACACAGCAAAATCCCGGAGGACCTTTTCGTCAACCTCAAAATCCTTATCAATGTTCTTATGTGTAGCTGTGTACTGCACGACGAAGTCAAAATTCAAACCCTTGGTCAAGACACTGGTCTCAAGTTTTGTCATGGTTGGTTGTTCAATAACAATATCGGGTGTAATTCCGCCATCGCCATAGACCTTTCTTTTGAGTGGCCCCAAGGTAGTAAAGATCTTCTCCATGACTTCTACTGTGTCGCCGCCAGATTCTTCGTCAGTCTCTTCCAATTCTGGTGGTCTGTCAATACTTCTTCCTGAAGGTGTATACCAACGAGCAGTAGTCAGCTTAAGGGCAGTGCTATCTTCAAATGGTCCCAGGATTTTCTGAACCGACCCTTTACCAAAGGTATTCGTTCCAATAATTAAGCTCCTATCCCAATCTTGTAAGGCACCGGCGACAATCTCAGAAGCAGATGCTGAACCACCATCCACGAGTGTAATTATTGGAAATTCCCCATAGGAATACGACTTCTTCGATCTGAAAACTCTCTCGCCCTCGCTTCTCCCCCTTGTCGATACGATTTCTTTATCCTTTGATAAAAAGAGCTCACTAACAGCCACTCCTTCATTCAATAAACCGCCTGAATTCAACCTGAGGTCAAAAATGATTTTCTCAGCGCCATGAGAAAACAGAGAATCGAATGCTGCTCTCAGTTCTACATCTGCTAACCGTGAGAAGTCTGCGAGTTGAACATAGCCAATCTTCTCATCCACCATACCAAAATAGGGAACCGCATCGAGCTTAATGATTGCCCTTATAATCTCTACATCGAATGGTTTGTCTATCGCTGGTCTGGCTATCGTCAAGACTACCTTTGTGCCCGGATTACCTCGAATTTCCCGAACAACAATATCAACACTTCTCCCTTTTGTGGACAGTCCATCGACAGCTACTATTCTGTCTCCGGGCAACAAACCAGCGCGATAGGCTGGTGTCCCTTCGAGTGGTGAAATTACCGTAATGGTATCATTACGCTTTCCAATCGTAGCACCGATTCCTCCAAACTCACCTATAGTTTTAATCATTAGACTCTCATATTCCTTCTTCGAGAGGTAATCGGTATTAGGATCTTTCAGTAATTCAATCAACCCATCAATAGCCCCTTTTATCAGACTATCTGATGGAACCTCGTCAACATAGTTATCTTCAACCTCTTTCAGGATTCTATTGAAGATACGCAACTGTGTATAAGTATCAGATTTCGCCCATAAACTACTGCCGATGAATATCCCACATATAAGGGATATCCCCATTAAAAAAATGAACATTTTCTTCATACTGTGTACCCCTTTCTGGTTAATAGGTCTTTTACAAAACCTATAACCTCGTTTCTCAATACATCTATAGGTGCTGCACCATCGAGGGTCTTGATTCGTTTCTGTGCCCGCCGAGCGATTCGCAAATACGCATCTCGCACCCTCTGATGGTATAGCATATCTTCTGTTTCCATGCGGTCATCGAAAACACCTCTTTCCCGCCCCTTTGATATATCTATGTCCACAAGGAATGTCAGGTCGGGTTTTATCCCAGCAGTCGCGAACCGATTGAAAACAGTCAGCAGCCGTTGTGGTAAATTGCGGGCATAGACTTGATAGGCAAATGTAGAATCAGCAAAGCGATCTGTGATGATGACCTTCTTTTGTTGAAGCGAAGGAAGTATTTTTTCATATGTCAATTGACTACGAGCTGCAAGAAACAATAACACCTCACATTTGCTGTGCATCATGCGGTATTTTGAATTCAGGAGAATTTCTCTGATAGCCTCTCCTACTGCAGTACTACCCGGTTCACGCACAAAAATATGAGAAATTTTATGACGAGAAAGCCACTCGACCAATGCCTGTGCCTGAGTCGTTTTGCCCGAACCTTCAACTCCTTCAAAACTGATGAGGACACCACGCCTTACACCTGCCATAGAGGATCTTATCTTCTCTTTTTGGCTTTCGAGCGATATTTCTTTATATAATTCTCAGTTTTTTCACGGCAGATATAGTCAGGATATTGCACTGGTGGAGATTTAAAGAAATAGCTCGATGGTTCGATGATCGCACCACTCAGCTTGTTATCAAGAGCCAATTTTGCACACCTAATGGCATCGATAACCACACCTGCAGAATTCGGAGAATCCCAGACCTCAAGTTTTAATTCAATATTGAGTGGTACATCGCCAAATGTTCTCCCCTCAAGTCTCATGTGTGCCCATTTTCTGTCTTTCAACCAGGCAACATAATCAGATGGACCAATATAAATGTTTTCTTCACCAATATCATATTTCAATAACGATGTGACTGCCTTGGTCTTAGATATCTTTTTTGATGCAAGCCTGGAACGTTCAAGCATATTGAGAAAATCTGTATTACCACCAACATTTAATTGTGATGTTCGTTCGAGTTTCACACCGCGATCATTGAAGAGATTAACCAAAACGCGATGTAGAATTGTGGCACCGACCTGTGACTTTATGTCATCACCGAAAACTGGTAATCCCTTCTCAGTAAATCTTTTTTGCCAGTATTTTTCGCTCGCAATAAAAACTGGTATACAATTTATAAAGGCGCAGCCTGCAGTCAGAACTTGCTCTACGTACCATTTTGTCGCTTCTTCGCTGCCCACTGGTAAGAAATTTATTACTACATCAGTTTTCGTTTCGCTCAAAAGCCCAATAATATCTGCGGTAGGTCCGGGTGCTTTTTTTATGATTTTCGACAAGTAATAACCCAAACCATCATGTGTCATGCCTCGAACTACCGGAACATTGAGTTTCGAGACATCACAAAATTTAAGGGTATTGTTCGGCTTAGTGAATATTGCTGCAGCAAGGTCTTTACCGACTTTGTTGATGTCGATATCAACCCCGAATGAAAAATCAATATCACCGATATGGTAACCACCGAGCCTCGTGTGCATTATTCCTGGAATAATCTCTCCTTCTTTGGCATTTTTATAATAACAAACTCCCTGCACCAAACTCGATGCACAATTTCCTACTCCGATAATTGCGACCTTAATCTTAGCCATCAAACCTCCTCAAGGCTTATTTTATACTTTTTCAGCGAAAAGTCAACTGCTTGCTTTCTATTACTGGATTCTTACAACTTTCTGAATTGAAGTATGAGGATTTTTCTCGATCTTTACAAAATACACACCACTGGGTACACTCCGGCCTCTATTATCATCACCGTACCAATAAATCGGCGATTTTAGCAGACCAGCTTCTTGGAGGTGGTCAAAATCTTTAACAAGCCTGCCCGCGGCATCATAGATTCTTAAGGTTATCCGATCAGGACAAAGTTCTGTGCCTTGACCTGTGTTGAACTTGATTGCCGTCATGCGTCTAAACGGACTCGGATGGATTTCTAGGCTAAATCGCATAATGTTGTGTCTCTCCACGTCTCTAATTGCAGGAAAAAGACCAGATTTATAGCATCCGGAATTATATGGATCATAATGGAAACGAGGCCATTCAATAAGACGAGAATCTACATCGAAGACATGGAATTGATAATCATAGCAACTCACCATTAATTCCAGATATCCATCGAGATCGATATCATAGGCAGCTGGCGACGAGTTTATTCTGTTACCCAGTTTTATTGGAAATCCAGAGGCATACGTGCCATCGTTCTCATATGCATAGACGTTCCATTCAGTACTACCCACTATGACATCACAGACATCATCGCTATTCGCATCAATGATTATTGGAGGATATGCATCATGTCCGTGTCGTGGAAATCCAGCCAGTATATTCCCAGAAGAGTCAAATACGATAAGTCCTTCATCGAGCCCATCATTATAGCCAAAGACCACCTCTGGGTATCCATCACTATTCACGTCACCAAATGCTGGACACAGCTCAATATAATTAGCCGTCAGACTATGCTGCCAAATGATATTGCCGCTGTTATCAAAAAGATTGAGTTTTTTTGAAGGTTCGCCTATATACAAACATATTTCGCGATTTTGATCACCAATAATATCGCCAATGATGACTGAAAACACCTGCCCTCCTTCAATCTCAAGAGGGAATGGAGCAACATAATCGCCGTATCGATCCCACACAAAGAGTCTGGTGGTATCACTGCCACCGCAACAGACGATTTCAGGAGCACCATCACTGTTGATGTCACCTATTGCCGGTGTACCCCATACAACACCATCGAGGAATGCCAACAAACCAGAGTCAGGCTCATAGACCCCTGAACCATCATGATGAAATGCATATACACAGGCTGGTGCAAATGTCACCGCGAATATCTCTAGATCACCATCCTCATCAATATCTGCGAGGAGCGGTGAGGAAACAAGCCCGCCGCCATTCAGAGACTTAGGCCAGCCAGGCAACACCTGCGCCTGCTTCTCTACTGGATCATAACTCAGTACATACAGATTATCGCTCTCTCTCATAACGCCGAATATGATCTCAAGCAACCCATCTCCATTCACATCACCAAGCGCAGGTGATGACCAGATATAACTAGCACCGGATTGAAACAACCTGCTATCCGATCCATTAACTGGCGTTCCGTCACAATGCCATGCATAGATGTTGCCTTCCTTGCCACAGACGACAATTTCCAGACCTGGATACAAAGGATCAAGATCTCCACAGTTGGGTGATGAAAAGACATAGTCATAGACTGTCTGGGGCCATCCTTGAGCATACTGGTGATTTACACTCCCATATACTGTGTCTGATGGACCACTCTGATTCATTGATGAATCAACGGCTACGACATAATAATAATAGTCTTGTGTTGGTAGAACATCAAAGTCCTCAAAATGACAAATGGGTTCTAATGGATTATGCAAGAAGGTATACGGTCCTCCAGCAACCACTGCCCTATATACCCGATAACCCGCTGCACTGAGCACGTTCGACCACTCGAGGACAACAGAGTTTCTATTTGCCGCAGCACGCACAGTGTTGACCACGTCAACTGGCTGTAAGGTGATGTCACGATTCACTACTTCTACACTGTCGTCAAAGATACGCACATTGACCTTAACCTGGCACGCCGGAGATGTCTTGTAGACCTCAAATACATCAGATTCAGAGCTCACGATTTCGTTGATTCCAATTCTTGGAAAACTGACCATACTATCAATCGCGATAAGTGTATCTGAATAGGTTCTGATCTTACCATATACCCCAGATGCCTCTGTATGTCCATAATTGACAAGATACGGTCTCATAATTAAGGTATCGTTGAATTCGCTAAAATCCTGCGTGAAATAAACGAGTACAGGTGCAGAACCGATTATCTGAAAACTATCATAGCTGACCAAGTTTGAATAATCCAAAATGAGTTCAAAATTGAACGAATGTGCATCAGGCATCAAATCAGAGATCTGAAGATGGAATGGGCTAAGGCTCTTACCAGTATCTCCAGGTGCAATTTCCGGGTATGAACTCGTATCTTGGACTATCACAAGAAACGTGTCTGAACAGACTAATTGTGCATTTATTCGTTTTGCGGCTGAATTCCCGTTGTTTCTCAGTACTACATCCAGCCATACTTCATTACCTGGTTCTATTATGCCATGTTCTTCTCGACTTGATCCAGAAGACATATGGTCATCATAAACAAGGTACGCCTGTTTCGGTTGAACAGCGATTGAATCACGGTAAGGACTATACCCGTCGCACATCACGGTAAACTTCACCTGTCCTGGTGATTCAGTCCTCACGCCGCTCCTGAAAGTTCCCGTGCTCGTAGAGTCTGTTATAAATGTCTCGCCTTCCTTAAAAAAGACAACGTGCCCAGGCACACTTGGTTCTATGCTAATAGTCACTGTATCCCAACCAAGCCAGAGTTTCGGTGGTTTAACTGTTACCGAATTGAGGTTTTCTGGTGCAGTATTCCATAACCTCATAGTAGGATCACCAAGAAGTGAGAGCGAAAATTGATGAACACGATGCCAATTATCTGCTTGAGCATTTGTAATAAATGGAATTTTAGAAAATGCAAAAGACTGGCCAAGAGGAAACGTGAACAAAGAGTCATAAAGGACGACCATATAGTCTTTGTGCAAACCACCTTCGCTTGAGCTTGTCGGTCCAATATACGCTATCCCTCCCCCATGGGGATTCAAGATCCAATGCTCACCAATACAGTCTGATTGAAATGGATTTGTATAACAGGTAATCACCGTCATGAGACTATACAGGTTTGTATTTGCGAGAGAATCAAAATAAAAAATGGGCACATAACTTCTCGGATTGGCAAAATGGATACAGATGGTGTTTACATCGCCATGGCCAATACCTGTGACAATGCCAAAACCTGAATGCATAGAATCCTTTAATGTTTGTTGCGAAAGATTATCGAGTGTCTCATCCAAGAAGGATTTGGCAAATTGTTCAGGTAGGTGCTCAGCAAGTTCATAGGCATATGGTAAACCAGGCCAATCATGGTCAAGATTTGAACTGAAAAACAAAGCTTTGGTTTGAATGTCTGTATTCAATGGAAATATATATGAATTAAGTTTATTCAAATAGTCAAAGACCTCTTCACTGCTCGACGTTGTTACACGACCAACAAATACATCTGGGAATAGATCCAATGAATCTGCGACTTCACCAAATTTCTCATCACCATCAGCATTCCAGTCACCATCCAAGTCTGAATAGTATAGATCAGAGGCAATGGGTAGCCAGAGCGAGGTGTAGATTTCATCCCGATCCACCCAGACATATCGTGTTGGCAGTAGTGGAGGATCTCCACCGAGAAGTACAAAACTTATCCCCCACTTTTCATATGCATCTCTAATGAAATTGCGTATTCGCTCAGCATCATCGACTCCTGCATAATGTTCTCTTATCCATGCCACGGTCTTCACTACTGTATTTATGCCAAAAGATTTTTTGAATTGTGCAAAGTGTTCATATGCCTCTAATTGTGTCGTGTCAGTGATGATAATAAGGTCTACAGGCGGACCCAGTAATGAAGGTAATTCCCTAGGGAGTGAATCGCTTACATTATTTTGGACATAATATGCTGGTCGGAAATCACTATTTCTGATCGAACCGCTGTTAAGGACTAACTTATCCAGAAGACCATGAGAAAGCTTTTCTCCAAGGCTTGTTTGCCTGCTCGGTGCAACACCCGGAGACCAGTATTCTGTTTTCACTCTACACCTGAGTTTTTTTAGATAGCAGAGTTTTTTCTCTCTCGGGAAATATCGAATCGGGACAACAGCGAGCTGTAAAATCCTATAACCCCTCAGGCTTCCACAATTATATTCAATAATTGGTTTTTGGGGAACTGGCGTCGGTGAATTATATACATCATATAGAGGTTCAGTGAATATGGGTGTAGACTCTAAAGATTGCTCTCTTTGCCTTGGATAAAGAGTGAACTGACCGCTCTCCTCTGCCCATTCCTCTTCAACTACACTGATATCCTTGACCACCTGGTCTCTAGGAATAACATAATGACACACAAATGCAGGAGTCTCTGGAAAGCCAGGCTCATTGAGATAGAGGGCAACCTGATTGAGCACGACACGGTCATAGCCGTTCTTCCCCTCGATACTATAGGAAACATCTTCAAGTGGGATGTCAAGAACAATCACGTCGGGACCGGACAACGCTGCAAGCCAGATAAATAAGAGCCCTTTCATCATACCTCTATCTAGACTTAAGTCTAGTAATTATACTCAAAATTTCCAAATTGTCAACCCCCCAAAAAACCTGATATGCTCTCTTCATTCACATGACGCTTATTGAGAAATCCCTTCTCTCTATCTGATACAGGCTTCTTATGTTGACATGACATAGGAATTCCGTATAATTGCCTATGAAAAAGACAAAGCTCACCTCTCTTCTCTTCTTCCTGCTCTTCTCCTTCCCTGTTTTTGCACAGACAAGCAAGAACGCAGAGTTCGGTATAGATTTGGAGATGAGCGGACTTGAAGAACCAATAGTTCCAGACGAGTATATTCTTATGCCTGGAGACAACCTTCTCGTCACAATCACGGGTGCAACGAATTACTCATACATGACAGGCCTCACCTATGAGGGCAAGGTGACCATTAACATACCAGTTACATCAATGCCGACTGCTCAGGGCATTTACATTCCTCAATATGACGTGGTGGAGGCAGTAGAATTGTATGGTCTCACGCTAGAGAGTGCAAGGGATTCACTCAGAAATGTCTTCTTGCAGTACTTCAGGAATATCTATGTAGACATCACCCTTATCGGTATGCGCAGATTCACTGTTTTCCTTGTCGGCGAGGTCAAGAAACCGGGAAAGGTTGAGGCATGGCCAGTTGACAGGGTATCTGTTGTGATCGAGCGAGCCGGTGGTATAGCAGCGACCGGTTCACGTTCACGCATCGAAGTAAGAAGAAAGGACGAAGCAAACAACATCGTTGACCTAGAAGACTTTGAACGCACCGGAAACAAAGAGGTCAATCCTTTTGTCCGAGACGGCGATATCATCTATGTTCCAAGAATGGCACAGTCAGTGATCGTGAACGGCGCTGTGTTTGGAAAACGAGAGTACGAAATCCTGCAGCAAGACTTTGCAAGTGAGGGCCCAGAGATTCTGCCAGGCCGGGTGCGAATGAGCGAAGGGCTTTATGAGTTGATCGAGGGCGAGACTGTGTTGGACATCATTACCAAGGCAGGTGGTACCACACCGTGGGCCGATTTAGAGAATGTTTATATCAGAAGACACGGACAAAAAATAATGATTAACCTCGCTGAGGTATTTGCCGATGAAAATAGTGGCTACAACATTCTCATGGAAGATGGCGACAAGCTGAATGTACCCTCAGTTCCCACAGTAGTATATGTACAGGGGCAGGTCGTCAATCCAGGTTCTTTCATATTCCAGCCGAATCTGAGGGCCAGTGACTATATAGGTCTTGCCGGCGGACCACTCGCAGAGGCAAACATGGGTGCTGCCTCTGTTTTGCGGGGAAAAAACAAGCTGCCGATCAAGGATGACCCGGTCATCGAACATGGTGATCGAATTGTCATACCCCGTGTAACATTTAAGTTCTGGCAGGATTATATGCAGATAACCGCGGTCTTCGCGTCACTATTGATCTCTTACCTCACTTTGATAAAATAAATCGATTGTTCTCGGAAATATAATACCAGCAGAGAGGTGAGGAGACATCATTTATTGAGACCCTTATTTCTTATCTCTGAGCAAAAACCATAGGGGGTTATTATGAATATTCTCATCATTGTTCTGTTGACATTGATTGAGCCACCCGGAAAGCCAGTAGCAAAAGACTTCGCCAACGATGCGGGAGGTAAAATTAAGATTGAGTGGTCCCTGTCACCACAGGATAGTGTAATCGATGGTTACGAAATCTTCCGTTCGCGGGAAAACAATCCATTCGAAAGAATCGGTTACCTGAAAAAAGGAAAAACACATTTTATTGATTCAGAGACGCGTGATGGACTCACGTATCGTTATCAAGTCGCAGCAGTCAGAAACGGCGAAGTCCTGGCACACTCGGAAATTTCTGAAAAGGTATCAAGTAGTGGTCAGTGGTTTCACACTGGGCGATTCAATATTCTCTTCGGCTTCATTATCTACTCCATTATTGTTTTGTGGTTCATTTACCATGCACGTAAAGGGAAAGAGCTGTTCATTCGTAAGATCCCGGGACTCGATGCATTAGAGGAGGCAGTCGGAAGGGCAACCGAGATGGGTAAGCCTATACTCTATGTGCCAGGTCTATCGTCGATTGCAGATATTGCGACCATAGCATCGCTCAATATTCTTTCTCGGGTTGCCAGGAAGACAGCCGAATATAATACGACTCTTTTAGTACCTAATCGCAATCCGGTTGTTTATACCGTAGCACAGGAAGTAGTAAAAGAAGCTCATGCAGATGCTGGCAGACCTGATACATACAATCCTGATAATGTATACTTCATTACAGCAAATCAATTTGCCTACGTTGCTGCGGTGTGTGGTACCATGGTAAGGGAAAGACCCGCCACAAACCTCTTTTTAGGGTACTTCTGGGCAGAATCTCTCATACTCGCAGAGACCGGTGCATCGACAGGAGCGATACAGATTGCCGGAACTGATTCAGTATTTCAATTACCATTCTTTATTACCACGTGTGACTACACTCTTATCGGTGAAGAATTATATGCGGCATCTGCATATCTATCAAGGGAGCCATTGCTCATGGGTTCACTCAAGGGACAAGACTGGGGTAAGATGATTATTCTCAGTACGCTCATAGCGGCATCAGCGCTCATACTCATGGGTTTTGAACAAATATATTCATTTTTTAATATTTGATACGAGGGAGAATATATGAATAAACAAATTCCACTACTCATTTGCATGACTTTAGGGAT
>Ga0209636_10004877_pt1 | contig 13703 bp, 11 predicted proteins | sample DeeMarSWOR152_54_FD_187464 | JGI IMG/M metagenome (GOLD analysis project Ga0209636, IMG submission 187464) | Marine sediment microbial communities from White Oak River estuary, North Carolina - WOR-1-52-54 (SPAdes) (version 2) | ecosystem: Environmental > Aquatic > Marine > Intertidal zone >...
CAAAGTGTTCACTTTCTCCTCTGGTTTAGCCATCGTGTTGGCCTGTATGGGATTGTTCGGCCTAGCCTCTTTTTCGGCTGAGCGGCGCATTAAAGAAATTGGAATCCGCAAGGTACTGGGAGCATCGGTATCAAATATTGTTTTGTTTCTCTCCAAAGACTTCGCCAAGCTGGTCCTCATAGCAAATATTATCGCCTGGCCGATAGGATACTATGTTGCTTATCGCTGGATGCAGGATTTTGCCTACAGAATCAATATCAGCTTATGGGCTTTTCTTTTGGCCGCATTTTTAGTTTTCCTCATTACAATTCTCACCATTAGCTTCCAGACAGTCAAAGCCGCAAACTTGAATCCTGTTGATACTTTACGGTATGAGTGAAGCTCAAGTAAAAGGAACAAAAAAAGTAGCTTCAGACATAAATTCTTGTAGAGGGTGAGTATTCGAGAAAATGAATAGAAATTTCTTCTCCGGAATCATCTTTGTCCTCGGTTTTCTATTGACAATTGATTCTCTTCCTCAAGATTTATCCCGTAAGACATCGATAGATCTCCAGGATCTCAAGGATGTTAAAGTCATCTCCAACCCAAAGACTCCGAAGCCAAAGGACAGATTTAAGCTCCGGATAATTTTTGAGGAAGAACTTTCTATTGGAGTAGAGGAAGGAGACGAGAACTACATGTTCGGCGGCCGGCTTTATTTCAACACAGATGATGAAGGCAACATATACGTCAATGACAGAGACAGGCAAAGGATTCAAAAATTCAATCATCAAGGCCAGTATCTCATCACCATCGGTAGAAAAGGCCGAGGCCCGGGAGAGTTTGTCAACGCATGGAATCCGAGGTTCGACAAGGACGGAAATCTCTATGTTTTTGACTTCAGTAACCGCAGGATTTCATTTTTCACCACAGAGGGTGAATACCTGAGGCAGATATCCTTTCCTCAGGGAATTTCAATTCATTATATCAACTCCAGCGGATTATATTTTTCTTCTCAATCCAGGATTTTGAGTGACTCAGATGTTTTTAGCTATACTCGCACTTATGGTTTATTCGATAAGGACCTGAACCAACTCGCTGAAGTCTACAACCGAACTACAGAAAGTAAAAGAGATACGAGGTCCAGAGCCCATTATTTAGCAAATATATTCAGTGATGAAGCCTATGCTCCTAATCGTACTTTCTTAATGAGTCGAAGCGGATTTATCTATTTCGGATACCCGGAAAAGTATGAAATAAAAATTTTCAGTCCAGAAGGAAAGCTCGTTAAAATCTTAGAGAAAGAATATGATCCGATCAAGATTGGGAAGAAACATAAGGAAATCTTCATCAATTATTTGGAGGATGAATACTATCGAGGCATGCCGACTGAAGAGTCAATAAAAAAAGATGTCATTCGTTTATTAAAATATCCGAAATACTTACCAGCATACCAGACATTCACCCTGATGGAGAATGGATGGCTGTTTGTGGTCGTGGATTCTGGCGAAGAAGATGCCAAGCTGATTGATATTTTCGACCAGGACATGAAATATATCGCCCAGTTCACAACTTCTGTTTCGACAGACAGGCTTATCTTTAAAAATGGAAAAGCCTATGCCATAGACACTGTGAATGACTACCGGTATGTGAAAAGATACAGCTATGAAATACAGGAATTCAAAAACAACGAATGGATTAGAAAGAAATAATCCAAATCTTGTTTGTTTAAAGACAGGGAAGAAAAGCTTAATAACTTGGCCAAGCAGAGTCATTTAATCTCGAGTTATTCATTAAACAGGAATAACATCCAAACAGGGGAGAAATACACATGAAAAGACTTCTTTATCTCATCCTGATTGTTTTTATTATTTCTTCTTGTGCGCCGAAAAAGGAAGAAGTCGAACGGATAATCGAAGATGGCGTAGAAGTCATCATCAATCATATTGAGCCATACCAGATTAAAGGCGAATCCAATACCTTCACTCTTGAAGAAGACTTTGTGATTGATACAGAAAGCGAGGATTTAGCAGATTTGGGAATGGACTATATGGAATTATTTGATGTCGATCCAAAAGGCAATGTTTATATTTACAGCGGTGAGCAGCTTCTCAAATTTGATAATAAAGGTCGTTATGTCCGGACATTTGGACGAAAAGGACAGGGACCAGGGGAGTATATATACATTCATACAGTAAGAATTGCGTCTGGAAAGATTTCAGTCTTTGATGATCAGAATGCAAAATTCATTTTCTACAATCCAGACGGCACATTGTACAAAGAGATAAAGAAGACATCAGGAATATTCACTTTCCTTGCGACTTGTCTGGATAATGGCAATTTTTTATTCAGAGAGCGTCAGAATTTACCGGAAAAAGGAATAAGATCATTCCATTATTCAATTTTAGACGAGAGTTTTAAAAAAATTAAAGACATGAACCCGACTTACTGGATAGAAATTCCTTACTTCAACCCTAGTCGAATTAGCTTTTTAAGGAACAACATGAGCCTCGGGATATCTAATGATAAGATATTTGTGGGAAGCAATATGTCTGAGGATATTGAGATCGAAGTCTATGACTTTCAAGGTGAATTACTCAGAAAAGTCAGGAAAGAGACTAAAAGGCTAAAAATTCCAATGGAGTACAAAGAGGGTATAGTTGAAAGATGGAAAAAATCACCGGTGTGGGAAGAATGGGAGCTCAAGAGAAAACACTATTTTCCTGACTATTTTCATCCGTTCAAAGAATTCTGGATAGATGATGACGAGAGAATTTTTGTCGAAACATATGAAAAAGGCGAGAAACCAGGGGAGTACATCCTCCATATTTTTAATCCGCAGGGCATATTTGTCAGCAGCATAGCTTTAAGGGAAGCCAGAGCACGGAAGTTCAAGAATAACCGTTTGTATTGCATCTACAGAAAAGAAAGCGGATTTGAGGAACTGGTGGCTTATAAGAAGAAATGGGAATTTTAATAGTCCATTCAAGTTTAATTTAGCCAGAAAGAAAAGCAATATATTTTAGTTCTCTTTGCCTTGCATCCTGACTACTTCCTTAAAACGGCTTCCTTCTTTTTCTTTATTATTCTTTGAATCAAGGGAAGAATCTGCTATAAATGAAAACAGGCACTAATTATGAGGATATCTCCTAAAACGGTATCTTCGGCATCAATCATTATCATCCTCTTCTTAGTAATATTCATAGGGGCAACCACAAAAATGAAAACAAATTCAATTCGTCTCCCAAAAACCATAGATTCCTGGACAAGGCCGGATTCACCACGGATTGTCACATCTCAAAATATCTTTGACTACATGAATGGGGCAGGAGAGCTCTATTTAGGTTATCGTTTTGACCATCTTGAGGTTTATGAGTATACCTCCAGCCAGGAAGACGACATTTTAGTGGAATTGTATTTCATGGCCACCTCCGATGATGCCTTTGGCCTGCTTTCTCTGGATTGGGGCGGTGAGCGGGTAACTTTGAGTGATTCTGCCCAGAATGTCAAAAGCCAAGCTCAATCTCATTGGGTTCGGGCTCTATACGGCGAAGGTCTGTTGCGCATTTGGACGGATAAACTATATGCTCGAGTCATGGCTACCCGTGAAACTCCTGCCTCAAAAAAAGCTGTGCTTTCCTTTGGAAAAGCCATCACTGGAGATCAAAAGAATCTTCCAGAACCCGGGCTATTGAAGGCTCTCTCTTCTCAAATGGGTTCGGATTGGATACTGCGAAAAGACAGGATGAGTTTTTTCCGTTCTTATCTTGTCTTGAACTCCATTTATTATCTGAGCCCGCAGAACATTCTCGAACTCGATCATTCAGTAGAAGCTGTGACAGCCCCGTATGAAAAAGCAAGTGAGGCTGGAGACGCTAAACGCATTCAATTCCTTGTGGTTAAGTACGAAAATCCGGAGCGGGCAAGAAATGCGCTGGACCATTTTCATGATGCTTTCCTACCCGAACACAAGAAAGATATCCAGCCAGATTCAACGGTTGAAAATCCAAGTGTCTTTGAAGTCGAAGAGGGCTGGATGGGGTATAAATTGAAAGGCAAATACCTTGCCATCGTGTTTGATTGTACTGACCAGGAATTGGCTCAAAATATAATTCATCAGAATGTATCAAATCTATCAAAGATGGAGGAATAGCATGACAAAGAAAAAAGGAGCTTTAACCCGAAGAGATTTCATTCGGGGGACAATCGGCGCGACTTTCGGCACTTCTTTAGTGGGACTCAACTGGTCCAAAACAAAGGGAGCCGCCGCCGGCTCAAGCTTAGTCACTATCGTCCGAGATGAGAACGCCATGGATTCCAGCAATAAGGTGAACACTGATGTCTTGCATAAAATGCTCGAGCAAACATTGATCAAATTCACGGGGGAGAAAACAGTCAAAGATGCCTGGCTGTCCTTGGTCAAGCCCAGCGATACGATCGGTTTGGTCCCAACCCCTCATCTCAACCCGACTCATGATGAAGTGACTGATGCGGTCAAAAGCTCATTGATAAATTCAGGAATTCCGGAAGGCAATATCACGAACGCTCAAGGCAGACCCGAGAAACCCAAAGCCTGCACCGCGCTGATCGCACTTCCTGCCCTTAAAGCTCACTGGTTAACCGGACTCGGCACTGTCATGAAAATTTACATCCTGTATTCGGGTAATGCGCGCCAGTATCACGAACAGAACAACGCCAAGTTGGGAGAGACCTGGAGTCTTCCCTTTGTCAAGGGCAAAACCAAACTCGTTCTGGTCGATGCACTCCATCCTCTCTGCGATAAAGGCCCTCAGGTTGATCCCAGATACAAATGGGCGTATAACGGTTTGATTGCCGGGACAGACCCCGTGGCTGTCGACACTGTTTGTTTGAAGATCATCATGAACAAAAGAGAAGAAATGAGAGGCGAGCCCTGGCCGATCTCGCCACCGCCTCTTTGTATCGAAGCGGCTGATAAAGAATATGGCCTGGGCACCAGCCGGATGGAAAATATTAAGGTTGAAACCTACGGTTGGAAAGAAGGCTTATTCTTGTAAAACGGATTGAGGTTCAACTTTTTAATGGCTTAATCGGAAGAACCGCCCCTTTAAATTTATTTAAGTTTATTTAAACGCAGTCATCTCTTATGAGGATTGACCTTCTGTTTCCCTTGTGCTATTAATTTAGATGAAGACTGAGAATTAGATAAAGACATAGAGAATGAAAGGGAAGAGGGGCCCATCAAGATTTCTAATGAAACCCCACTCCTAGCCTCACAAAACAAAAAGGAATAGGCAATGAGAAAATTAACTGCACTACTCATGCTTGGAGCCTTAATGATCCTGGCTTTCCCACAAAGCGATACAACTCTGGAATACACCATAATTCCGCTCACTGACAACACGGACCGGGACCACGAACCTCAGATCAATGATAACAATGACGTCGTCTGGCAGGGCTTTGACGGGAATGATTATGAAATATTCATGTATGAATGGATGATTGATTGGGTCTGGCAAATTACTGATAACTCATACGATGACCGCAATCCCAAGATAAACAATAACGGCGATATTGCCTGGCAGGGAAGAGATGGCTCTGAATACCAGGTTTTATTCTATGAAAATGATACAGATACGATATGGGAAATTTCCAGCAGTGATCCCGGGTCCCATTATAACGCGATGGAGCCTGATTTAAACGATGCAGGCGACATGGTCTGGGAAGAATACAATGGATTTGTCTATAACATTTTCCTTTATAAAAACTCGACAGGAGATATTTTTCAGCTCACGACTGACATAGACGTGAACAATTACAATCCCAGGATAAACGATAACGGAGATGTCACTTGGTTCAGGCATTACAGCGATTCAATTCTCACTTTTTATGATTATTATTATGTCATGGTCTATGATGACTCAACAAATTCGATTTTCAATGTTTGGCTGCAGATGATTCCCTTTGTGGAGGACCTGTCTGATATTGATGACGTGGAGCCCAAGATAAACAATAATTCGCAGATCGTATGGTCTGCGTATGACTCTTCCTTAACAGCGGATGAAATTTATTATTACGATGTTTTCGCTTCAGAATTCATCCAGATCACTGATAACGATTATTCCGACATCCTTCCAGATATAAACTCAGACGGTGATGTGACCTGGTTAAGCTACGACTTTGATACTGATTGGGAAGAAATATTGCTCTACAGACGTGACACTGGAGATATAGAACAAATCACCAACACGGCTGAGGAGCCCTACTGGGGTCCTACCATGCCGCAAATTAGCGATATCGGATACGTGGCATTCCTGGCAACAGAGGCCAGACTGGTGGGCTGGAACCTGGAAGTTTATGTTTATGACGGCTCACAGATCTGGAACATTTCCGGTTCTGATGACAACGAGTACTTTCCCAGGATTAACAGTATTGGGAACGTTGTCTGGGCTGCGGATGTAGACGCAGATGATGATGAAATCTTTCTCGCCACCCTGCCCGAAGAAGAGGATGGAGAGGAAAACGGTGACAATGGAGGAAGCTCTCTCGACTGTTTCATCGCCACGGCCTGCTATGGTACACCCATGGCTGATGAAGTCAAAATTCTTCGACGTTTCAGGGACAGATACTTAATGAAAAATCCCGCTGGCCGGGAATTTATCCGTCTCTACAATAAATATGGACCAAAGGCGGCAGACTTCATCCGCAATAAAGAACCACTCAAGAAAATCATCCGCCACTGCCTCAAATCCCTTGTCTGGACAATTAAAACAATAGGGGTCGCATCTTAACATTTGACATTTATCTCTGGTAACCTTCCACGCGGAGTTTGCATTCTCACCAAAAATCAATAGATAATCCTGTATGATAAAAATCCGTATAATAGATAAATAAAATGGACCTCGCAGAAATTATTCTTGCTTTAGTGAATCTGGGCCTCGGATTTGGATTTGCCGTTTATCTTGCCAAAATCCTCAACAGTGTGACTCCGGAGCCTCAGAGGTTTAAGGAGACTGGAACATGACGAAAATTTCAGGCCGTTTCATATTCTTTGTTTTCCTAATCATAACATTATTCTTGTTCTCAAGATGCCGCCCAGATTCGGGTGGGGGAAAGATTTCAACGGCCAAAGAATTTCCTGTTGTCGAGACCACCATTGCTGAGATTCACCAGGCCATTCAATCAGGCAAACTCACATGTCGCGAATTGGTCGAAATCTATCTTGAGCGCATAGAAAAATACGACCAATCCACAAAACTAAATGCAATAGTCGTTGTCAATCCCAATGCCCTGAAAAGGGCCGAAGAACTGGATGAGGAATTCAAGAGAACAAAAAAGCTCCGTCGCCTTCATGGAATTCCCATAGTCGTCAAAGACAACTACGACACTCATGACCTTCAGACTACGGCCGGCTCTCTCGCTCTCAAAGGCTCGATTCCTCCTGACGATGCCTATCAAGTCAGAGTCCTTCGGGAAGCCGGTGCCATCGTTCTGGCTAAATCGAACATGGCCGAATGGGCATTCAGCCCATATCTGACTGAAAGTTCCATCGCGGGGATAACACGGAATCCCTATGACCTTGAACGGGTTCCCGCCGGTTCAAGCGGCGGTACTGCGGCCGCTGTCGCTGCCAATTTCGGAACTGTCGGCCTGGGCACAGATACGGGAAATTCCATCCGGGGACCATCATCCCACTGCTGTTTGGTCGGGATTCGTTCCACCATGGGACTCACCAGCCGTGACGGGATCATCCCTCTCTATCTCAGGAATGACATCGGCGGACCCATGGCCCGCACAGTCGAAGATGCAGTCAGAATACTAGAAGTCATTGCAGGATATGACCCGGCTGATCCAGTCACTCAACAAAGCATAGATAAAGTTCCTGAAAACTACATGCAATTTTTAGACAAGAACGGCCTCAGAGGAAAAAGAATTGGTGTGTTCCGCTATTATACGGATAGGCCCACAGCAGACGCGCAGGTTATTGCCCTTACAGAGAAAGCCATTGAGGATATGAAATCTTTGGGTGCAGAGATAGTGGACCCCTTCGCCATTCCCGATTTCAAAAAACTCACAAAAGGACTCTGGTGCGATATGTTCCGTCATGATGTCAACAACTATCTGGATTCTCTCGGCGATAAAGCGCCTTACAAAAACCTGACAGAGATCTTCAAATCCGGCCTCTATTCGCCTTATATAGAAAGGAGGCTTAAACAGGCCTTAGAAGTTCCTCTCGAAGATACCCCGCGATGCAAGGATTTATACAACGAATCCCGCAACATTAAATTCCGCGAGGCAGTCTTAAAAGCGATGGAGGAGCACAAACTGGACGCTTTTGTCTATCCCACGTGGAGCAATCCTCCCAGAAAAATTGGCGACCTCAAGAGTCCGGCAGGGGACAACAGCCAGTTGATTCCCCCTCACACAGGTCTTCCTGGAGTAACTGTCCCCATGGGGTTCACATACCGGAATCTCCCCTCAGGACTTCAGATTGTCGGCAAACTGTTTGGAGAGTCTGACCTGATAAAAATCGCGTATTCCTTTGAGCAGGCAACAAAACATCGTCATCCCCCTGAAAAATTTTTGGAACTCCGATAAACAGAAAACGTATGAAGTATTATAGAAAATCAGAGCTCTTCAGTATGAATTTATTTATCAGAAAACCAGGAGGAATATGAGAATGAGAAACTCTGTCGTTAAATCATTATTCGCCGTTGTCATTTGTTTCATTTTCATGGCTGTTTGCACTAACAAAAATCGAGCCATCGCCGAAGATGGAAGCCTGTGGCTCGAAATCGAGCCTTTTGACACTGGTCATCTCAAAGTATCAGATCTTCATGAAATCTACTACGAACTCTGCGGGAATCCTAAAGGTAAACCCGTATTCGTGCTCCATGGCGGCCCTGGCGCGCGAATCTCTCCCTATTACCGCCGCTTTTTCAATCCCGAGGTTTACCTCATCGTGCTCCATGACCAGCGGGGCTGTGGACAATCCAGACCATTATTCGAACTTCGAGAGAATACTTCCCATCATCTCGTGGAAGACATCGAACGCCTGAGAAACCATCTCAAACTGGATAAAATCATCCTTTTTGGCGGCTCCTGGGGGTCGACGCTCGGCCTAGCCTACGCTGAGACTTACCCGGATAACACAGCGGCTATGGTGCTCCGCGGGATCTTTACTGCGGCTCAAGATGAGATGGACCATTTTTACAGGGGTGGAGTGCGACCTTTTTTCCCGGAAATATACGAGAAGCTGGAGCAGGCATTCGGGAAGACCCCTTCGCCTCAAACCATATATGATAAAGTCAAAAGCGAGGATCCTGCTGAGAGACGAAAATACGGTCGGGCCTGGTCCGGATATGAAGCCAAACTCGCCAATCTTCACTTTCCCGATGAGTGGCTGCACAATTTCCTCACTTCTAAAGAGTATGCGGATATCGTTGTTTCCTTGGCCCTGATTGAAAACTACTACATGGCCAATGGTTGTTTTTTCGAACAGGGCCAGCTCCTTCGGGACACAGATAAGATCAAAGATATCCGGACGATCCTGGTTAACGGCCGATACGATATGATCTGCCCACCCATCAACGCCTACCGTTTACATAAACGTTTGAATAATTCCAAATTGATTATTGCTGAGGAGTCCGGCCATTCGATGGATGAGAGAAACATCGAGCAGGCTCTTGTGCGTGCCATGAGAGAGCTCGAATAGAGCGCATTCCGTTTAATTCTCACTCATCCTGCATCCATTCTCTAATTTAATCATACCATCTTGAAAAGCATGTATCTCCAAATCCGAGATAACAAGATGTTCCATAGATCAGACTGAATGCATCGAAAACACGCAGCCTTTGCCCCAGCGAAATCAGTACTTTTATTTTGCGAAGGCTTTTGGGTGGAAAAAACCGTTTGAAGGCGGAGCGGGCACGGTTCCTCTCCGCAGGAGAGGAGAGCGGAGCCTGAAACCGAGTATCTTTTTCCTCGCCGGGGAAAAAGATGCGTGTTTTTGGATCCAAAAGCCGGAGCAAACGGTTTTCTCTACACCCAGCCTGATCTTTCCTGAGATTCCACCTTAATTTTATTCATCACGGAAATGGAGATGCTTTACACTGCTAAATATATATTGTCTCTCGAAAATTCTAGTGATATCCTTTATTTTTATGGGAAAAATCCATAATTATTGATGTTTCTTTTGTAAACCATTACCGAGATGCACTCGTCTAATAGGGGTAAAAAAGAGATGCAGCCAAATGAGCAAATTCTTGTTGACCGCTTCTGCGGAGGAGACCACTCGGCCTTTCATGAATTGGTCGGCCAGTACAAGAAAAAAATATATTTTCTCGCTTACGATATCACAGGAGATCATCACGAAGCAGAAGATATTTCCCAGGAGGTATTCATAAAGATGTTTCGTTCATTGAAAAATTTTCGCCGGGACGCAAAAATGAGTTCCTGGCTTTACCAGATAACAGTCAACGCCAGTATTGACACTCTCCGCAAAAAATCCTCCAACCCAAAAAGCTCCATCGATGAATTCGACCAACTTAATATCCAGGAGGGTATCGTCTCAAGCGGAGCTCATAACTTCGATCCTGTCATCAGTGCTGAATCCTCCCAAATCCAAAACCATATCTCCCAGGCACTTCAGAAGATTTCTCCAAAAGAGCGAACCGTATTCGTGATGCGCCATTACAATGACCTCAAACTGAATGAAATCGCAGAAATCCTCAATATCACGATCGGAACGGTCAAAAGCCTTCTCTTTAGAGCCATTAAAAAGCTCCGCAAAGAGCTTTCATCATATATGGGTAATCCTGTATTGGAGGTCCCCAATGAGTGACTGCAAAAAATGCCAGTCTTTGTTTCTGGAAGCCTTTTATGAAGAGATGAATGCCGAGCAGAAGCAATTCTTTAAAGATCATCTCTTAGTGTGTGAAAAATGCAAATCTAAGTTTAAAGAGATGAAGTCCACTCTCCAATTCATGGGCAAAAGAGTCCGTCCTGAGCCAGGGAAAATCTTCTGGGACTTATACGAAGAAAGACTGGCTCAAAGGATAGAAAAGGAAGAAATTCTCCAACCTGAGCGTGAATCATGGCAGAAAAGGTTCACCAGAACGTTCACTTCTATCCCGAAATGGGCCTATCAAGCGGCCGCTGCTCTTGTGCTCATCGTAGTCGGTATCTTTATCGGAAGAATAGTATTCCTGCCTTCCCCTCAAGAGTTTCAACAGGCTTCTCAACAGCCTGGATTGACCACTCCACAGCAACCGGGAACAGAGCTTGTCCACCGCACACAGAATTACATCGAGCGCTCCAAGCTGATTCTCCTCGCCCTGGTCAACTTTGATCCGGCCACAGAAGATCCTTACGCCTTAGACTTGCCTTTTCAACAGCAGCTTTCAAAAGAGTTGGTAAAGGAAGCGAGCTATCTCAAAAGGGAGCTGGCAGAATCAGACCAGGAACGCCTCGGGAATCTCATCGTCGATTTAGAGAGGGTTCTGCTCCAGATTGCCAACCTTGAATCCGAGAATGATTTCGACGCCATCGAGCTTGTTAAAGAAGGCGTTAATAACCGGGGGATTCTGATGCAAATCAACCTTACGGACCTTCGCCGCTCTATAAGGCGAGGAAAGAGTTCGTTGTCTCCCGAACAGCCATCGCCAAAACCTCAGAATTTCTGAGAAAGGAGTATAAAATGAATACAAAAAGCATGCGTGCAATCGCGATATGGATAGTCACTGTTTTTCTTTTTTCCGTGTCTGTCTTTTCTCCTGCATTGAGTGCTGCCACCGAGCAGGAGGAAGATGCCAAAGCGTATAAGCAGGCCTACAATCTTGTTCTCGAAGAAAAGTGGGAAGAGGCGCATAAGGCGCTGGAGAAATTCATTCAAAGCTACAGCCGCAGTGCCTGGATTGATGATGCCCGGTTCTGGCAGTGCTATGCCCGGGAGAAACTGGAATATGATTTTGAGGAAGTCTTCGACTGCTACCGGAACTTCATCAAAGCCTATCCCAGGAGCAAATGGGTCAATGATGCCAAAACCAACATGGTCAGAATCGCCCATCGACTGGCAAGAGAAGGAAAGTCCAAATACGAAGCCATCGTCAAATCCCTGAAAATGGATGAGGATATAGAGATAAAAATGGCGGCTCTGTATGCCCTTGAGGACATGGGTGATAAGGAATCCCTTGAAGCGGTCATAAGTCTGTACGACAGCACCACAGACTTCAAGTTCCGGGCCAGAATCATCTCCATCCTCGAAGATTTCGATTATCCTGAGGCCTTTGCCAAGGTGAAGGATATCGCGCTCAACGACCCCAACACGGCTCTTCGGCGCAGGGCTCTCGCAACTCTCGAAGACATGGACGGAAAAGGTGTCGCTGAAATCTTGATAAAGGTTGTCCGCTCCGATCCTGATCCTCAGATGAAAAAACTCGCGATTTACGAACTGGGAGACCTGGAAGATGTGAGCGCTATCCCTATCCTCACCGATATTGCGATCAATGAAGCCGATGTCAACCTGGCCAAAGCCGCTGTCTACGCTCTTGAGGACATCGGCGGCAGAGAAGTGGCGGAGGCTATGAAAAAAATCCTGAAAGAAGCCAAGCATTCCGAGGCGAAAAAAGCAGCTCTTTACGAGCTGGAAGACCTGGACGACCCAACAGTTATTCCATTCCTCAAAGACTTGGCCATGAATGATCCGGATCTCGCGATGCGCAAGTACTCTATCTATGCTTTAGGTGAATTTGAGATCAGAGAAGCCCTTATGGCCCTCAAGGAAATCCTGCCGACTATCGATAACCTGGAGCTTCAAAAGGCAGTGGTTTATGCAGTTGAGGATTTTGAGGGACCTGATGCAGCCAAGATCCTCTATGACATAGCCATGAGCACAACAAATGAAGAACTGGCCAAAGCCGCGGTTTATACGCTTGAGGATGTGCTGGATGAGGATGATCCGACCATGCTCATCAATATCTACAGAAAATCCAAATTCCTCTCTGTCCGAAAAGCCGCTCTTTATACAATTGAAGATATGGCTGAAGAGGCCCCTGTCGACCTTCTTGGACAGATGCTGAACGAGGAAGAAGATCCTGATATGAGAAGGATGATCGTTCAAATTATGGGTGATACAGAGAGCGATGAGGCCGTGCCAATCCTGGAGAAGCTCGCAATGGAAGACAAAGATAAAAAAGTCCGCATCGCAGCGGTCAACGCACTTGAAGATATCGGAACCGCTAAAGCCCAGGCAGCGTTGCTGAGGATCATCAAGAAAAAGAATTAGATAAAAATTGGGGGCAGTCCCCAATTTCCTCCCTTGAGTTTTCAACTCTCACTGGAACGGCCGTTTTCTGTTAATTCTTGAATAGGGGAGAAGTCATTACATACATATGAATCGAGAATTTTTTTTAATAGAACAAACCACGTTTCTTGATTTTTTGAGATAATTTTTTATTTGACTAGATTGTATAGAAGTTTTCTATGAGCCGGAAAGAAATCTGAAATTCGAAGTCAGCCTGATTGCCCATTCACAAATTGATTGTCCGTTCATAAATAATGTATTCATATTTTTTCAATGTTATTCTATACTCATATAAATAGAGAGAACGAAGTAAACGAATAAAAAATACAGGAGGAACACAATGATGAAGCGAATCACTGGAGCTTCCATTTTTCTGATTTTTATCTTGGCTTCAGGGTTGTCTGCCCAGCAAAACAAGATATCTCTTTCCCTGGATGACTGC
>Ga0209636_10004878_pt1 | contig 13702 bp, 8 predicted proteins | sample DeeMarSWOR152_54_FD_187464 | JGI IMG/M metagenome (GOLD analysis project Ga0209636, IMG submission 187464) | Marine sediment microbial communities from White Oak River estuary, North Carolina - WOR-1-52-54 (SPAdes) (version 2) | ecosystem: Environmental > Aquatic > Marine > Intertidal zone >...
AGTCGCGTATGCCAGGAATCGATTCGGACGAGCTGGATGTCTTCGAACGCTACTCGCGGCGAGAAAATTGAGACTGATATGACCGAACTTACAGCGGTGGATTTGCCGCTGTGCCGAATTCGTGCCACCGTTTTCGATCAACGGCAAGTCCACCTGCGCGGCAATAGTCACCTCAGGCGTGAGCTGCCAGGCCTTCTTTCACCCGCTCGGGTGTCATGGGAAGTTGAAACAGCCTGGCGCCCGTCGCATCGAACACGGCATTGGCAATGACGCCGCCCATCGTGATGATCGCGGGCTCTCCACCCCCTTGGGGGGAGAGATCGTCTGCCTTCACCAGAACGGTCTCGATTTGGGGAAGCCAGGAAAAACGCGGCAGATTGTATGAGCGAAAGCTTCGGTCGAGAACGTCGCCTCCCTTGAAACGGACCTCTTCCGTCAGGGCGTAGCCCAATCCCATGGTGATGCAGCCTTCCATTTGGATCGTTGCGCCCGCGGGATTGACTACGATGCCCATCTCCTGCGCACAGACGACACGCTTGACCTGGATCTTGCCCGTTTTCTTATCGACCGCGATTTCCGCCATCGTGGTCACATAGGTCCCCGAATCAATACCGCAGGCGACCCCCACGCCTCGAGCGCTTGGTGACTTTGCCGGTTTCCAGCCGAATCTCTCCGCCGCCGCTTTGATGACCCGGATCATCCTTTCGTCCTTCAGGTTCTTGAGGCGAAACTCCACGGGGTCAATTCCTGCTTTCGAGGCCATGACGTCGATGTGCGACTCTCTGCCGTGGGTGTTCGAGTTGTTGGCCGGGGCGCGCCAGGGACCTGTCCCGAACGGATGCGAACCGGGGCCGCCCCTCCACTCGCCGTAAATCGTCGTGCGATGATGCGGGACATCGTAGAAAAGGTCCGATCCCCGCGAGCCGGCAAAGTGGACGGCATTGTCCCAGAAGGTGATTTCGCCTGATTTCGTGATTCCCGATCGGATCTTGATAATCGCCGCGGGCCGAAAGGTGTCGTAAAAGAACTCCTCCGCGCGACTCCAGGCGACCTGGACGGGCTTGCCCGCGAGCTTGGCCAGCCTCGCGGCTTCAACCGCCTGCGGTGCGCTGGTTTTCCCGCCGAATCCCCCTCCTACAAAAGGAGCGATGATACGGACGTTTTCGGACCGAAAGCCCAACGCCCGCGCAACCGCGCTTTGCACCCCGAAGGGCCCTTGTGTCGACGCCCAAACGGTGGCCGTCTCCCCGTCGATCTTTGCCAGAGCCGTGTGGGTTTCGATGGGGGCGTGGGCGACATAGCTGTTGTAATACACTTCCTCAATTATGGTGTTTGCAAGTCTCTCGCCTTTCTCGAGATCACCGCCGCGATCCGCCACATTCCCCCTCGGTGTGTGCTTGAGCAGATGATCGAAGATCGTTTTGTCATCGACCTGTGGCTCGGGGACATCCCATTCGGCCTTGATTCTTCCCAGGGCGCTCTCCGCCCCATCGGGGGTCTTGTGCAGAACCGCTACCAGGTCTCCATCTCGAACCACTTGAGCGCCTTTGATTTTCTCGGCCGCCGAGGTATCAACATGCTTCAGTTCCGCGCCATGCGCGGGCGGCCGCAGGATCCTTGCGTACAACATTCCCTCCAGGCGAATGTCGCCGGCGTATTGCGCTTTTCCGGTGACCTTCTCCACAGAATCCCGGCGCAAATGCGGTTTGCCGATAACTCTGAATTCCGAGGGTGTTTTCAGGGCGGGTTTCTGTTTCATGTGTCTTTCGATTACTTTTCCTTTGGCGAGTTGTGCATAGGAGACTTTTTTCTGACGCTGATCTTTGGCGAATATGACGCCGTCTCGAGCAACCAGCCGGTCCTTTGGCACATCGAGCTGTTCGGCCGCGAGCTCCATCAGGACGCCTCTTGCCTCGGCGCCGGCTGCCCGCAGAGGAGGTCCGAAGAAACGAGTGGTCATCGAACCGAAGGTCCCCATATCCCACGGGCAGCGCGCCGTGTCACCCATAACCATGTCCACAGAAGCCAGTGGCACATCCAGTTCCTCTGCCAGCATTTGAGCCAGAGAAGTAAAGATTCCCTGTCCCATCTCGATCTTGCCTGTGAAACATGAAACTCGACCGTCTTCCCCGATTCGTAGGTAAGCGTTAAAATCAGTGGGATAATCCATGCCCCTTCTTCGCCTTTCTTGCGCCTCGAGTATTGATAAATCTCCCAATGTGAACATAATGAAAATTCCACCACCGAAGCGTTTGAGAAACTCTCGGCGATCAAGCGGAACTCTGGCGCTTAGATCAAAATCTTCCATTTCTAAAAATTCATCATCTCTCATCGATTCATCCCTCCTTTCATTTCTGTTGCTACCGCTTGAATTGCCTCAATCATACGCTTATGCGAGCCACAGCGGCACAGGTTATCTTCCATTTCGTCAACAATCTCTGGGTATGTCGGTTGAGGATTTTCTCGTAATAAACTATACGCATTCAGAATCATACCAGGTGTGCAAAACCCACATTGGAGCGCATCATGTTCGATAAATGCTTTTTGTAACGGATGAAGTTTTCCATTTTTAGCTAATCCCTCAATTGTCACGACCTCTTTTCCCTGGACTTCTTTTACAGCCGTTTGACAGGATCGTACAGCTTCACTATTGACGAGAACAGTACAGGCGCCGCAGAATCCCTCACCACAGCCAAATTTGGTCCCCGTCAATTCCAGATCAGTTCGCAAAACCCACAATAGCATTCGGTCTCCATCGACAGACAATTTCGTGGTTTTCCCGTTTAGATTGAATTGAATGGTTTGGCTCATAACTGACTCCTCGTTATTGTTAATTATGAAGGCAGAAATAATAAATCTTTCATTTATGGCTTTAAATTATGATTATAATATTACCAATGAAATCTTTTTTGGGCAAGAAATTTAAAAAACTTTTGAACCGCTAATTATGCGAATCCTCCTCCGGCGGATCTATTATTGATAAGATCTGCCTTTGGAAGATTACGCTAATTAAAAATAAATTCGCATAATTAGCGTAATTCACAGTTCAATTTTATTTAATTGTTGTATACAGCCTTGCTTCGCTAAGATTTACTACATGGATTTAAGCATTTCTTACTTAGTCCTGTGCAATACAATAAAGATGCTTATATCCACGTAAGTAGAGATTATTCCCAATTATCGCTGGCGATGCTTCAAAATTATCGTCGATCTCATTTTTTGAAAGAATTTCAAATTTGGTACCAGCCTTGATCACATATATTGTACCATTTTTCCCTGTGACATAAATTCGATTTTGAGCAGCAACAAGGGAAGAAAAAACATTTCCTGTTCCTTCAAGTTTTTCTTTGCTATAGTGCACTTTGCCATCCCTGGTATCGAGACAGGTTAAATCCCCATTGTTTCCTCTCAACATGTAGAGCAGATTATTATAAAGCACAGGAGAAGGCGTGTAAGGTGTATCCTGGTTGTACTGCCAAACAATGGCATCCGAGCCAGTAATATCGCCCTTTGCTTTGGAGATATTGATCGCAAACAAAGCGCTGCCACGAAAACCGCTCAAAACATAGATCATACCATTGGCGAAGACAGGAGTTGGGATAACATTTCGAGTCATGCCGCTGCATTCCCAGATCATTTTTCCTGTGTTCGGATCATAGCTGCGAACTTTATTGGTGGCGTTGGTAATTACCTGGGATGCACCGTTATGTTGAACAATGAAAGGGGTTGCCCATGATGAAATTTCATCACGATCGACTTTCCAGGCATCCTTGCCTGTTTTTTTATCAAGCGCAATAATGAAAGATTGTCCTTCATGATCCCAGGTAACAATTATTTTGTCATCATAAAGAACTGGCGAGCTCCCTTCTCCAAAGCTGCGCGCCTTCTCCATCTGTCCAAAATCCCGCTCCCATATAACATTACCCTGCATATCCAGGCAGTAGAGCCCTCGTGAACCAAAATAGGCATAGACATTTTTGCCATCCGTTACAGGAGAATTCGATGCCCAACTGCCAAAATCATGCGTTTTATCCTTAGGATGCTCCTCTGTTAGAGTACGCTGCCACAATACTTTTCCGTCATCTCGATTAATTGAGAAGACAACGAACTTATGAATTTTATTTGTTACAACCGATGGCGGTCCCCTTCTGTCTCCCTGTTGATCATCACTATCTTCCTGGGTTTTAACCTGCTTATCGGTTTCAATGGAAGTCAATATAAAAATTTGATCTCCCCAGATAACAGGTGTTGCATGACCCTTGCCAGGAATTTCTATTTTCCATTTTACGTTTTTATTTTCGCTCCATTCTATCGGAGGATTTCCATGGGGAGAAACACCGTTGGCATAGGGGCCTCGCCATTGGGGCCAATTTTTTTCATACTCTGAAATTTTCTCTCCAGCCGAAATTAAACTTATAATCATAAACAACACTCCAATAATAACTACGGCTTGTTTCATTGGTTTGGTCTCCTTATTAATTGTTTGGGAAATAAATTTGTTGAAAGATCATTGCTACTTAATTGGTCTCTGTAAGAAACCGTAACACAAGCCTCTGGCTTGTAGTTATTACTTAAACTAACTCCATAAGTTTTTTCCCACAAACTGGAAGTCTGTGTTACGTTTTCGGATCGACACTAGTTAGTCCTCTGCCCAATACAGTACAGGTGCGTCGAAGTGCGGATAAAAAGTTGTAACCCAGAAACTGCAGGCGATACTAAAGTGTAACTACCATCCAGTTCATTCATGGCGAGCAACTTAAACTCCGATCCTGCTGTAACGATCGATCAAAATATTTTTGTCTATTGTGCAAAAAATCTATTATTGATGTATTAACTTATTCGCTCCTTAAAGCAGGTAAAAGATCTCCTTTTGTTGCCAAGATTGTTGCAACATAAGTCCACAAAGATCCATTCATCAAAACAATAATTAACAAAACGATAATTGTAAAAAAAGGGATTTCCGAACCTGGCGTCATGATTGAAGGGAGGGTCGCTATTAAAGCGGCAAGTATCCCCCAAAATACACCGCCTATCAATAATGCAGAATGTTCTGACAAAATCATTTTTTGGATTGATTTTCGGTTGAAACCAACTGCCTGAAGTAAAGCTATTTCTCCTCGTCTTTCAATTATATTGCGCCACACAACGATGCCAATGCCGATACTCCCCAAAACTAATCCAAAGCTTCCCAGAATTAAAAAAATTGATAAATATGTATTTTGGACGGTATTGAATTCTTCAAGCCGATCCGATGCGGCTATCAAATCGAGACCCTGATCTTGCATTGCCCACGAGATGCTTTGTTGAATTTCGTTTAAATTTTGAAACGGCGCATCTATTAGGAAAAAGCGATATCCACTGATTGAGGGATATTTTTGTATAAAATTCTTATCAGCAATGATGATGTTCCCTTGAAAAATAGAGTTGGCAAGTCCGCCGACCAGCTTTATTTTGAACTGCTGACTGTGTTCATCCATGTAAATAAGCGTATCGCCCACTGCTTTTCCCAATCCCCAAACAATCACGGTCTGATCAGCAATGCCAGGGATGATATCATCGGACAAATTTTCTTCCAGAACTGCCCAGGGATTGTTTTGATCCACCTCAGCAGTTGTTTCAATAAACGTAAAAGATTTTCGTTTTGATAGTTCATCTGGATTTACACCGATTAGTTGTGGATTTATTACCCGATTGAGATTCAAGCAACTCGCATCATCGCCCTCTTTCACACGAAATTGGACAAAGCTCACATCATCATTTTTTACTTGATCCAGGCTGTAGAATTCCTGACCCTTTTTATTGTTGAGGTCATATAAAATGGGAATTACGCTCTCTCCCATTAGCGCAAAACCGCCTGTACCAGAATCCCTTCTCTCAGCATCTTTTAAGGCGTTTTGTCTATTGGCACCTACAGTAAATACAATAAATAATCCACTTGCCAGAAGTCCAATGAGCGTAAGGCTACGAGTTCGCCTTCGGGCATTATTTCGGATTCCTAAATTAATAAGGTTTAACTTAATATAATCCGCTTTCGTTCCTGATCGATAAAGGAGCATATTGGAAAAAGCTATTCCACTGGTCAGGATTAAAAAGCCAGCGATAAAAAAGAACGTAAAGGCTTCTTTTGCCCTTCCAAAGTTTGTAATAATTAGAATAAATATAACTGAAAGAATACAGATAATCCCAACGACCATGCTTATCAGCGGCTTTTTCTTCCAAATTATTTGGAGTTTCATCAGACCTTTTTGTAAATCAGAAATCGGCTGTTTCACTTGTCTTCTGGCAACTAACCAGATTGTAAATAGAGCGATAATAATTCCAATTAAAGTACCGAGTATAATGGTCGAAAATTTCAGATGGATTTGAAGCGCTGATGTGCCAACAGCGCCATACCAGACAGTTTTTAAAGCTTCAATTAATATGAGATTATACAGAATTCCGACAATGCTTCCCAAAATGCTGCCGAAAACCACCAGAATTGTTCCTTCGTAAAGCATAAATCGCTTAACCAATTTCCTGTCAAATCCCAATGCCAGGTACAATCCATTTTCTTCGGATCGCTTCTCGACATTAAATACGAATAATAATCCAGTCAATAATAACGCTGCGACTATGATAAAAAAACTCAATCCAAGAAACAACTGGGCAAAATCCACCGATTGTGTGCTGGCTTTAAGTCCTTCTTTTTTCACGTCCCTGAATACAAAACCGAGACTGGTGGGATCAATCGCACGCTTCAATTCTTTCTCGATCTCATTTTTTTCTAAATTCAAAAAACGAATTGCAGTTAAATTTCCAAATCGATTTTGCCACATTTTTTGAGCAGCATTGAGTGTGATGTATGCTTTGGGATTCCCTTGATAATTATCCCAATAGTCCTCATCTTTTTTTCGGATTTTATTGAGATCGATGGAGATTCCAGGGTTCCAATCTCGACAATTTTCTGCACCAGCCAGTCCTGGGAAATCGGGTAATAAATCCTTATCAGCATATTTTTGTAACGGGTAAACCGCTTTGATTTTAAAGACGGCGCTTTTTTCAATCAACTCCCGCATTGATCCCGGGAGGAAATAGGTGAGTTCGATTTGATCACCCTCGTGAGCATTTATATCATTTGCCAGCCAATCACTGATGACGATCTCATCGTCTTTCATTTGCAAAGATAAATTTGATGGCGGTGGGGCTGAAATAAATGAATAGGGTGTCGATTTATTCCCCAGGCATATTTCATTGACAAAATAGGTCAGTATGGGTTGAGCACTTTTGTCTGTCTTTAATGCCGCATTGACAATCGGTGGATCGATAAAGATTCGATTCGATCTCAGCTCAATGATATTTTGCGCTTCAAGTTTTTTCAATTCGAGCCCTGCATCGTCAAGTGTCCAACTGTTTTTGAAGGCATCATCAACTGATTGAATATTCAGTGAACTATCGATTCTTTCCGAAACGAGTAAAACATTAGCCCGATCATCAAATCCCATAGCTTGAGACAGTGATGACAAAGAGACAAAAACTGTGTAAGATGCGACCTGATCGGCTTTTAAATTAAATCTGCCAAACTCATTATCTTCCGCAATTGCTTTCACTTTAAATCTTCTAGCAATTGAGGATTCGCTATCCAGAGCCAAGGGAGCGTCTTTTGGCAGGTAATCTAATTTTTCAATGCGAAGCAAAAGTTCATCATGTTCTTTTAAGTTGACACGGATAGCAAGATGACAATTGACAATAGCTTCATCCTTGGAGATATCACCAAACAAATTCTTAGAATTTCCAATTTCTCCAAAACGATCATCGACACCGATGATTTGGATATTGTTTAACCTTCGCTGCCCACCTTCTGCAATGGCAATGCCTTTCGTTTGAAGCACGGGCGCAACTACAGTGTTGAGTGATTTTGAAAGTTCATCCGCCAGTTGAGTTCGAAAAAAACGATCCCCAGAAATCAGCACAAATTCAGTTCTGCCCAGTCTTTTGGATACAATTTGCTGAAGACTGAAACGAACAGAATCCCCAATGATAAGCGCACCGACCAGAATAGCCGTGCTCATCATCGTCCCCAAGACAACCCAGAGATTGGTTTTGCGATAGAATGAGAGGCTTCTTCTTAAGAGTTTCCAGGAGTTCATAATTTCAAATGCGTTAAAGTGTTATAGAACGCGGATGACGCTGATGACGCGGATTTACACGGAAAATAATCCTCGAAGATCCGCGTTATCCGAGTCATCCGCGTTCTATGTTTTTTTTGTTCTGGCAAATCCACGTTACGATATTTTATCTTCTTTTAATATCCCATTTTGAATTGTAAAAACTTTATCCATGAGTCTGGCAAGCTCTATTGAATGGGTCACCACAATCAACGTGACAGCTTCTTCTTTATTCAATTCAATCAACAGCTTACCAAGCGTGCCCGCTGAAACCTGGTCCAGCGATCCAGTGGGTTCATCCGCTAAAATAAGTTTCGGCTGATTGATTAAGGCTCGGACGACTGCCACCCGCTGCTGCTCGCCGCCTGATAATTGCGCGGGAAAGTAATTCAAATGGTTTTCCAGTCCAACCCGTGCTAATAATTTTTTCGCCCTATTTTCAGCATCTCCATCATCATTTTCTGATTTTAATGGAATTGTCGGCATCAGCACATTTTCCAGCACGGTACACTGTGGCAGCAGATGATGAAGCTGAAAAACAAATCCGATTTCCCGATTCCTGATTTTAGCCAGGTCTGAATCATTGAGCGTGGATAAGTCTTTTCCGCCAAAATTTACAATTCCAGATGTCGGCTTATCGAGAGCGCCGATAATATTCAGCAGCGTGCTTTTCCCCGACCCCGATGGACCCACCACAGCAATCGCCTCGCCCTGTTCAACTTTCAGGGAAATGTCTTGAAGAACGGTCACGGTCTCATTGCCTGATGGCACATCGTATTCTTTTCGGATGTCCTTTAGTTCCAGTAACACGGTTTTTCTCACTATTTAAATGTTTTCTTTTGCATAGCGCAAAGGGTAAAGAGCTTCACCTTTCGCTTTGAGCCATGCGCTATGCTCCATGCGATTCTACAAACTTTCATAAACCTTTATCATTTTATCCGCCATCTTCTCGATCGAAAACCATTCCAGCACGACTTTTCTCCCCTGTTCGCCCAATCTCTTTATCCTGTCTGGCTCATCTAAAAGGGTCGATATTGCCCTGGCGAGTGTCTCGTTATCATTCGGCTTATAAATGATCCCCCCATTCGTCATCTCCACTAATTCAGGATAACAACCGACATTGGGCTGAACAACTGGAACGCCAGCAGCCAATGCTTCGACCAGGTAAGTCCCAAATGCTTCTCCACTGGGAACAGGCACCGAGAGAAGCGTAAGTGATTTCAGAAATTGAATACGATTCTCTTGACTGAAGTCATCGAATATTTGGACATCTTTTCCAAAACCATTTTTTGCAATCTGTTCTGATATTCCATGCAGAAAATTTTTGTCTTCGCCCGTATGACCACCTGTCAGATAGAGTTTTAAATTTTTAAAACGACTTTCTTTTTTTAATTTAATAAAAGCATCAACTAATATTCCAAGCCCAAAATATTCTGACATCCTGCAAAGATAACCAATCACAGGCGAATCAAACGGAAGCGAAGATTTTTCATAACCATCCAGGTTAATTCCATCAAAAACAATTTTAATTTTCTCACCAGGGATTCGGAGCAGCTTTTGGGACTTATCTGCATAATACTGACTGGGCGTTACAAATAAGTCGACATCTGCTGCCCGCTCTGCCATCAAATCCCACACTTTTTTCTGGTAGCTTTCGTCCATCGGATCGATCCACTCATTTTCATCCTGAAGCGAACAAACCACTTTGGTGCCCAGATCGTTTTTCAGCCTGCGGGCTAATCCGAGTAAAAGGGCATTTGACAGATGAACAACGTCTGGATTGACCTGGTTTTGTAGATATTTTATGAGATGATCCAATTCTGATGCCTGCCGTCCCTGTTCGCCCTGCAGCATCGATATGGTCATTTCTTCGAGTCCCGTGGCATTGGTCGAGCCAGATTTTTTGGCAGCCAATCGTAACAGCGCTGGTGAATTGAAAAGTCGCTCCACCCATAGTGGCGCATGACGATAAAAAGAAAGCTTTTCTTTGAGATAAACATTGACAGCGCCATAGAAAACAGGCGTATCGACACTCGATTTTTCTTTAGTCAGGCTAAGCGGAAGATACATCGGAACCTTTCGGACATCATGCCCCAGCGCATAAAGCGAGTTCAAAAGCTCATTATCCCGAAGACAATTCTGGCAGTAAAATGTTCCCCCTGTACCTGGCGTAATATAAACAATTTTCATAATTTCTCCCCGAACGTATAGACTCGTCCGTCTTCAGCGCCGATGATAATCATTCCACCTGCAACAGCGGGGCAGCCAATAATTGCAGCGCCGATTTCATACGACCACAACTCTTTTCCATTTTTCAAGCTGACAATATAAATTCTCCCATCAGTCGAACCAATAACTACTTTTTCATCGACAATGACTGGCGAGCTATCGATTTCGTCCCGAGTTTTAAATGTCCAGATTTTTTTGCCTGTTTTTCGATCGACACAATGCAAATATTCATCACGTGAGCCGATGACAACTTGATTTTTTCCAACAGCGGGCGAGGAGAAGAAAGGCGCTGCAAATTCATTTTTATATTCCCAATCGATTTTTTGATTTGCAATATCGATACAAATCAGCTTGTTGCCGTAGTGCCCAAGATATGCTTTTCCATCCACCAATGCAGCCGATCCAGGGATATAAGAACCAGCCAGGATTTCGCCTGTTTTCTTGCCATCGACTATAGATACGATATGGAGTATTTCATCACAACCGCCAAAAACGATATTTTCACCATCGGTGGCGGGCGCTCCGTTAATATAATTACCCGTTTCGTAGGCCCAGCTCAGTTTTCCCGTGTTAGTATCGAAGCAATACATTTTATTGTCATAACTTCCGACCAGGATTAATGTTTGTTGACTATCTGACGTTCTTGCCCAATTCGCTGATCCATAAATTTCATTATCAATATTATATTTCCATTTGACTTCACTGTTATTCGCATCTAAAGCAAAAAATTCCCCACTTAACGATCCGACATAAATGGTTTCATCCACCAGGAGCGGTGAGGCTTCAACGTCATCACCTGTGTCAAATTCCCAAACTTTGCTGCCATCAGCTAAATTGACTGAATAGACTTTTCCATCGGTTGAACTAACAAACACTCGTCCCAAACCGATTATGGGAGATGAGACAATGGCTCGCCCTGTTTGAAATGACCACAATAGCGAAAGAATATCAGGCAGCTTATCTTTTGCAACGCCAGAGAGGTTGGAGTCACCACGAAAGATGTGCCAGGTTGCTGTAGTAATATTTTGTTGCCCTTTTTCATCTTCTTTTTTAGTTGAGCAAACGAGCAAAATAAGCAAAAGAATAAATATTGGTATTGTTAGTTTATATCTCCACACGTTTTAGTTCCTTTCATTTTAACAAGTCTACGAAAATGCGGGAGTGCGGTACCTTTATGCACCGCAACATGCATTCTTTAGACAGGCTGTCCATATACTTTATTCACCACAACGTGCATTGCATAAAGGCAATGCACTCCAAATCAATCCCGCCAGGACAATGCAGCCGTGGGACAGGCTTCGATACATTCTTTGGCAACTTTTCCGAGCCCTCGATCCAGAGATTCATGAAAAGGGACTTCCACACGTACATTGAAATCCCGATTTATAAAAGTTAAACCCAATTCCTCACCTGCCTTTTTCGTAATTTGCACACATAAATTACATTTGATGCACTTGCCAGGCTCATAAATTACATATTCATGCTGAATAATTTTTTCGAATTTGTTTCTGAGATTCAATTTGAACCGCTGCTGATTTGCACCGTATTCCTCTGCATACTGGCGTAATTTGCATAAATCTGGTTTACGGCAATCACAATGAAAACATCGTGATGATTCTTTTACTGCTTCCAGTTCCGAATAGCCATCTTTCGATCCGCCTTCGGGAATAATTTGATCGTATTTTTCGACCTCTTTAATAAACTCCTCTTTTTCTCCATTTTGGATTTTGCCCAGAATGGAATTAAACCTTTGTTGTGATCCTGTTACAGATAAATTATTTAAAAATTGATCGACAGAGTGAGCAATGGACTTACCATGAGCGACCGAACGAATCGCCATTCGCCCTTCTGAAATAGCATTCCCACCCACAAAAACTCCAGGGAGTGTCGTTTCAAAGGTCTTTCGATTTACCGAAACACCTCGTGAGGAAAATTCGATCCATGAATTCTCAAACAGCGTTGCATCAACTTTGCCCATCGCAATAACGACGGCATCGTACGTTTTTCTCAATTCATCAAATTCAATATCTTTGCCAAGGGTGTGATTCATTTTAAACGCTGCTCCAAGCGCAAAGATCAGTTCAATTTCTGAATCAAGGACAGATTTGGGCAATTTTTCATCTGGTACGCCATATCGAAGCATACCGCCTGGCTGTGGATTTTTATCATATATATCACATTCATGACCATTTTGGAGCAGGTAATAAGCAGCCGAAAGACCTGTTGCTCCCGCCCCAATTATGGCGACTTTCTTACCTGATTTATCTTTCATCTTGGGCATGTACGGTGATTCCTGGGACAGATCAATGTCAGCAACAAATCTCTTTAGCAGGCAGATTGAAACAGGGTTGTCATAAATTTTTCGTCGACAGGCATTTTCACAGGGAGCGGGACAGATTCGCCCCAATACTGCTGGCAGCGCAATATCTTTTTTTACGGTTCGGATCGCATCTTCAAATCTTTTTTCTTTGATCTGCCGAATCATTAACGGGATGTTCATATTCGCAGGGCAGGTTCGCTGGCACGGGGCTTCACAGTCGCCAACGTGTTCACTTAATAGAAGCTCCAAAGTATCTTTTCGAAATTCTCTTAACTTTTCATTATCTGTTTCTATTTGCATCCCTTCGGTTGCCATCGCAGAGCACGATGGCAGCAGTTGATCCGTTTTTATTTCATGTACAACACAGATCATGCAAGACGTGAATCGTTCGTATCCGTTCAAATAGCACAATGTTGGGATGTCGATGTTCAACTGTTTTGCAGCATCCAAAATTGTGCTATTTTTTTCAACAGTAACTTGTTTTTTATTTATTTCTAATGTTATCATATTCATAATAATATTCCTCACGCAAAGAAAAATTTTTCTTAACTTTGCGATCTTTGCGGCTTGGCGTGGATATATTAAAAACTCACCCCTTAGTCCCCCTCTCTTGCCAAGAGAGGGGGACTAAGGGGGTGAGTTCAAATGTTTTTTCAATACAAGTAATTATTCTTAATTCCACAAAAATTCTGGATCGTGACACATTCCATAAAAAGGATGCAATAAACTTTGATTCCTTCGAAACTTTTTTAATGATAATAGCCTTACGGCTTAATTAAAAAAGATTTCTCACACAAAGCCGCTAAGAATTGTTTTTCCTAACTTTACGATTTTAGCGGCTTTGCATCGATTTATTAAGAACTCACCCCCTTAGTCCCATAAGCGCTAACTTAAGAACGATAGATTTGCCGCCTGAGTCTTTCTACTGCGGGGATTTTCGGACAATTTTTTTGATATTGATTTCCAATTCTGTATACAATTCTTTAAGCCCAGTCTGGGATTTTCTGCT